>Ga0180431_10000248_pt1 | contig 76621 bp, 66 predicted proteins | sample SS_ome_11_FD_132459 | JGI IMG/M metagenome (GOLD analysis project Ga0180431, IMG submission 132459) | Hypersaline lake sediment archaeal communities from the Salton Sea, California, USA - SS_1_MS_1 metaG | ecosystem: Environmental > Aquatic > Non-marine Saline and Alkaline > Hypersaline >...
CTTAGCGGACAATTCCCTTGACAAAATACGTATTACTGTTACAATCTAGTGCGGAAAACGGGAGGCTAGTTATGAAACTAAAAGACAAGGTTTCGATGATAACCGGGGCGGCCCGCGGGATAGGCAAGGAGATCGCCGTGCTTTTCGCCCGGGAGGGGTCGAACTTAGCGATTTGTGACGTGAATTCTGAAGCGCTCGAGCGGACAAAAGGCGAAATAGAAAGCTCGACCGGACGCGAAGTCCTTACCGCCAAAGTGGATGTAACTGACCCGGAAGAGGTGGAGGAGTTCATCAAGAAAATCCTTGACAATTTCGGGAGATTGGATATACTTGTCAACAATGCCGGCATCACCAGGGATAATCTTGTGCTCAGGATGTCGGAGACAGAATGGGATGCAGTGCTGGATGTGAACTTAAAAGGCGCTTTCAACTGCATCAAGGCCGTAACCCGTCCTATGGTGAAGAATAGAAGCGGCAAGATAATCAATATGGCTTCTGTGGTAGGAATCATGGGAAACGCCGGGCAAGCCAATTATTCCGCCAGCAAAGGCGGTCTTATTGCTCTTACAAAAACCGTGGCCAAGGAACTTAGTTCACGGAGTATAAACGTCAATGCCATCGCTCCCGGTTTTATCCAGACGGATATGACCGGCAGGATCGATGAAGTGTCGAAAGAGAAGCTCTTAAAGCTGATCCCCCTGGGCAAGATGGGCGAAGCCAAGGATGTAGCGCAGCTGGCACTCTTTCTAGCGAGTGAAGACGCCGCGTACATCACGGGACAGGTGGTCCAGGTGGACGGCGGAATGGTTATGTAAATGAAATAAGGTTAGCTGGAAGAAGAGAGCTAACTAAACCGTAAAAAGGAGGAAAAATGTCTGAGGTAGCGGAAAAGGTCAAATCGATTGTGGCTGAACAGCTTGGTGTAAAAGTGGAGGAAGTAAAGGAAGACGCCAAATTTATCGACGATCTTGGTGCTGACTCTCTGGATACGGTCGAACTGGTTATGGCTCTTGAAGAGGAATTCGGGGCTGAGATACCGGACGAAGATGCCGAGAAACTGACCACCGTCGGCGAAGCCATCGCTTATATCGAGGAAAAGGCTGCAAAACAATAAACAATAAAACCTTCCATTCTTTAAAATGTCCAAGAGAAGAGTAGTTCTTACGGGAGTAGGCGCTGTTACTCCCGTAGGAAACAACGTCAAAGATTTCTGGAATTCTGTCATCGAAGGCAAGACGGGCGTAGCGCGTCTGACCGCTTTCGATCCGTCACCGTTCAATTCACAGATCGCCGCCGAGGTAAAGGGTTACGATGCTTCTTTATATATGACCCCGAAACAGGAGAAGCGCCTGGACCCGTTCGTCAAGTTCGCTATAGGCGCGGCGAAAATGGCCGTGGAAGACAGCGGTCTTGACCTTAAGGAAATCACGATGGAAAAAGCCGGCGTCTATATAGGTTCAGGGATAGGGGGCCTGCACACGGTAGAAGGCGAGCACGCCAAATATATAGAGACCGCCGACGAACATAAAGCGGCATCTAAAATATCCCCGTTTTTAATACCGATGCTCATCGTTAACATGGCTTCAGGCCTTGTTTCGATAGAGCTGGGGTTCAAGGGGCCGAATTCCGCGGCGGTTACGGCATGCGCGACGGCAAGCCACTCCATAGGGGACGCTTTTAAGATCATCCAGAGGAACGAAGCCGATATCATGGTATCAGGAGGCTCGGAAGCCGCGATAACGAAGATGGGCCACGGCGGTTTTTGCGCTTTAAAAGCCCTCTCTACGCGCAACGATGATCCGGAGAGAGCGTCGCGTCCCTTTGATAAAGAGAGGGACGGTTTCGTGATGGGTGAGGGATCCGCTATCGTTGTTCTTGAGGAGCTTGAGCATGCCAAGAAGAGAGGCGCACATATATACTGCGAGATAGTCGGTTACGGCATGAGCGGAGACGCTTATCACATGACAGCGCCGGATCCTAAGGGCGACGGAGCGATAAGGTGCATGAGAGCCGCTCTTGAAGATGCCAAGCTCAACTCCGGGGATGTGGACTATATCAACGCACACGGCACTTCCACGCCTTTAAACGACAAGATGGAGACAAGTGCGATAAAAACGGTTTTTGGTGATTATGCGCACAAGCTTGCCGTCAGTTCTACCAAGGGAGTGACCGGTCATATGCTGGGAGCGACGGGAGCGGCGGAACTGATAGCTTGCGCCAAAGCTATTGAGAACAGTATTTTACCCCCTACCATAAATTATGAATACCCTGATCCTGAATGTGACCTGGACTATGTTCCCAATACGGCCAGAGAGATGCGGGTAGATGTCGCTTTAAGTAACTCTCTGGGTTTCGGGGGTCACAACGTGAGCCTTGTGGTCAAGAAGTTTACGGGATAGCAGTACACGGGTTTTTTAGACTTTTTAATAGCGTTATAATAAACGTCTGTTGACTCAACAGACGTTTGTTTTGATAAAACTTAAATCGGCAAAAAGATTAAGGAGAAAAAAGAGATGGATTATCTTTTAACTGAAGAACAGAAGATGATAAAGGACCTCTGCCGCCAGGTCGCGGAAGAAAAGATAAAACCTGTGGCGGCTGAGTATGACGAGAAAGAGGAGTTCCCCTGGGATATCGTCAAGGTCCTTGCGGAATCCGACATATGCGGGGTCTACATACCCGAAGAATACGGCGGGCTCGGCGGGGGAGTGCTGGAGATGGCTATAGCGACGGAAGAGCTTTCCTGGGGATGCGGCGGTATCGCTTTGGCTTTTGCCGCAACGGGGCTGGGGACTTACCCGATACTTCTTTACGCCAACGACGAGCAGAAAAAAAAGTATCTTCCGGATATAGCGGCTGGCAGGAAACTTGCCGCTTTCTGCATAACCGAAGCCGAAGCCGGCAGTGACGCCGGCAGCATAAAGACGACCGCCAAGAAAGACGGTGACCACTATGTCCTTAACGGCACGAAGCAGTGGATCACTAACGGCGGTGAAGCCGAGATATATACCGTTATAGCCATGACGGATAAAGCTAAGGGCGCCAGAGGCGCAAGCGCTTTCATCGTGGAGAAGAATACTCCGGGACTCACTTTCGGCAAGAAAGAAAACAAGCTCGGCATAAGGGGCTCGGCCACGCGCGAAGTTATTTTTACGGACTGCCGCATACCCAAAGAAAACCTCCTGGGCAGGGAAGGTCTTGGTTTTATAGTTGCGATGAAGACGTTTGACCATTCGCGGCCAGGGGTAGCGGCGCAGGCTGTCGGTATCGCCCAGCGGGCGCTGGATGAAGCCGTCAAGTATGCTCATGAGAGGAGGCAGTTCGGCTCCACCATCTCTTCCTTCCAGGGCATACAGTTCATGCTGGCTGATATGGCCATACAGACGGAGGCGGCAAGGGCTCTTATATATTCCGCGGCGCGTATGATAGACGCCGGATGCAAGGACATAGCAAAGATATCGGCGATGAGCAAGACCTTTGCTTCCGACACCGCCATGAGAGTGACTACCGATGCCGTACAGATCTTCGGCGGTTACGGTTACATGAAAGAATACCCGGTCGAAAAACTCATGAGGGACGCAAAAATAACCCAGATCTATGAAGGTACCAACCAGATACAGCGCGGCGTTATAGCGTCGGCGCTTATAAAAGAGGGTCTCGGAAAATCAAGATGAAGATAATAGTACTTATCAAGCAGGTTCCGGATACCACCGACGTAAAGATAGACCCGGAGACTAACACCTTAAAAAGAGAAGGGGTGGAATCTATAATAAACCCCTTTGACATGTACGCGATAGAAGAAGCCCTTCGCATAAGAGAGAGACTAGGCGAGGGCGAAGTGGTCGCTGTAAGCATGGGGCCTCCCCAGGCGGAAGAAGCTTTGCGCGAAGCGGTATCCATGGGGGTGGATAGCGCAATTCTCATAAGCGACAGGAAATTCGCGGGCAGCGATACCTGGGCGACAAGTTATACGCTTTCCCAGGCCGCCAGGAAAATAGGCGATTACGGGCTGATCCTCTGCGGCAAACAGGCTTCCGACGGCGATACAGCACAGGTGGGGCCGGGGGTCTCAATGCACCTCAATATCCCCCAGGTGACTTACGTGAAAAAAATCGAGAAACTCGGTAAAGTGAGCGCGCTAGTGGAGAGGATGACTGAGGAAGGGTACGACATTGTAGAGACGCCGCTACCGGCGGTGCTCACTGTCGTAAAAGAGATAAACGAGCCGCGCCTGCCGTCACTAAAAGGAAAGATGAAAGCCAAAAAATGCGAGATACCCGTGTGGACGGCGGAAGACCTTTCCTGCGAGGAAGAGAAGATAGGGCTTGACGGATCTCCCACCAGGGTAATAAAAGTCTTTACCCCGCCGCCCAGAGAAGGCGGACGTATTTTACAGGGGGATCCGGAAGAAGTGGCCAAAGAGCTCGGAGATCTCCTTAAAAAAGCTATCATAGGATAACATGAAAGAAACCGATGCAATAATAGTAATCGACGAAAAGTGCGTTGGCTGCACGCTCTGCGTCAAGGCATGTCCTTTCGGCGCGATAACCATGGAGGATAAAAAGGCCGTTATAGAGCTTGCCAAATGCACTTTATGCGGGGCATGCGTCGAGGCTTGCAAATTTGACGCGATAATCATACAGAAAAAGGAAGAGGCTAAAGCTGTAGACTTCTCCCTTTATAAAGACGTATGGGTGTTTGCCGAGCAGAAGAAGGGCGAGGTGCAGTCGGTCTCTTTCGAGCTTCTGGGTAAGGGCAGGGAACTTGCGGATAAACTCGGCTCGAAGCTTTGCGCGGTACTCCTCGGCGACGGTATGGAAAAAGCCTGCAGGAGTTTGATAGAAAGAGGCGCGGAGAAAGTCTACCTCGTCGATTCTCCGCACCTTAAAGCTTACCAGGACGATCCCTATACCAAAGTCTTAACCAGTCTTGTTGCTAAGTATAAACCGGAGATAGTCCTCTCGGGCGCTACGACCATAGGCAGGAGCCTTATCTCCCGCGTCGCTGTTACCCTTAGAGCGGGGCTTACGGCGGACTGTACCGGTCTTGACATAGACCCGGAAGAAAAACTGCTCCTTCAGACCCGGCCCGCTTTTGGCGGCAATATCATGGCGACGATCATATCTCCCAACACCCGTCCCCAGATGGCGACGGTGCGGCACAAGGTCATGAAAGAAGCCGAGTCCGATCCTTCCCGTAAGGGCGAGATAATCAAGGAAGAGTTCGGCGAGGATGCTCTCGCCTCACGCAGCAAGCTCATAGATATCGTAGAGGAGATGGAAGAGACGGTGAATCTTGCGGAAGCTGACATCATAGTCTCCGGAGGCAGGGGAGTGGCAAGCAAAGAGAACTTCAGCATTATAAGAGATCTTGCTCTTGTACTTAACGGCGCCGTCGGCGCTTCGCGTGCCGCTGTCGATGCGGACCTTATACCGTACTCGCATCAGGTAGGCCAGACGGGTAAGACTGTCTGCCCCAAAGTTTATATAGCCTGCGGTATCAGCGGCCAGATCCAGCATCTTATCGGTATGAGTTCTGCGGACGTAATAGTGGCGATAAACAAAGACCCGGAAGCTCCGATATTCAAAGTCGCCACCTACGGAATAGTAGGGGACCTTTTCAAGATCGTCCCGCTTCTTACGGAACATTTCAAGAAAACTTTGGCTAAATAAAGGCTGATCTCCTTCATTCTAAGCCATTTCACCCCTCTTCTTATTTAAACTAGTAATAAAAAATATATTAGCATTCTTGACAAGTAGTAGATACTTGGGTATACTTGGACAAGCTTATTTAAAGGGGTATAAACATAGATAAAGGTGTCTAAACTATAAGATAGAAATGATTGCCAGAGGAATCAAAAAATTTACAGTCCAGGAAGTCGCCGATATATTAGGTATATATAGAGGCACTGTCATCAATTACGAGAAGAAAGGCATATTTCCCGAACCGCGCAGAAATCCCATAAACGGATACCGGGAATATACCGAAGATGAGATCGAAGGTCTTAAGAGCATACTTGAAGGCGGAAAAACCGCATAGAATGAAGGGAGAAAGATGTACTTTAAAAGTCTAGAGGTTGTCGGTTTTAAATCTTTTTTAAATAAGACTAAACTTAAATTTGAACCCGGCGTAACCGCAATAGTCGGACCGAACGGTTGCGGGAAAAGCAATATCGTGGACGCCATAAAATGGGTTCTTGGGGAACAGTCCACTAAGAGCATGAGAAGCTCCTCCATGCAGGACGTCATTTTCTCCGGCACCGATAAATACGACCCGGTCAATGTCGCCCAGGTTTCACTGACGCTTTCCAACGAGGACAGAGCGCTTCCCGTTGATTACGATGAGGTCACGATAAGCCGCCGGCTTTACCGCAGCGGTGAAAGCGAATATCTTCTTAACAAGACGCCCGTCAGGCTCGCTGACGTGCGCAGTCTTATCATGGGCACCGGTATCGGCACAAGTTCCTACTCTATAGTAGAGCAGGGCAAGATGGATATGATCTTAAGTTCCAAGCCCGAAGAGAGGCGCTACATATTCGAAGAAGCCAGCGGCATCACCCGCTACAAGACCAAAAAACGCGAAGCCTTGCTTAAACTTGAACGGACCAAAGAGAACCTGTTGAGGATAAACGATATAATACGTGAAGTCGAGCGGCAGATAAAGTCCATAGAACGGCAGGCCCGTAAAGCTGAAAGATACAAGGCCTATTACGAGGAACTTAAAAGTCTCGATATTAAACTGGCCTATAAGCGCTTCAGGGGTCTCGGTACCGACGACGTCTCTTTGGACGCCGAGGGTGATGAAGTGAAGATGCGTTCGGAAAGGCTGGGTAGCGATCTTGAGAAAGCCTCGGAAAGCCTCATCCAGAAAAGAGAAGAGTTTAATGCCGTATTCACCCAGCTTCAGGAGGCGCAGTCCGAAGTGGTAAGGCTTTCGTCGGATATAGACAAAAACAAGCACGTCACAAGGGTCAACTCTGAAAGGATAACGGAACTTGAGCGTGGTATAGAGAGGCTGAACTTGGAGATAGACGAAGTTCTTAAGCATAAAGACGGCCTGCAGGTAAGGCTCGAGAGTCTGGAGGTAAGATTCCGCGATGCCAGTTCCCAGCGCAGTGACAAGGACGAAGCCTTGAGGTGCGGGGAAGAAAACGTGAAGGAGCTTACCGCTATCCTCGAGAGGCGCAGGGAAGAGCTCAGGATAAACAAGGAAAGGATAGTCGATGTCGCAGCCGGCCAGACGAAGGCGAGGAACTCGCTCATCAAGGTAAACGCCGACATCCAGAACGCTCAGGCCCGCCAGAAAAGGCTTAAACTTGAAAGGGAGAGCGTCCACCGGGAAAAAGAAAGTCTGGGGGAAGAACTTAAGAGCGTGGAGGAGAAAGCCTCGCTCATGGAGAAAGCCCTCAATGAGAAGAAAACCGAATACCGCATTTTCAATGACGAGTATGTAACAAAGCAGGAGAAGCTGGCCGCTTTAAGCGGCGAAAGACGCCAGGAGGAAAAAGCGCTGAACGAGATCAAACCACGCCGGCAGTTCCTCCAGAAGCTTATCGAGGAACGCGAAGGCGTGAACGAAAGCGCTAAAGAGATAATAAAACGCCTGGAGATGGGGGATGAGCGTTTTCAGGGAGTTAGGGGCGTGCTTTCAGAGATAGTAAACGTAAGAAGCGATTATGAGGAATCGCTGGGATTCGTCCTTGGCGAGGCGGCGCAGGCCCTGGTAGTTGAAAACCGCGAAGTCGCCGGGAGGGTCATCGCGCATCTTGAAGAAAACTCGATGGAAAGCGCAAGTTTTATCATCCTGGATGAGCTGGCGGGCCCTCCGGCTGGCGAGGCCGGCGGGGCGATGAAAGACGTCACGCATATCATTTCGAGCCAGGAGCCGTACCGTTCGGCGCTTAAGGCGCTGCTCGGCGGGACTTTTGTGGCTGATTCCCGGGAAGAAGCGGAAAGCGCGATTAGCAGAGGGGGACGCATAATCCGGGAAAAAGGCGAGGTCTATCAGAGGGGCATGCACCGCAGCAGAAACTTCTCCAGCAAGGAAGCCATCCCGCTTTTCGGGCGCCAGGAGAAAGTGAAAGAGATGCTCGAAGAAGAAGAAAGAATAACCTCTCAGATAAAAGAGCTTGAAGAGCTGATAACCGGGCTTGAAATCTGGCTCAAGGAATCCGCGGTCAAAAAGGACAGGCTCGAGGGGGAACTCAGGCAGAAAGAGATGGAGTTCTCTGACATATCAAACAGAAAGACCTCGGTTAAGGACAAGTTTAATTCGCTTGCCGAGGAACTCCTCTTGTTAAACACGGAGATAGAGGAAGAAGCCCTTGCTATTAACGAGCTTCACGAAGAAAAGGAAACGCTTGAACGCGGCCTGGAAGAGTTTGAGGGTGAGAACAGCCGTCTTGAGGCGCTTATCGAAGAACTCCAAAACGGCATCCAGGACGCAAGGCGCAAGAGGGAAGAGACGCTTTTCTGCATGTCGGATATCAAGGCCGAGCTTTACGCGCTGCGCAAGGAAGAAGAGAACCTTGCCGAGAACCTTGAAAGAGAGAAAACCTCCTACTCCGGTATAAACCAGAGCATAGAAGAGAGGCATCTGCGCATAAACGAAAACAGGATGCGCATGAATAGTCTGGAAGAGGAGATGGTTTCGGTAAAGGAACGCGATCTTGAATATATAGCGCTTGTGGAGATCAGACGCGATTCCATCAAGCAGGACGCCCAGCGCAAAGACGCGCTTACTTCCGACATACGGCGCATAGAGGAAGAGGTGAAGCGAAAAGAAGGCGAGCTGGAGGCTTTCAGGAACAAAACGCGGGACATCGATATCAGAACGAAAGAGATCGAGTATAAACGGGGCGCACTCAGGGAGAAGATACTGCATGCCTATAAGGTCGATATCGCGGCAGTCAATATCGAGATGGACGAGGGCGAGGATTGGCAGGCGATTGCGCGAAAGATCGAGGAACTAAAAGCCCAGATCGAAAAGATGGGCGAGGTGAGCCTCGGCGCTGTGGAGGAACACAAGCAGCTCGAGGAACGTTTCTATTTTCTTACGAAGCAGAGGGACGATCTTGAAAGGGGAAGGGAGTCTCTCCTGGCCGCTATTACCAAGATCAACCGCACCACGCGCAAGATGTTCATGGAGACGTTTGAAGCTATCCGAAAAGAGTTCAATGAGTACTTCCGCATGCTCTTTAACGGAGGCAAGGCGGAACTCGTCCTGGAAGATGAATCGAATATCCTGGAATGCGGGATAGATATAATAGTGAGGCCTCCCGGGAAAAAACTTCATAACATTATGCAGCTTTCAGGCGGCGAGAAGGCGATGACGGCGATCGCTCTTATATTCGCGATCTTCAAGGTCAACCCGAGTCCCTTCTGTATACTGGACGAAATAGACGCGCCGCTTGACGAGTCCAATATCGTGAGGTTCTGCAGCGTCCTCCAGGAGTTTTTGAGGCTATCACAGTTCGTGATCGTCACCCATAACAGGATGACGATACAGCTTGCGGACGTTCTTTACGGTATAACCATGGAAGAGAAGGGCGTGACGAAGATAGTTTCGGTGAAGTTCAGCGAAGAGAAGGAAAACCCCGCCGATAAAAGTATTCCGGTTACGGCGTAGAAAGAGAAGCTGAAAGGCTTATTTCAAAAGCGGCGAGTAGGAATAAACCCTGTTCTTGCCGCTTTTTTTTGCATGGTAGAGGGCAATGTCGGCCTTGCGTATGAGATCGTTCTTATCGCGGCTGTCAAAAGGGTATACCGCAAGTCCCGTGCTAATGGTCAGTTTAAGGTTCTTAGGTACCGTCTCGTCGTGTTTAAAGACGTTTTCCACTTCCCCCCGCAGTCTTTCGGCGATGATCTCGGCGTTTTTCTTATTTATCCTTGACATGATGATACAGAACTCTTCGCCGCCGTAACGGCAGGCGAAATCGCTTTTTCTTGAGAAACGGTCGAGTATGTTGGCGACCCTTTTTATGGCTTCATCGCCTCTTGGATGTCCCAGGGTATCGTTGAATTTCTTAAAATTGTCTATATCTATCATCAAAAGACTCAAGGGGCTATCCTCTTCCGAAGCCGCTTTGACCTTGCTTTTTAGGACGGTGTTGAAATAACGCGCGTTCCACAGGCCCGTCAGCCAGTCCGTCCGCATCAGGTGCACCGTCTTTTCGTAAAGGCGCGAGTTTTCGATCGCCAGAGCCGCGTGATCGGCAAACATGTTCAGTATGCGCGTACTGTCTTTCGATATGGGGGTTTTGGAAAATATATTATCCGCGAGTATCGCGCCGAGAGTCTCGTTCCTGGTCTTTAAGGGTACCGTCACGAAGTGGTCCATGTGAAGGAGCTTCTTTATGTCTTCGTTGACCAGAGAGGTCGCCTCCTCCGTTATGACCTCGAACGGCATTCCCTCAAGTATGGTAAGGGCTAGTATACCCATGTCTTCGCGCAGGGGTATTGTGATACCCTTCACGATGGAGTTCAGTTTAGATTCCGGGTCCTTTTTGAACTTGTCATACGCCTCTATCAGGTTTTTAAGAGTCGCTTTCTCGTCTTCAATTTGATGCCATGCCTTGTCGGCTTCTTCGGCAGAGTGCGGTCCTATAGCCATCTTGCCTTCAAGGGTCTGGTTTTCCTTGTTTACGAGGAAGAACATGGCCCTGTCGAACCCGAGGCCCTCGTCGGAAGTGAGCGCCGTCAGGATCGTGTAGAGCACCTGATCCAGGTCCAGCGACTGCATTATGGCGCCGGTGATATCGGAGAGCATCAACATCTCGTTCTTCGTCTTCAGAAAAAGCTTCTCAAGCTCGCTCCTTGAGAGTTTCTCCTGAGGCGCCTCCTTTTCGCTTTTAACAAGCTCTTTGAGCGGGACTGACCGCTTTTGTGAAACGTCTGTTTTACTTTGCTTCATACTAAAAAGTGTATAATATCCGCCGGGTAAAGTCAACATATCCCGGGAGGGCGCTAACTTGTTCACAAATTTTCCAGATTACGATATAATACAGCTAGATGTTTTAAGCTTATGGTTCGACTCACTTCGTTCGCTCACCATTAATCTGCGAGGAAAGACATTTTGCACTTAGAACGAGGGAACACCACGGATGTTAAGGCCGTGGAGATTCATAGGAGGTTTTTAGGCATGGACTTATTGGAACTTGAGATCGCCAGGCGTCTTAAAAATAAGAAGAAAAGCCTGGTGATAGCCGAATCCTGTACCGGAGGCCTTGTATCGCACCGGATAACGAACACGCCCGGAAGTTCCGTCTATTTTAAAGGGGCGGTAGTCGCTTATTCCAACAAGGTCAAAGAAACCCTCCTGGCTGTGCCTAAAAGTACCGTAAAAAAACACGGCGCGGTCAGCCGCCAGGTGGCTTTAGCCATGGCTGACGGCGTGCGGGAAGCTCTCTCTGGCGATATAGCCGTCTCGATTACCGGTATAGCCGGTCCGGGCGGAGGAAGTTTCGCAAAACCCGCGGGTCTTGCCTATATTGCGTTCAGTTCACAGAAGAAGAAGCGGAGCAAAAAAGTTTTTTTTACCGGGGATAGGCTTTCTGTAAAAGAGAAGTTTTCCGGTGCAGCGCTAAAGTTTTTGCTTGAAAATATATAACCATGAATCAAGAGGTTTAAAGCCTTGGCAGAAAAAGACAAGAAAACAAGATGTTTCATCGCGCTTGAGCTTTCTAAAGAGGCAAAGGAAGAGCTGGCGAGGATAATAGACTTTCTGAAGGACTCCGGAAGTGACGTTAAATGGGTCTCACCCGCAGGGGTGCACCTTACCCTTAAGTTCCTGGGGTATACGGATGAGGAGAAAATCGGCAGGATCGCGCTTTCCTTGAAAGAAATCGCCGCCGGGCAAAAACCGTTTGATGTTCTTTTAAATGCCATCGGGGTTTTCCCCGGATGGTCCGCTGCCAGAGTCCTGTGGGTAGGCGTGGGAGAAGGCGCCGACAAAGTAAAAACTTTAGCCGGAGAAGTCGCCTCCCGCATGCAAAAAGAGGGATTCGAGGAAGAGACGAGACCTTTCAGCGCGCATCTTACGCTCGGAAGAATACGAAGCGGCAAGAACAAAGATAGACTGAAAGCTTTGGCGGAAAAAGTGGACGTAAGACCCGCCTCAAGCCATATTGAAAGAATAATACTTTTTAAGTCCGATCTTACCCCTCAGGGGGCTGTATACACGCCTTTGGAGATAGTTCGTTTTAACGTATGATCCTGTTCGGAAGCAGAAGAAACCTCCCTTCGCGTTATTTTTTTTGAAAGAATTTCGATAAAAACATTGTCTATATGTAGCAAAGGCGGATAGTTTGACCGAACAGGGGCCCATCGGGAAAATTCCTTTGCAAAACAATACCGCTATAAGTATAATAGGCTGATTAATAGTAATTATTAAAATACCGGAGGTTAAGTCATGACTAAAAAAGCGAACAAAGACGTAATGAGTAAAAGCGCTGCGGCTGAAAAGACTATAGAGGGGACGGGCGCCAAAGGCAAAGCGTTGGAGCTTGCGCTCAGCAAGATCCAGAAAGATTTCGGGGAAGGCGCAATAATGAAAATGGGTAAGGGCTATAATACCAAGATAGACGCTATACCCACGGGCTCTATCGGGCTGGATATGGCGCTTGGGGTGGGCGGCGTTCCCCGCGGCAGGGTTGTCGAGATCTTCGGTCCCGAGTCCAGCGGAAAGACCACGCTCAGCCTGAACATACTTGCCAGCGCCCAGAAAACCGGCGGTGAGGTCGCCTTTATAGACGCGGAGCACGCTTTCGACCCCATTTATGCAAAAAAGATAGGCGTCGATCTCGACAAGCTTCTCATCTCTCAGCCTGATAACGGCGAACAGGCGCTTGAGATAGCTGAGGCGCTGGTCAGGAGTAACGCCATAGACGTTATTATAATAGACTCGGTTGCGGCGCTTACTCCCCGCAAAGAGATCGAGGGTGAGATGGGTGATTCGCACGTGGGTCTCCAGGCGCGCTTGATGAGCCAGGCCCTCCGGAAACTGACGGCTGTCATAAGCAAGTCAAAGACCTGCGTTATCTTTATTAACCAGATCAGGATGAAGATAGGCATTATGTTCGGCAACCCCGAGACGACTACGGGTGGTAAGGCTTTAAAATTCTATTCGTCGGTGCGTATCGATCTGAGGAGGCTCGCATCTTTGAAGAAGGGCGAGAAAGTCATAGGCAGCCGCGTCAAGGCGAAGGTCGTCAAGAACAAGATCGCCCCGCCCTTCAAGCAGGCTGAATTTGATATCATGTTTGATGAAGGTATTTCCCGTTCCTCAAGCATAATAGACTTGGCCGAAGAAGTGGGAGTGATCAAAAAAAGCGGGACATGGCTTTCCTACAACGACGAAAAGATAGGCCAGGGCAAAGAGAACGCGCGGCTTTATCTTAAAGAAAACGTCCGCATGCTGAACAAGATAGAAAGCGACGTAAAAAAAGCCTTAAGCGCCTCTAATGAGATCTAAAAATCAGACTTTATGGATAAGAAAGAAGAGAGGTCTTTCAATAAGGGGAAGCGTTATTGCCTGAGACTGCTTTCCCTAAGAGCAAGGACAGAGCGCGAGATAGAGGAGAGGCTTAAAAAAGCGGGCTACGGCGATCATCTTACGAAAAAGATCCTTGATTCACTTAAAAAAGAAGATCTGGTAGACGACCTCGACTTCGCCAGAGAGTGGATTGATTGGCGCATGAGGGAAAACCCCAAGGGACGCAGGCTCCTTGTGGAAGAGCTCAGAAAAAAAGGGATAGATGACCGGGTGATCGAGACCGCCTTGGAAGAGAAGCGCGTTATCCTTGATGACGTTAAAATAGCCCAAAGTATCATAGAAAACAGATTGAGCGCGGAAGATGCCGGCAAGCTGGAAAAAGTAAAAGCGAAAGTGTTCCGGCTTCTTATAAGTAAAGGGTTTGATCCGGAGACTGCCGAAAGCGTCATACGCGCGGCACTGGACTAGTGCGCTTTATATAGAGAAAAAAATATGCGTTCAAGCGAGATAAGAAAAAAGTTTCTGGAATTTTTCAAGGCAAAGGGCCATACTGTTGTCGCAAGCGACCTCTTGGTGCCCGTGGGTGACCCGACGGTGCTTTTTACGGGTGCCGGCATGAACCAGTTCAAGGAACAGTTCATGGCAAGGAACATCACCTACAGACGCGCGGCCAGCTGCCAGAAATGCCTGCGTACGGGCGACCTTGAGAATGTGGGCAGGACCCCGAGGCATCACACTTTTTTCGAGATGCTCGGGAATTTTTCGTTCGGGGATTATTTCAAGAAAGAAGCTATCTTTTATGCCTGGCAGTTTATGACGGAGGAGATGGCCCTTCCCGAAAAGAAGTTATGGGTGTCAATATACGAAGAGGATGAAGAGTCTTACGGGATATGGCTTAATGATATCGGCGTGCCCAGAGAGAAGATAATCAGGCTGGGCGCGCATGATAATTTCTGGCCGGCGGATGCGCCTACGAAAGGGCCTAACGGTCCGTGCGGTCCGTGTTCAGAGATTTTTTATGACTGGGGGGAAGATGCAGGCTGCGGGAAGAAAACTTGCGGTCCCGCTTGCGATTGCGGGAGGTTCGTCGAGGTATGGAATCTCGTCTTTACCGAATTCGAAAGAAAACCCGACGCGAGTCTCACGAGCCTGCCCAACAAGAACATAGATACCGGTATGGGGCTTGAACGTATAGCTTCGGTTATGCAGGGTGTTAGGACCAATTTCCAGACGGATCTGTTTACGGGCATTATCGCAAAGATCAGAAGAGAGCTGGGTGACGCGGGGAAAAAACCCGAAGAAGAAGACCTGAACCTTATAGCCGATCATATCAGGGCTGCCGCGTTCGCGATAGCTGACGGGGTCTCCCCGTCGAACGAGAAACGGGGCTACGTCGTAAGGAAACTCATAAGACGCGCTTACTTGAGGGCTAGCCGCGAGGGTGCATTCCTGCATAAGATCGTGCCGGCTGTTACGGATGCGATGAAAGACGCATATCCCGAGCTGGAAGAGAAAAGAGAGCACATATCGGCTATCGTGGAAGAGGAGGAGAAAAGGTTTGCCGGTACCCTGGAGTCTAGCATGCCGGTACTTGAAGATATGCTGAAGAAAAGGCCCGGCAGGCTTACGGGCGAAGAGATCTTTAAACTTGTCGATACGTACGGTCTGCCGCTTGACGTCATCGAGGAGGAGACGGACGCGGTTCTGGACATAAAGGGGTTTGAGAAGCTTATGGAAGAACGTAAAGAAGAGTCCCGAAGGGGCAGCGACATAACCGAGGACTTTATCTTTGAGCCGGATAAGTTCGCGGGGCTGGTCAAACCGGAAAATTCCGACACTCTGCCTCTCGAGACAAAAGTTGAGTTCATACTTCTGGGTTCAGATGTCTCTAGCAAGGTCGAAAAGGGAGAAAGAGCCGAGATAGTAACGAGTCCCCAGAGCAGCAGGTTTTATGCCGAAGGCGGGGGACAGGCGGGGGACAAGGGTACCATTGAGAAAGAAGGATGCGATATAAAGGTGCTTGATACTTTCGAGACGGGAGGGAGGAAAGTCCTGGTCGTTTTCGTGAAGAAGGGCAGTCTCGCTAAGGGTGACAAGATAAAGCTTCATCTTGATACCGAGACGAAGAAGAAAACCGCGCTCAACCATACGGCGACGCATCTGGTGCAGGCGGCACTCCGCAGCGTCCTGGGAGACGAGGTGAAACAGTCCGGCTCTTTGGTGGACGATAAACGTCTCAGGTTTGATTTTACGCATATGAAGAAGCTTTCGGAGCGGGAGCTTGCGAAAGTCGAAAACGCGGTGAACGCCTGGATAGCCGAAGGTATCGAGGTGTGCAAGGAAGTGAAACGCATAGACGAGGCCAGAGCCGAAGGGGCGCTTTCTTTTTTCGGCGAGAAATACGGCAGCACCGTCCGTGTAGTATCGGTGGGAGATAAATCCAAGGAACTTTGCGGCGGTACTCACGTTGATAATACGCGCGAGATCGGTGTTCTGAAAGTGACCGCTGAAAGTTCCGTGGCCAGCGGTATAAGACGTATAGAAGCCCTTACCGGAGACAATGCGCGCGAATGGATCAGAGATAAGGTAAGGGGTTTCCTTGCTGAGCATAAGGAGCTTACCCGCGGCGCTGAATCACTTGTTGATAAGGCGGTTATAAAACGGGCGGAGGATATAGCAGGAGGCGCGGCCGTAGTGGACGCGGATGCGGTACGCGATTTCAGGGAGAAGCTGCAGCCTGCTTTTACGGAAGAACGCATGCGTCTTGAGAGAGAAAAAAAGAAGCGCAAAAAGCAGGAAGAAGCCTCATCCTTTAACGAAGCGAAAGAGAAGCTGGATAAGGCATATGCCTCTTCCCTTAAGATCGGGGAGGTGAGTTTCATCCCGTGCCTGATCGAGGGGATGGACATCCCGCTTCTAAGAAAGGCCCTTGCGTACCTTGAGAGGAAGACTGATTCGGCGGTAATACTTCTTGGAAGCAGTAAAGATGAAAAAGCGTATCTGGTCTGTTCCGTGACGGAAGACCTTCTGGATAAGGGGATGAACGCACAGAAAATTATCAGCGGTATAGCCAGGGAGATTAAAGGCTCAGGCGGAGGGAAAGCGACATTCGCTCAGGCCGGGGGCGCTCACCCTGCGGGCCTTGGGAAAGCGATCAGGGAAGCAAAGAGTATAATCGAGAAGAGGGGTTGATGATATGCGAAGCGTCAAAGCAGGAAGTAAGGTATTCGAAGCGCTTGCTAGTAGAAGCGACCAGGGAAAAAGGCGCCTTGAGAAGAAAGTCTCAAGTATCATAGAAAAGGTGCGCGCCGAAGGCGACAACGCTCTTGTGCGATATACAAGCATGTACGACAGGGTAAATATTAAACGCAAGGATCTGCGTGTCACCGAAGCTGAGATCAGCGGTGCGTATCAGGACATAAAACCTGAGATCGTCAATACGCTTAAAGAGATCATCAGCAACATAAACAAGTTCTATACCAACCAGCTGCCCAAATCGTGGACCATATGCCAGGATTCAGGTATTGAGCTTGGAGAGAAATTCGAACCGATCGAGAAGGTCGGTGTATATGTACCCAGCGGTACGGTGCCACTGGTCTCAAGTGTTTATATGACGGTACTGCCCGCGAAGATGGCGGGGGTGAAGAGAATAATAATGGTCTCTCCCCCGAACAAATATAAAAGCATAGATCCGCATATACTGGTGGTCGCGAACCTTCTTAAAGTGGACGAGATATACAAGATCGGAGGCGCCCAGGCTATCGCGGCGCTTGCTTTCGGGACGAAGACGGTACCCAAGGTGGATAAGATCGTCGGTCCCGGCAACGAGTACGTCACGGAGGCCAAACGCCAGGTATTCGGCTACTGCGATATAGACATGCTTGCGGGGCCGAGCGAGGTCTTGATAATCGCGAACAATCATGCGAACATCGATTATCTCAAGAAAGATCTTTTAGCGCAGGCGGAACACCATAAAGGTCTTTCTATACTTGTTACGCCGTCAAAGAAAGTCTTTGACACCTTTTACAAGGATCAGGACGTAAAAGGGTATCTTATCAAAGTCAAGAACCTTGATGAGGCGGCGGCTATCTCCAACAGGATCGCGCCGGAACATCTCGAGCTTATGGTAAAGAGCCCGAAGAGGCTTCTTAAAAAGATAACCAATGCCGGGGCTATTTTTCTGGGACAGTATACGCCCGTCGCTATAGGAGATTATATCGCCGGTCCCAGCCACGTGCTGCCTACAGGGGGTACGGCCAGGTACTCTTCGGGGCTCAACTTGAGGAGCTTCATCAAAAGCAGCCATGTGATTTCGTATTCCCGCAAGGCTCTTCAGGGCTCTATGGGCTGGGTCAGGGAGCTTACGGAACTTGAGAAACTCGAGAAGCACTGGCAGTCGGTTAGCGCCAGGGGCGACTAGATTTTTATGGTTCGACTTACTTCGTTCACTCACCATGAATCTGCGAGGAAAGATATTTTGCACTTAGAACGGAGGAACACCACGGGTGTGAGGGCGCATCTCGAGAAGTTGTGACGCCAACAGGCGAAAAAGATGAAACCACGTACATAAGTCCGTGGAGGTCCATTGAAAGGTGAGGAGGGGACATGGGTATTTTTTGCAAAAGAGAACCATCCGAGAGGAAGATCAGCTACGAAAGAAAATCAAAGGAGACGGAGATCATAGTTGAGGTCCTCAATATCGACGGGACCGGTAAAAGCGATATATCCACGTCTATAGGTTTTTTAGATCATATGCTCACGCTTTTTGCGTATCACGGTTATTTTGATCTTACGCTTAAAGCTGCGGGCGATACCCAGGTGGACAACCATCACCTTAACGAGGATATAGGTATAGCTCTAGGCGAAGCTTTTAAAAAAGCTCTGGGGTCCTGTAAGGGTATAAGGCGGATAGCCTCGGCCATAGTGCCTATGGACATGGCGGGCGCCGTAGTGTCGGTGGATCTCGCAAACAGGGCCGCTCTGAGGATAAACGCGAAGCTTGCGGCCTCTTCCGCCATAAAAGATGAAGAGGGCTATTCGATGGAGCTTGCCAAAGACATGCTTGAGAGTTTCGCGAAGAAGCTTTCGATGAATCTCCATATCGAGATAACTGGTGAAGGCGACATGCATCACTATCTGGAAGCCGTGTTTAAAGCGCTGGGGATAGCAATGGATAAGGCGACTCGTATAGATCCGAGGAGGAAGGACGAGGTCCCTTCCAGTAAAGGGATCTTGTGATAAAAAAAATGATAGCTATCGTTGATTACGGTGCAGGGAACCTAAGGAGCGTCTATAACGCTTTTCGTTATCTGGGCTATGACGTAAAGGTTTGCGAAAAAGCGAGCCAACTTGAGGGTATGGCGAAAATAGTCTTACCCGGAGTAGGTTCATCGAAGGATGCGATGGGCCAGCTTGACAGGCGAGGGCTTATAGAGCCGCTTCTTAATCATATAGATGCTGGGCGTCCCTTTCTGGGGATATGTCTGGGGCTGCAGCTACTTTTTACCGGGAGCGAGGAAGCGGGGGGATGCGACTGCCTTGGCGTGATAAAAGGCGAGGTGAAACTTTTCCCCGGGGGGAAGGGGCTCAAAGTCCCGCAGATAGGCTGGAACACGGTTCGCCTGCGCCAGAAGGGCTGCCCTATTTTTAAAGGAGTGGGGGATGAGACGTATTTCTATTTCGTTCACTCGTATTATTGCGAGTCGCATGACGAGGCCTATTCGGCGGGTGTGACGGAGTACGGTATTCCGTATACTTCCTTTTTGTGGAAGGGTAACATTTTTGCCGTACAGTTTCATCCGGAAAGATCCCAGGAAAACGGTTTAAAAATATTAACCAATTTTGGAGAATTATGAAGATAATACCGGCAATAGACCTGATAGCGGGCCAGACCGTAAGACTTGAAAGAGGCGAATATGACAAGAAGCTTACATACGAGATCAGCCCCGTTGACGCCGCCCGTAAATGGCAGTCCATGGGTGCTGAGCTTCTGCATGTGGTGGACCTTGACGGCGCGAAACAGGCTCATCCCGTTAACCTGCCGATAATCCACGCTATTACGCGGGCTGTGGGTATACCGGTTGAGGTCGGCGGCGGGTTCCGGACGACAGACGATATATGGTTTGCGCTTGATTACGGGGTAAAGAGAGTCGTACTCGGTTCCAAGGCTTTTGAGGATAAGAATTTCATACGCGAATGTTTCAAAAACTTCGGGGATCGGATCATCCTCAGTGTCGACGCCAAAAATCTTCAGCCCAGGATATCCGGATGGGAGAAGGGCGTGGATGTGGATCTCTTTGACGTCTTAAGAGAGTTCGTCTCTTTCGGCGCGAAAGAGATAATCTACACCGATATACAGAAAGACGGCACCCTTACCGGACCGTCACTGGACCATCTTGAAAGGATCCTTAAAGAGATCAAGGTGAACGTCATCTCCGCGGGAGGCGTTAAGGACGTCGATCATATAAGAGAGCTTAAGAAGCTTGAAGGGCTGGGCTTAAGCGGTGTTATTATAGGACGGGCACTTTACGAGGGAACGATAAACCTCAAGGAGGCTATAGATGCTGGCAAAGAGGATAGTCCCGTGTCTTGACGTAAAAGACGGGCGTGTCGTCAAGGGCGTGAACTTTATAAACCTGCGTGATGCGGGCGACCCGGTTGAAAACGCGAAAATATACAACGACGAAGGCGCTGACGAGCTTGTATTCTTGGATATAACGGCAAGCCACGAGAAGCGCAAGACCATGGTGGATGTCGTCCGGCGCGTTGCCGAACAGGTGTTTATGCCTTTCACGGTCGGTGGCGGCATATCCACAAACGAAGATATAAGGGATTTACTGAACGCCGGCTGCGATAAAGTCTCCATAAACACTTCCGCGGTCAAGAGGCCGGATTTTGTAAGGGAGGCCAGCCGGAAATTCGGCAGCCAGTGCATCGTCGTTGCCGTTGACGCCAAGAAGAGGGGTAACGGTTCCTGGGAAGTCTATATAAGAGGGGGACGCGAAGCTACCGGGATCGACGCCCTCCAGTGGATACGCAAGGCCGAAAGCCTGGGTGCCGGTGAAGTGCTCCTTACCAGCATGGACCGTGACGGGACGAAAGACGGCTACGATGTGGAGCTTACGCGCAAGGTTTCTTGTGCGGTGAATATACCGGTAATAGCTTCAGGGGGGTGCGGCAGCCTGGAGCATTTCCGCCAGATACTTGATGAGGGCGGAGCGGACGCGGCTTTAGCTGCTTCTGTTTTTCATTTTAAGGAGTTTTCGATTCAAGAGGTAAAAAAGTATCTTAAAGAAAAAGGAATAGAAGTCAGGCCTTAACGGCCAGGCGCAAAAAGGAGAGATTATATCATGAGTCTTATTGATAAACTGAATTTTGACGATAAAGGTCTTATACCGGCGATCGTGCAGGATGAGAAGTCTTCCCGCGTTCTTACGCTTTGTTATATGAATAGAGATGCCCTCGAGAAGACCCTCAGCCAGAAGAAGATCTATGTGTTCCGCCGTTCAAAGGGACGCGTTATGCTTAAAGGCGAGACTTCCGGGTGTGTGCAGCATCTCAAGGAAGTCTTTGTTGACTGTGCGGAGAATTCACTTCTCTTTAAAGTGGAGCAGGAGCGTGCAGCCTGCCACGAGGGGTATTTCAGTTGTTATTTCAGAAAAGTGGACGGTGCGGGGAGAGTCACGGTCGAAGAGGAGCGTGTATTCAGGCCCGAAGATGTATATAAAGAGGGTGATGAGTAGCATGTATTATCCGGATAAAAAAGAGTTTATTGCGCTTTCCAAGAAGGGAAACGTTATTCCCGTCTACCGGGAGATACTGGCTGATTTTGATACGCCGCTATCGGCGTTCCTCAAGATAGACGAGGGCAGTTTCTCGTATCTTTTGGAAAGCGTGGAAGGCGGGGAACATATGGGCAGGTACTCCTTTCTGGGGAGCAGGCCCTCTCTGGTTATAGAGAGTAAAGATAAGACCATCAGTATAAGGCGCGGTGATGAGGTCGAGACTTTCCAGACGGAAGACGACCCCATAAAAGAGATCAAACGCATAATGGATAAGTTCAGATTCGTGAAAGTCAAGGGCCTGCCCAGGTTTTCCGGAGGGCTGGTGGGTTATATGGGTTATGATATGGTCCGCTTCATCGAGAATATACCCGATGAAAATGCGGAGGATTTCGATATCCCCGACATGCAGTTTGTCCTCACTGACACCATACTTATCTTTGATCATGTGGACCATAAGATAAAGGTCGTCTCTAACGCCATGGTTGAAGAGAGCGCGGAAGAAGCTTACCAGACCGCCTGCGGCAAGATCGACAGGATAATGGAGAAGCTCAAGGCGCCCGTGAAAGCGCCGGAAGAAAAAAACAAGCAGCTGAATAAATCCGAGGTGGAATCCAATTTTTCAAAGAACGGATTTTGCGCCATAGTCGAAAAAGCAAAAGAATACATACGCTCCGGTGAAGTGATACAGCTTGTTCTTTCCCAGAGGCTTAAAAGGCGTACCGAAGCTGATGCCTTTTCCTTGTACAGGTCTTTAAGGTCGATCAATCCTTCGCCTTACATGTATTATCTTAAGTTCGGGGACTACCGGATAGTGGGCTCGTCTCCCGAAATCCTTGTGAGGTGCGAAGACGATGTTGTCGAGGTAAGGCCCATAGCGGGAACGCGTAAACGGGGAGCCACCGAAGAGGAGGATGCGGCGCTGGAGAAGGAACTTCTTGCCGATCCCAAAGAAGAAGCCGAGCATATCATGCTGGTGGACCTGGGACGCAACGATATCGGCAGGGTATGCGAGTATTCCAGCGTAAAGACGCGGGAACTGATGCATATAGAAAGGTACTCGCACGTCATGCATATAGTAAGCGATGTCGCGGGCCGCTTAAGAAAAGACAAAGACATATACGATCTCATAAAAGCGACCTTCCCGGCAGGCACCGTCACCGGCGCCCCTAAGGTGAGAGCCATGGAACTCATCGATGGATTAGAGAACGTAAGGCGCGGGCCTTATGCGGGCTGTGTGGGGTATATAAGCTTTTCAGGGAACATCGACATGTGTATCACCATAAGGACGATAGTCATGGACGGGGACACCGCCTATATACAAGCCGGAGCGGGGATTGTACTTGATTCCAACGCTGAAAGAGAGTATCAGGAGACGCTGGATAAGGCCATGGCCATGATGAAGGCTATTGAAGACGCCGAAAGGAAAGAGGGATGATACTCGTTATAGATAATTACGATTCGTTCACGTATAATCTCGTCCAGTATCTGGGCGAGCTTGGCGGGAGAGTCGCCGTCTACCGTAACGATAAGATAACGCTTGAAGCGATAAAGGAGATGTCACCGGAAAGGATAATCATCTCACCCGGGCCGGGTGCGCCCTCAAGCGCCGGTATCTCGAAAAGCGTGATAGAAAAGTTTGGAGGAAAGGTCCCCATACTCGGGGTATGTCTCGGGCATCAATGCATAGGCGAGGTTTACGGCGGGAAGATCGTAAGGGGAGACCGTATCATGCACGGCAAGGTGAGCGCCATTTACCATTCGGGTAAAGATATTTTCAGGGGCGTTCCCTCGCCATTTACGGCGACGCGTTATCATTCGCTGGTGATCGAGCCGGGCAGCCTCAAAGACCCGCTTGAGCTTATCGCGTGGACCGAAGAGGAAGAGATCATGGCTGTCCGTCACAAGGATAAACCGATATGGGGGGTGCAGTTTCATCCGGAATCTATTTTGACCGAGGAGGGGAAGAAGATACTGGAAAACTTCCTTATGATAGAGAAAAATCTAAGCGGTGAAAAATAAAGGTTGATTGTATGAACATAAAAAAAGCTATTGAGAAAGTGGCATGTTCCTCTTCACTTACCGAGAAGGAGGCATACCTGGTTTTTAAAGATATCATGAGCGGTAAAGCCTGTGCCTCCCAGATAGGCGCGTTTATAACGGCACTGCGGATGAAAGGCGAGACGGTGGATGAGATAACAGGCGCCGCCAGGGTGATGAGAGAGAAGGCGCGGAAGATAAAGACCGGCGGAAGAAGCATTGATATCGACAGAGACGAGGCAGGAGGCGCGGCGGTGCTTGATACCTGCGGCACCGGCGGCACGGGCGCCGGCACTTTCAATATCTCGACTACCGTGGCTTTTGTCCTGGCGGGCTGCGGCGTTAAAGTGGCCAAGCACGGCAATAGAGCCGCTTCCAGCAGATGCGGAAGCGCCGATGTTCTGGAAGCCCTTGGCGTTAATGTGGAAGTGCCTGTTAAAGTGACTGAGAAGTGCATAAGCAGGATCAATATCGGTTTTATGTACGCGCCGCTATTTCACGGGGCGATGAAGTATGCCGCCCCCGTCAGAAGAGAGCTCGGCATAAGGACCATATTCAATATACTCGGCCCTTTATCCAACCCCGCGGCGGCCAGCTGTCAGGTGCTCGGAGTGTATGATGAAAAGCTCACCGTGCCGATCGCGAAAGTTCTTAAAAAGCTCGGCATAAGACGTGCCTATGTGGTCCACGGTAAAGACGGTTTGGATGAGGTGACTATAACGGATAGAACTCTGGTTGCGGAACTTGCCGCGGGCAGGATAATGACGTATACTGTAAGTCCCGCTGATTTTGGGGTTAAAAAAGCGCCGGCCAGAAGCATCAAAGGCGGTTCAGTCAGGAAGAACGCCAGGATAGTACGGGAGATCCTTCGCGGGAGTAAAGGGCCCAGGCGTGATATAGTGCTGGTGAACTCTTCCCTGGCGCTTATGGCGGCAGGGAAAGCCAAGAGTTTCAAGGAAGGCATGAAACTTGCTTCTAGAAGCATAGATTCCGGCAAGGCTTTGGAGAAACTAAAAGACCTTGCGCGCATGACAAGTCCCGCGCGAAAGAGGAGAAATTGATGATGCTGGCTAAGATAATAGAAGAGAAAAAACGCGAAGTCGACAGAGCCCAGAAGAGGCTTTCATTAAGCTCTCTCAAGAAGAAAGCCGAGTCGCTTTATATACGCAGCGCCTTCAAGAAGAACATATCGAGGAAGGGGCACATCAACCTTATAGCCGAGATAAAGAAAAGCTCGCCTTCCAAGGGCGTGATCCGTGCGGATTTCGATCCCCTGAAGATAGCGCTTACTTATCAGGCTGCCGGGGCCAGCGCGTTAAGCGTTCTTACAGATGAACGTTTTTTTGACGGCAAACTCGAGTATCTGGCGATGGTGAAACAGAGGGTGACTATCCCGATCCTCAGGAAAGATTTTGTTATTGATGAATACCAGGTGTATGAATCCGCCGCCAGCGGCGCGGATGCGATACTTCTTATCGCGCAGATACTGACTCAGGAGGAGCTTAACCGGTATTTCGGTATAGCCAAGGATATCGGTATGGACGTCCTTGTGGAGGTGCATAACGAAGAGGAGCTCGGCAAAGCGCTGGCTTCGCCGGCTTCCATAATCGGGATAAATAACAGGGACCTGGTTACTTTTAACGTGGATATATCCACTACCCAGCGGCTTATAAGACTTATCCCGGAGAACAAGGTGATCGTCGCCGAAAGCGGCATAAGCAGCTATGAGCAGGTGATGTTCCTTAAGAGTCTCGGGGTGAACGCTGTTCTGATCGGAGAGATATTCATGCGCACGAAAAATATAGGCGAGAAGGTCAGACAGCTCATGAGGGAATAGCTTTTATGGTGAAAGTCAAGATATGCGGGCTTACAAACAGAGAAGATGCCGTAAAGGCGTATGAGCTGGGGGCGGATTACCTGGGGTTTATCTTCGTCGAGGGCACAATTCGTTACAGAGAGGATCTTAAGGATGTCATACTTTCGCTTCCCGATGAGCTTAAGAAGAGGGCGCAGCCGGTCGGGCTTTTTAAGGACGAAGATCTTGAGAAAGTCACGGAGACGGCACTAGCGTGCGATATTGGTTACCTGCAGTTACACGGCGATGAAAGCCCCTCGTACTGCAGGGATCTTAAGGAAGCTCTTAAGGGAAGCGTCAAGATAATGAAAGTGTTTAAAGTGAAAGAAGAGGTACTCCCGGTGAAGTACCACATACTTGATGATTACGTGGATGCCGATTTTTTTGTTTTTGATGCATTCCACGTCGAACTTGCCGGTGGCGCGGGTGTAAAGTTCGGTGAAGAGGTTTTGATGAAGGAGAGAGAGAAGATAAAAAAACCGTTTTTTGTAGCCGGCGGGCTAACACCCGGGAACGTCTCTTCTCTTATTAAAAAGCTGAGGCCTTACGGTGTCGACGTCTCCAGTGGTGTGGAGAAGTCCCCCGGCAGGAAAGACGAGAAACTATTAAAGGAGTTTATAGAAAATGCAAAAAAATCCTAAAGTGCCAGACAAAAAAGGATATTTCGGTATATTCGGAGGGGAATACGTGCCCGAGACGCTCATGCCGGCTTTAAAGGAGCTCATCTCTTCCTACGAGAGGATAGGCAGATCTACTTCGTTCAGGAAAAAGCTGGACTATTATTTAAGGGAATATGCCGGACGGCCGACTCCGCTCTATTTCGCCGAACAGCTCACGAAGAAGCTGGGCGGCGGGAAAATATACCTGAAGCGTGAAGACCTGCTGCATACAGGCGCGCATAAGATAAATAACACTTTGGGCCAGGCGCTGCTTGCGGTCAAAATGGGCAAGAAAAGGATCATTGCCGAGACCGGTGCCGGGCAGCACGGTGTAGCCACTGCGACTGTCGCATCTCTATTCGGTCTTGAATGCGACGTGTACATGGGCACCGAGGACATAGAAAGGCAGAGCCTGAACGTCTTTCGCATGAAACTCCTGGGCGCGCGCGTTATCCCTGTCTCCAGCGGTTCATGTACTCTTAAGGACGCGACTAACGAGGCTATAAGAGACTGGGTCACCAATGTGCGCAGCACTCATTATATAATAGGTTCGGTCGTCGGGCCTCATCCGTATCCCATGATGGTAAGAGATTTCCAGTCCGTCATCGGAGTGGAGGCGCGCAGAGAGATCCTTAAAAAAGAGAAGAGGCTCCCCACTCATCTCGTCGCCTGTGTCGGCGGAGGGAGTAACTCCATCGGGCTTTTTCATCCGTTTTTCAGCGACCGGAAAGTCAAATTCATCGGCGTGGAAGCGGCGGGTCTGGGCATAAAGACCGGCCATCACGGGGCAGCGCTTATGAAGGGAAGGGTCGGTGTACTCCATGGGAGCAAGAGTTACCTTCTTGAGGACAAGGACGGCCAGGTGCTTCTGGCGCACTCCATATCGGCGGGGCTGGATTATCCCGGGGTAGGTCCGGAACACGCTTACTATAAGAAGATCGGCAGGGCTAGATATGTGGCAGTGGACGATAAAAAAGCTCTTGAAGGGCTCAAACTTCTTTCCGAGACGGAAGGCATAATACCCGCGCTTGAGACGGCGCATGCGATATACTATCTTGAAGAGCTCACCAGGCGTACAAGCAAAAAAGATATTATAATCGTGTGCCTTTCAGGCCGGGGCGATAAGGATATAGATATAATCAAAGGGGAGAAAGACTTTTTATTGCCCTAAGTTATTATAATCAAATATGTTACAAATAATATATGTTTTTATAACAGGAACATGAACCGGAAAGAAGCAAAAGAGATGAATAGAATAAACGAAACATTCGCCAGGCTTAAAAGAGAGAAGAAAGCCGCTTTTATCCCTTACATTACCGCAGGGGATCCCGATATGGCTGCGACTGAAAAAATAGTCCTGAACCTGGCCAAGGCGGGAGCTGACATCATTGAACTGGGGATACCTTTTTCGGATCCCCTGGCAGACGGCCCCACTATACAGATGGCGGTAGAGCGTTCGCTTAAAGCGGGCTGCACGGCGGGAAAAGTCCTCTCCATGGTAAGGAACTTAAGAAAGACCGTAAGCGTGCCCCTTGTTTTTATGACTTATTACAATATCGTGCTGAATTACGGTCTTAAACGTTTTATAAAAGACGCTAAATCATCCGGTGCGGACGGTATAATCGTCCCGGATCTTCCCATGGAGGAATCGGGCGGGCTTACAGCACTTGCGGATAAGGAAGACTTTGCCGTTATCATGCTTACAGCGCCTACTACGCCTCATGCGAGGTTTAAAAGAATCGCGGAAGTGTCGCGCGGGTTCATCTATTATGTGTCTTTGACAGGGGTCACCGGCGCGAGGAAGAAGCTATCGGTGAAACTCAAGAGTGAGGTCAAAGCGCTTAAGAAGCTTACGACAAAGCCGGTATGCGTGGGCTTTGGCGTGTCAAATACTCTCCAGGCCAGGGATATCGCCGGAGCCGCTGACGGGGTGATCGTTGGAAGCGCGATAATCAAAACGATCGAGAAAAATCTAGCCGACAAAAGTGCTCTTGATAAAAGAGTCACTTCATTCGCTGAGTCTTTAGCAAAAGCTATTCATAGCGTGCGAAGCAGGTAAACAATGCGGATAATGGCCTTAGATATCGGTACTAAAAATATCGGCGTTGCTTTAAGCGATGAAAGCGCCACGGTCGCGCAGGGAAAAGAGGTTATTAAAAGGGTAAGTAACGCGAAGGCCCTTTTGCGTATCAAAGAGATCGCCGGGGAGAATAGAGTCGCAAAGATCGTTGTAGGGCTTCCGATAAACATGGATGGGACGGAAGGCGAACGCGCCAGAGACAGCGTCAGGTTCGCCGAGATGCTGAGAGAAGAGACGTCCCTTACGGTAGTTCTGTGGGATGAACGGTTAAGCACCAGGGAAGCGGAAAGTGTCATGATAATGGCGTCTATGAGCCGAAAGAAGAGGAAAAAAGTGGTGGATAAACTTGCGGCGCAGCTCATCCTGCAGAGTTATCTTGACAGTCAGGGCAGAAAGGAAGAATAGGAAGGAATATGTATAAAAAATTTCACAGTAAAAACGGTCTTACAGTTATAGTCTCGCCCATGGATCAGAGGACTTCGGTGTCCCTGGGCGTATGGATAGGCGTCGGGGGCCGTTATGAAAGCAGCCGCAAGAGCGGCATAAGCCACATTGTCGAACACATGCTTTTCAAGGGGACGTACTCCCGAAGCGCCAAGGACCTTAAAGAGGCTATCGAGGGGGTGGGCGGCGCCTTTAACGGGTTCACCTCGGATGAGGTGACTTGTTACATGGTTAAGGTCCCGGTAAAGTACCTTGAGCTGGGTATGGATGTACTTTCGGATATGGTGCTTAACGCGAAGTTCGATGAAGATGATCTTGAGCGTGAGAAGTTCGTTGTTTGTGAAGAGATAAAGATGTACCGCGACCAGCCCGCCGAACACGTGCTGGATCTTCTTGGCGGGATAATGTGGCCGGCTAATGCCCTGGGCAGGCCCTTAACCGGCAGCATAACGACCGTTAAGAATTTTAGCAGGAGCGAACTTGTAAAGTTTAAAGAGGACAATTACCATCCGGCGAATATCGCCGTGGTTGCGGCGGGTACGGTCGATCCCGAGAAGGTTTTCGCGTGTGCGGAAGAGAAATTCCGCGAGCGGGAGAAGGGCGCTATTCCTTCCTTTGAGCCGCCCAAGGTCGACCAGAAGCATTCCCGCATGAAGGTCTCTAGAGCGACCGGTAAACAGGCGCATATCGCCATGGGTTTTCATGCCATGGACAGCGGGCTGCGCGAAAGATTCGCCATGAAACTGATGAACGTGATCCTGGGCGGGAACATGTCGTCGCGACTTTTTGAGGAGCTGCGCGAGAAGTACGGGCTTTGTTACGACATATCTTCATCATACAAAAGGCACAGCGATGCGGGAGAGGTGCAGATACATGCCGGGGTCGACAACAAGAAGACTCTGAGAAGCGTTGTAGCCGTTCTGGATGAACTTAAAAAGATCAAGGACCTTGGCGTAACCGACGGCGAGCTTTCGCGCGCCAAGGAATATACCAAGGGGCAGTTTCTGCTGGCGATAGAAGGCACTTCTACGCGGATGATGTGGCTGGGGGACAGGCTAATGGTGCATAAATATATACCCGAGGTGGAGGAAGTGCTTAAACAGATAGACAATGTGACTTCAGGTGACGTGCACAAAATTTGCCAGAGGATCTTTCAGGCATCGTCGCTTAACCTGGCCATAGTCGGCAAGATGCCGGACGGCGAGAAAAACGAACTAAAAAGAGAGTTGGGCAGGCTATGAGGGGTACTTTCCGTCTTACGCGAGTTATGGGGATAGATATAGATATCCATATAACGTTTTTTCTGCTTTTAGGATTTTTCTTTCTCCTGCTCGGGTTTAACGGCCTCGTGCTTATCCTGGGTGTGTTTTTCTTCGTAACGCTTCATGAACTTTGTCACAGCGCTGTTGCGGCGCATTTCGGGATAAAGGTAAAACACATAACGCTTCTTCCCATAGGAGGCGTTGCGTCGATGGAGGAAGTGCCGACTAAACCTTATCAGGAGCTGCTTATCTCTTTGGCGGGACCCTTATCGAACGTGCTTATCCTGATAATTTTTTATTATCCGCTTATCGCGATACTCGGCAAAGAGACTTTGATGTATCCTTTTCTCGTAATAACGGGACAAATCAAGTATACAGGGCAGTTCAACGTGCTGGCGCATATTTACTGGATCAATCTCGTCCTGGCTGTCTTTAACATGCTGCCGGCATTTCCCATGGACGGGGGCAGGGTCTTAAGGGCTCTTCTATCATACAGGATGGGTCGGAAAGAGGCAACGGATGCGGCCGTCAGGCTCGGACACATATTCGCGCTTTTATTTGCCTACCTGGGTATTGTATACGGCCATATTTTTCTCCTGATCATCGCGGTGTTCATTTATATGGCTGCTTCCAGCGAAGGTTTTCAGGTGCAGGTCGTCGAGACGATAAAGAAATATTCCGTCAAGGATGTCCTGGCCAAGGATTTTGTATATACTAATCCCCGCGCTACCCTGTCGGAAATTCTGGCCATGGTATTCCATACACATCAGGAGGATTTTCCTGTTTTGGAGGACGACCGCCTCGTCGGGTTCATAACACGCCGTGAGATCATTCACGGAGTGCATGAAAGGGGTAAAGGCGCAAGCGTCTCCGAGGTCATGAGGCGGGATATCCCCGCGGTCAAAGTGACTACGCATCTGAACGACGTTCAGAAACTCATGCAGGAATATAACACAAGTGCCCTGCCGGTCGCGCGTTCCGGCAAGGTAATAGGCGTGATTACGCTGGATGACATAAACAGGGTCTACATTATGGCGAGTAATATCGCTTAGAACGAAGGAGGGAAAAGCTCATGGCGGGGAAGAAAACGCTTATTGCTCCCAGCATATTGTCGGCGGATTTTGGGCGACTTGCGGAAGAGATAAAGGCTGTCGAAAAGAGCGGGGCGGACTGGGTCCATGTTGATGTCATGGACGGCCTTTTCGTCCCCAATATCACGATAGGGCCTCTCGTAGTGGGATCCGTGCGCGAGGCGACAAGTTTATTCTTTGATGTGCATCTTATGATAAACGACCCGGGAAGGTATATAGGCGATTTTTCCGATGCCGGAGCCGATCTTATCACGTTTCATATAGAAGCCTGTAAGTCGCCGGAAGTGACCATCGAAAAAATAAGGGAAAGAGGCAAAAAGGTGGGGGTGTCCTTAAAACCGGCGACTGACGTGAAATCACTCGATAGGATTCTGGATAAAGTCGATCTTGTACTCGTTATGACGGTCGAGCCGGGTTTCGGGGGACAGTCTTTTATGGAGGATATGCTGGGGAAAGTGAAAAGTATAAGGCCCAGGTTCGGCGGTTACATCCAGGTGGATGGAGGCATAAACGCCCAGACGGCTAAGCGCGCCGTGGCGGCCGGGGCGGATGTTCTTGTAGCGGGTACCGCGGTCTTCGGCCGGAAGGATTACGCAAAGGCGATAAGCGGTTTGCGCGGAGAGTGATAATTTATGGTTCGGCTCACTTCGTTCGCTCACCATGAATCTGCGAGGAAAGATATGTTGCACTTAGAACGAAGGAACACCACGGATGTAAGTCCGTGGAGATTCACTGGTATATTTTTTCAACTTGTTAACGAGGAGGGATAAATGTCTAAGATCAAATTCGGTACGGACGGGTGGAGAGCGGTCATAAGCGATGATTTTACGTTTGAAAACGTTGCTATCGTCGCCCAGGCGATCGCTGATTTTGTCAAATCCCGAAAGGAGAAGATATACAAGAAGAGAAAACTCGTTGTGGGGTATGACACGCGTTTCCTGTCGGATGAATACGCCAAGATAACAGCCAGGGTTTTGGCCGGAAACGGAATAAAGGTAGTTCTTTCCGACAGGCCTTCTCCAACGCCCGCGGTCTGCGTTTACATCAAGGATAAAAAGCTTACAGGCGGCGTCATGATAACCGCCAGCCATAACCCTCCCAGGTATAACGGCATCAAGTACAAGGGTTTCTTCGCGGGCAGCGCCGGAAGCGACATAATCGACAAGATCGAGAAGAGACTTTACAAAAGTCCGGTCAAGTCCACTTCTTTCCGGGAGGCGGTAAAGAGGAAAGTGATAATCATCGAGAATATAGTGGGCGTGCAGCTGGCATACGTTAAAAAATACGCCGACATGAAAAAGCTGAAAAAAGCCAGGCTTAAGGTGCTGGTAGATTCCATGAACGGCACGGGCGGCACGTATTTTGCGGAGATACTTAAGGAGAGCAGCATAAAACTCGATTTTATGAACACCGAGGAAAACCCCGGGTTTAAGGGAAGGGCCCCGGAACCTAACGAGAAGCATCTTGCGGAACTGATCAAAAGAACCAGAAAAGGCGGCTACGATCTCGGCGTGGCTACGGACGGTGATTCCGACCGCGTGGCTATAGTGGATGAAAAAGGCAATATACTTTCAGGCCACAAGGTCATGGCGCTACTACTTCTGCATTTTCTTAAGGACAGAAACATGCGGGGCGGAGTCGTGCAGACGATCTGCGGTACGGGTTTAATAGACAAGATATGCCGCGAGTATTCTCTCAAGATGCACGAGACTCCCGTTGGGTTTAAGTATATCTGCGAGATAATGACGAAAAAGAACATTCTTATAGGGGGAGAGGAGACAGGAGGCATAGCGTTTAAGGGATACATACCGGAGAGGGACGGTTTTCTTTCGGCGCTTCTTGTTATGGAGCTCATGCTTGCGGAGAAGAAGCCCCTGTCAAAGATAATTTCCGATATCAACAGGAAATACGGCAGTTACGTTTACGAGCGGGAGGATGTTGCATTTTCGGAGTCCAAGCGCAAAAAACTTACCAGCGGACTGAAGAAAAAACCGCTTAAGAAGGTGCTGGGTAAAGACGTTACCCAGATCAAAGATTATGACGGGGTGAAGTTTATCTGCAAGGACGGTACGTGGCTTTTGGTGAGGCTCTCCGGCACGGAACCCAAACTCAGGATATATGCGGAGACCCCGTCAAAAAAAGAATCACTTGCATATCTTGAGTTTGGCAAGAAATACGCATTTTCACTCATGTAAAAGGAGCTTGTGTTCCATGACGGGACTTCCGGGAGCGGGAAAAACAGTGTCGCTGGCGGTGCTTCTTTTTACGGCAGCGGTTTTCGCTGCGGAAGGACAGATGACGCATCCTGAAAATACCGAAGCGTCCTCTACACCCGATGATAAAGATCTGGAGAGTGAGGCCTCCCAGGAAGGGGTAAGCCGGGCACCAGAAGCTTTTTTTACGACCCGGATGAAGGAATTTGATAAGGAGTACCAAGAGGGTTCATTAACGAAGACAGAATACATTCAGAGGAAAAGGGAACTGATAAATCTCGGGCGAACAAGGAAAAGAATTCAAAGATGTGGGATCTGAATAAAATACGAAACTTTTGCATTATAGCGCACATAGACCACGGTAAATCCACTCTGGCTGACAGGATTATCCAGGACACCAATACCGTAAGCGGCAGAGAATTCAGGGACCAGCTTCTTGACAACATGGACCTGGAAAGGGAAAGAGGCATAACCATCAAATGCAGCGCCGTCAGGATAATCTACAAGGCCAGAGACGGCCAGGAGTATCTTTTGAACCTTATCGACACTCCCGGGCATGTGGACTTCTCGTACGAAGTCTCCAAGACTATTGCCGCGTGCGAGGGGGCTCTGCTACTGGTGGATGCCGTCCAGGGCGTGGAAGCCCAGACGATCGCTAATCTGTATCTGGCGATGGAAGAGAACCTGAAGATAATACCCATCATAAACAAGATAGACCTTAAAAGCGCCAGGATCGAAGAAGTGATGCGCCAGATGCGGGATATACTGGCAGTTGAAGAGAAAGATGTTCTTCTGATAAGCGCTAAAGAGGATCTTGGCACTGAAAGCGTTCTGGAGGCGATCGTGAAAGAAGTGCCGCCGCCGGCGGGTGACAGCAGTAAACCGCTACAGGCCCTCATCTTTGATTCCGCTTACGACACATACAGGGGCGTTATTGTCTATGTAAGGATCGTCAACGGATGCATAAAGGCCGGCATGGAGATAGAGATGATGAATAAAGGCACCATATACGATGTGAAAGAAGCAGGCGTTTTTACCCCGCGCGAACAAGCCGTCAAAGAACTCGACTGCGGGCAGGTAGGGTATATAGTCTGTAATATAAAGGAAGCGAAGGAAGTCGTCGTCGGCGACACCATAACAGATGCGGCTAACCGCGCGAGGGAGCCTCTGCCCGGATATGAGCAGGTAAAACCTATGGTCTACAGCGGCATTTATCCGGTAAGCAACGAAGACTATGAGGACCTGAAAAGCGCCATGGAGAAACTGCGGCTTTCGGATTCTTCCTTTATATATGAGCCGGAGACCTCCGCGGCGCTCGGGTTTGGTTTCAGGTGCGGCTTTTTGGGGCTTCTTCATATGGAGATCATACAGGAGCGGCTGGAAAGGGAATTCAACCTGGATTTAATAGCTTCTTCACCCAGCGTGAATTATAAGATAAGACTGGCCAACGGCGATTTAATAGAAGTCGACAATCCCACGAAGTATCCGGACAAAGAGAGGATAGAATATGTGGAAGAACCCTTTGTCAGATGTAATATTATCGCGCCGTCTGAGTCTATCGGCACCATCATGAAACTATGCGAAAACAAAAGAGGCGAGTTTGTAAGCACCAAATACCTGGATCCCAGAAAGGCCCAGCTTACCTATAACCTGCCGCTTTCGGAGATAATAATAGATTTTTATGATAAGATAAAGTCTTCCACCCAGGGGTACGGTTCTTTGGATTACGAGCTTATCGGATACAGAAAATCCAATATAGTCAAACTCGATATACTGATCAATGGCATACCTTGCGACGCGCTTTCGGCTATTGTTCACCGGGATCATGCAAGGCGGAGAGGAAACGACCTTGCCCTGAAACTTAAAGAGACTATCCCCAAACACATGTTCGCTATAGCCGTGCAGGCTGCCATCGGCGGGGATATAATAGCCCGGGAGAACATCTCGGCGCTAAAAAAACACGTTACCGGAAAATGTTACGGCGGCGACATAACCAGAAAACGGAAACTCTGGGAAAAACAGAAAGAGGGTAAGAAGAAGATGCGCAGGATCGGCAAAGTGGATGTTCCTAAAGAAGCGTTTTTAAAAGCAATGAGGATATCATGAAGCATGTTTATAAAGATGCGTGGGATTACTGGTGGCATGAGTGGGTGAAACCCATACTTATCGCGGCGGTTCTGGCTTTATTCATAAGGATGTTTATCGTCCAGCCGTTTAAGATACCCTCCAGCTCCATGTTTCCGACTTTAAAGCCCGGTGACCGGATATTCGTTAACAGGTTCATCTACGGCGCCCAGATTCCTTTCACGGATATAAGGCTGCCCGAAGTAAGGGGGCCGGAGACAGGCGACATTGTCGTTTTCAAATCTCCGGTCGAGAAGAAAAAGTATCTCGTAAAAAGGTTCATCGCCGGGGGAGGCCAGTCTGTCGAGATAGAAGACGGCAAACTCCTGGTAGACGGCCGTAAGGTCGATAGCCCGCCTTTCCAGCATTTATTTTATTATAATAGAAGCGATTACGGCGGGGAGAATCAAATCATACGGGTGCCTCAAGGTTATTTTTACGTGCTTGGCGACAACAGCGATAACTCCATGGATTCAAGGTACTGGGGTTTTGTGCCGGACAAAAACCTCATCGGCCGCGCTTTTCTCATCCACTGGCCGATAAAAAGAATAAGGATTATTAGAGAAGGAGACTAGCTCAACCCGTAAGGAAGAGCGCAAATAAAGGAAAAACCATGAACTGGGCAAACCGACTGACTATAACCCGTATACTGCTTGTTCCCGTTTTTATTACAACGGTCCTCTACCACAGGCTCGACATCGCGCTTGTGGTGTTCGCTCTTGCCACCGTGACCGATGCGTTGGACGGTTATGTCGCCAGGACGTTTAAGGAGAAGACAAGGTTGGGTGCGGTGATGGACCCCATAGCCGATAAGATGCTTATAGACAGCGCTTTTATCAGTTTCAGTATGGTAAGCGGGCTCCCGGCGCATCTAAAGATGCCTATTTATGTCCCGATGGTAATCGTCTCAAGAGACGTGATAATCCTTTTAGGGGTTGCGATCATATACCTGCTTACGGGCGGAGTCGAGATAAAACCGACTCTGGTCTCGAAGGTGACGACAGTTTTCCAGATGCTGACGATCATACTGGTGCTTTTGAATTTTGTTTATTCAAGCTGGATGTGGAATATCACGGTGGCGCTGACCGTCATTTCAGGTCTGGACTATATCAGAATAGGTTCGAGATATGTCAACGGCAAGCTATAGCAGCATACCTACTGTTTCTATCGCGGGACGGCCCAATGTCGGAAAATCATCCCTGTTTAACTGTCTTTTGAAAGAGAGGCGTGCCGTGGTCGTGGAGCAGTCCGGCACTACCCGTGACAGGGTTGAGTCCTTCATCCATATAGAAGGAAGAGCCGTAAAGATAGTTGATACCGGAGGATATCTCGCCGGCGAAAAAGACGAGATCGCTCTCGCAGTCAAAGACCAGATACGCCGGGCGATGGAGGAAGCCTCCGTCATACTTTTAGTGACCGATGCTACGGAAGGCATATCCGGGGCCGATGAAGAGGTGGCAAAACTCCTAAGGAAGTTCAGCAAATCCGTTATAGTGGTGGTCAACAAGGCCGATAACGATAAACTTGCTCTAGAGGCGGTTGAGTTTTACAAGCTGGGTTTCGGGGATCCTGAGGCGGTTTCCTGCCTGCACAGAAGAGGCATAAGCGCGCTTAAAAAACGCATAAAAGAGTCTCTCGAAAGTATAAGAGAAGTTTCCGCCGCAGAAAGCGTCCGGCGCCTCAAGATAGCCGTTGTAGGCCGGCCCAACGTGGGTAAGTCCTCTTTTGTGAATAACCTGCTGACATATAATCGTGTCATAGTGAGCGAGATTCCCGGTACTACCAGAGACTCGATTGACACTCATTTCAGTTATGAAGGAGACGAATATATACTCATCGATACCGCGGGTATCCGTCACAAACGTAAGATCAAAAAAGCGGTCGACTCTTACAGCGTGATACGTTCCGAAGAGTCTATTAAAAGAGCCGATGTCGTGGTCCTTTTAATAGATGCGCCTGGCGGCCTGACGAGGGACGATCTAGGTATACTTAATTTTATCCAGGAAAGCGGAAAAGCATGCCTCGTGGCTATTAATAAATGGGACCTGGCGGAGGAAGTAAGCGACGTCTCAATGGACGAATACAAGAAACACCTTTTGTACGCATCAAATGAACTCAATAAATTCCCGATACTGTTCGTATCCGCGAAAACAGGTATGAATGTCCTGGACAGTCTCCCTGTGATCAAGGTGCTGGATGCGAATCTTGACGTAAGGTGCTCCACGCCGTTTTTAAACAAGATCTTCGAGGTGAATGACCCCGCGCTTATTTCCATACCCAAGAACAAGAAGAGGCCGAACTTTCTTTATATTATCCAGAGCAGAGTCCGTCCTGTCGAGTTCAAGTTCTTCGTGAATGACCCCGAGAGCGTGCTGGCGGTGCACTTGAAATTTATTGAGAATCAGTTGAGGGAAAACCTTTCGCTCGTGGGGATCCCGATAAAAATAGAGATCAGAAAATCAAGAAAGAGGGGGAAATGATATACATAATTCTTGCTATTGGCGCGGCGTATCTTATCGGCTCCATACCGACCGCTTATATTTTCGGCAAGGTTTTAAAAGGGATAGATATACGCGATTACGGCAGCGGCAACGTCGGCGCGACCAATGTCTTTAGAACTGTCGGGAAAATCCCCGGCGTTATCGTGCTGGTCATAGATTGCCTGAAAGGGCTCGTTGCGGTTACGCTGCTTCCGGCGGCTCTTGAAAAGATTTTTCCGCAGGCGGTAGAGGCCGAAAGCATCATTTATATTTTTCTGGGGGCATCGGTCATATCCGGGCATATGTGGACATGGTTTTTAAGGTTTAAAGGGGGCAAAGGAGTCGCCACAACAGCGGGTGTAATGGCCGGTCTTTCCCCGGGGATTTTACTGGCGTGTCTCGGGGTGTGGATAGCCGTTTTCATCCTTTGGAAATATGTCTCGCTTGCGTCGATGTCCGCGGCAGTGGCTCTTCCCGTATTTGCGGTTATTTCCGGAAGAAGCGTGGAGTACACCGTCTTCTGTGCGGTTCTGTGCATGGTAGGGATATATGCTCACAGGGGCAATATTAAGCGTCTTATAAACGGGAAAGAGAAGAAACTTGTTAAATAAAAAAAAGGTAGAATTTTGGGCTTGAATTTGCTATGGAAAGTAGTATACTAGTGATAGGTTAGTATTATAAAAAGGATAATTTTTTTCCTTACTTTTTAAACTAATTTAAAAAGATTTAAAAAAGGTGAGCGATGAAAGAACTTTATTACAAAGACATATTAGGAAACAATCCCCGGAAACGTGAAGTCTCCATGGAAGAGACCTATAACAGGACTAATCTTGCGGGGGGCCTCCGGAAGAAGACAAAGTTCACCAAAAGATGGGTCGCAAAATATTTTATCAAGGAAGAATTCAGATCTTTGAATATCGATGAGCTCCGGGCCTGGGTAGACAAGAAAAAAGAGGAAGGCTGCCGCAGGGATTGCCATATACTCAGACGGGTGGATTCGCGTAGCGGCGAAAACCGGATAATTTGCAAGACGCTTGGCGAGTTCTTTGTGATTTGGGCCGGATCCGCCTATAAGATCGTATATGTCAATGAGATAAGGATCCAGGATGAAACGAAAAACGACAAAAAGGCGAGGTGGTAAATGAAGTTTGCATTGGCAAAAATTTTACATTTAGCCGCATTACTAATAGTTTCCTGGAAGCTGACCGTAATCAAGTGTCAGATGCTTCTATTGGAACTTTCTTTGAAGAGATAACTCCCGCGACTGCACATTAGTGTAGTCTACCTCCAGAAGAGAGGGGTGGGGTGGTCCCATCCCTCTCTTCTTACATAAAACCAATAATATTTATCATCGTCTCTATCCCCTTATATATATTGACTATGAAAATCATATATGTTAAACTTTGTGAGTTATTATGCATAAAGTAAGCGTCATAGGAGATGGCGGGTGGGGAACTGCGCTTGCCCTTTTGCTGCATTCGAAAGGGGTGGACACGCTTCTTTGGAGCGTGTCCAGCGAATACGCAGGGTACCTTGACAAAAAGAGGGAAAATACAAAGTTTCTCAAGGGGATCACTTTACCCCCAAGTTTAAAGATAACTTCCGATGTTTCCTTGGCTAAAGAAGCCGATTATGCTGTTTTGGCTGTCCCCTGCAAATATTTACGCTCTGTCCTTGATAAGTTCAAAGGAGCGGAATTTACTTATGTCACGAGTACTACTAAGGGTATAGAGATAGAGAGTTTAAAAAGGCCCTCGGAGATATTAGCCGGGTATTTTCCGCCAGAGAGAATCAGCGTTCTTTCCGGACCTACTATATCGTGGGAAGTCGCGAAAGGTCTGCCGACGGCCGTTGTTGTCGCTTCAAAGGCAGACGGGAAAGAGGCGATCCAGAGGACTCTTATGACCGAGCGTTTTCGCGTCTATACTTCCGGCGATGTTACGGGGGTCGAGCTGGGCGGTGCATTGAAAAACATAATTGCCATTGCCGCCGGTGTCTCCGACGGACTGGGTTTCGGGACCAACACCAAAGCCGCGATTCTTACAAGGGGGCTTGCCGAGATAACAAGGCTCGGGGTCGCAATGGGAGCTGACAAATCCACTTTTAGCGGGTTAAGCGGCATGGGGGATCTGGCCACCACCTGCATCAGCGCGCATAGCAGGAACCGCTGGTTTGGCGAAGAGCTCGGCAAAGGCGGAAGCTCAAGTGACATATTAAGCGGCACCGAGGTTGTGGTAGAGGGCTTTACCACGTGCAAGTCGGCGTATGCGCTTTCGAAAAAGTACGGCGTGGATATGCCCATTACACAGAAGGTATATGAGGTTCTTTATGAGGGGAAAACGCCCGGTGATGCTGTGAGAGAGCTTATGACCCGTAATCCGAAAGAAGAGGATTACGGATAAGAAGAAGGAGCGGGACGTAGCGCAGTCTGGTTAGCGTACTAGTCTGGGGGACTAGGGGTCGCCGGTTCGAATCCGGCCGTCCCGACCACTCTTTGAATAAAAGGAGCTGGAATGAAAACGGTAAAAATAGGACTCGTAGGACTGGGGACCGTCGGAAGAGGCGTCTATGATGCGATCATGAATAACGGGAGACTGATCGCCGAGCGGACGGGTATATCTCTTAGAATAAAAAGCGTATGCGATAAAGACAAGAAAGCCTTAAAAGGCATAAAGGCGAAAGTAGCGGTTGCATCTTACGACAAGATTATAGCCGACGAAGATATCGATATCATCGTTGAGCTTATCGGCGGAGTAGAGCCGGCAAAAAGTATAATACTCAAAGCCTTCAAAAACGGCAAGCATGTAGTCACCGCGAATAAGGCGCTGCTTTCCGAGCACTGGAAAGAGATATTTAAGGCTGCTTCCGATGCGGGCGCGTTTATAAAGTTCGAAGCTAGCGTAGGCGGCGCGATACCCATAATCAGAGTCTTGCGGGAAAGTCTTGTGGCGAACAATATAAGCACCATTTACGGAATACTTAACGGCACCACGAACTTTATACTCACCGAGATGTCGGATAAAGGCTGTTCTTTTAAGGAAGCTCTCAAAACAGCGCAGGAGCGGGGCATCGCTGAAAGTAACCCCGCTCTTGACATAAGCGGCGCGGATAGCGCGCATAAGCTGGCGATACTTTCGCTTATCGCTTTCGGAGAGGACGTATCAGCAAGCGACATTTATACCGAAGGCATTGATAGAATAGACCCCCAGGATATCCGCAACGCGGAAAAGTGGGGATACGGCCTGAAGCTTCTTGGGATTGCCAAGGTGGCTAAGTCGGGACTTGAGCTCAGGGTCCATCCGACGCTGATACCTTCGGCGCATCTTCTTTCGGATGTTAAAGGATCGGATAACGCCATCTTTGTCAGAGGTGACTTGGCGCAGGAAGCGCTTCTTTTCGGTAAAGGCGCGGGCAGAAAACCCACTTCAAGTTCCGTTGTATCTGACATCGTCGATATCGCCAGAAAGATTATTTTGTCATCGGGCAGGAACAGTATGCCGCATAAACTGAATTACGCTTCGACCAGGAAAAGCGTCAGGTGCATGGATGATTTATCAGTATCGTGTTATCTGCGGTTTTCCGTTATCGATCGGCCCGGTGTTCTCGCAGGCATCGCTTCGATCCTGGCGAAGAACAATATCAGTATAGCGAGCGTTTCGCAGGAAGAGCGCAGAGCCGGCGAGATGGTACCGGTTATCATAATCACACACAAAGCCCGCGAAGGTAATATGCGCAAGGCTATCGGCGTCATTGATAAATTGGATTACGTGAAGAAGAGGACCGTTGTTATACGTATCGAAGAATATAAGGAGTAAGGATGGCAGTCATAGAGCGCTACAGAAAGTATCTCCCCATAACGGAGAAGACCCCGGTTATCAGCCTGGAAGAGGGTTCCACCCCGCTTATTAAAGCCGATCCTATAGCCCGCAGGATTGGAAGTGATTACAGCGTGTGGCTGAAGTACGAGGGGCTTAACCCCACGGGAAGTTTCAAGGACCGGGGCATGACCGTAGCCGTCTCAAAAGCTTTAGAAGAAGGGTCGAAAGCGGTCGCCTGCGCCTCTACCGGGAACACTTCCGCTTCGGCTGCGGCTTATGCCGCAAGAGCCCGGATGAAATGTGTCGTGGTTATACCGGAAGGGGCTATAGCTCTCGGGAAACTCGCTCAGGCACTCATACACGGAGCTGCGGTTATAGCCATTAAAGGCAATTTTGACGATGCGCTTGAGATAGTAAGGGAGCTTACGGACAAGTATCCCATAACTTTGGTCAACTCAGTTAACCCTTACAGGATAGAAGGGCAGAAGACCGGATCTTTCGAAGTATGCGACTCATTTGGCGGGGCGCCGGACTATCATGCTCTTCCCGTGGGTAATGCCGGCAACATAACCGCCTACTGGAAAGGATACAAAGAGTACAAGCTTGACGGTAAGATAGAGAAGCTTCCGAAGATGCTGGGCTTCCAGGCTGCCGGAGCCGCGCCGATCGTGGAAGGGCACGTGGTAAAAGAACCCAAGACTATCGCAACAGCCATAAAAATCGGTAACCCCGCCAGCTGGAAGCAGGCGGAGGCGGCCAGGGATGAGTCGGGGGGGCTGATAGATAAGGTTACCGACGATGAGATACTCGAGGCATACAAACTTTTGGCGAGCGAGGTCGGTGTGTTTGTCGAACCGGCATCGGCGGCAAGCGTCGCCGGTATTCTTAAAAAAGCAGAAGAAGGATATTTCGATAAAAATAAGGGTAAAGAAATCGTCTGCGTTTTAACTGGACACGGTTTAAAAGATCCCGATAGAGCCATAAAATGTCTTGAGCATCCGCCGGTAGTGGATGCGACACTGGAAGCAGTGGTCAAGGCGGCAGGGATTTAACAGGCAAAGGACAAAAAAATGAAATACGTAATACTTGTACCGGACGGCATGGCGGATTTGCCACTTTCGGAACTTAACGATCGCACCTGTATGGAGGCGGCGAATACTCCCAACATGGATATGATCGCGCGAAAGGGCGTGGTGGGCATGGTGAAAAACATCCCCCGCGGGATGACGCCCGCAAGCGACGTGGCTAACCTCTCGATACTGGGATACGATCCCAAGAAATATTATTGCGGGAGAGGCCCTTTGGAGGCTGCGAATCTTAATGTCGAGCTTAGCCCCAGTGATGTCGCTTTTCGTTTTAATACGGTGACTGTTGCCGAAGACAAGATGCTCGATTACAGCGCCGGGCACATAACGACGAAAGAGACGGCTATTCTGGTGGAAGAGCTGAACAGGAATCTGAGGAGCGCGAAATTCAGTTTTTATACGGGCACCAGTTATCGCAATCTGCTTCTGGTGCACTGCGCTTCCAAGGAAGAAGCCGATAGATTAGCTAAGGTGCGCTGTTGGCCGCCTCATGATATCCTGGATAAATCCGCTCCCAAACATATGCCGAAAGAACCGGAGCTTGTCGAGTTGATGGAAAAATCCAAGAAAGTGCTCGCGGACCACGATGTGAACAAAGTGCGCATCGATTTAGGGCAGAATCCCGCCAATATGATCTGGGTGTGGGGGCAGGGAAAAAAACCCGATATCCCGAAATTCGAAGACGCCTTTGGAGTTACAGGCGGGATAATCTCGGCGGTTGATCTCTTAAAGGGGCTTGGGCGTATACTTGGGTTGGAGGTGGCGGAGGTTCCTGGGGCTACGGGCTATTACGACACTAATTATGAAGGCAAAGCCGAAGCGGCTTTGGATATACTGAAAAGAAGGGATCTTGTGTTTGTTCATGTGGAGGCGCCTGACGAAGCGGGGCACAACGGGGACGTTATGGCGAAATTAAAGGCCATAGAGAATTTTGACAGCAAGATAACGGGCAGGATTCTCAAAGAGCTTTCCACGCAGGGGATTGATTATAGGGTGGTGATCCTTCCGGATCACCCTACGCCGATAGCGAAGAGGACCCATACCGCCGATCCGGTGCCTTTTGCGATGGCGGGTAAGGGTATAAATGCCGATAATGTCACGGTGTTTACTGAAAGAGCCGCTAAAGCGGGCAGTCTCTCACTGAACCAGGGCTCTGAAATAATGAAAATGCTTTTGAAAGAGTAGGAAGATGAAGAGAAAAGGAATTATAGTACAAAAGTATGGCGGCAGCAGTGTCGCCAGTCCCGAAAAGATTATTGGTGTAGCTAAAAGAGTCGTTTCTTCAAGGAAGAGAGGCTATGACATAGTGGTCGTAGTCTCGGCTCTGGGAGACACGACGGATGAGCTCTTATCTCTGGCAGAAGAAATCACCAAAAGCCCTTCGGAGAGAGAGCTTGACATGCTCATGTCGACGGGTGAACAGGTCTCGGTTGCGCTTTTAGCCATGGCTTTACATAAGCTCGGTGAAGAAGCTATTTCATTTACGGGCGCACAGATAGGCATCATCACCGATTCCTCGCACACGAAAGCGAAGATCCTGGATATCTCCACCGACAGGATCAGGAAAGAGCTTTCGAGAGGCAAGATAGTCATTGTCGCCGGTTTCCAGGGGATGAACCTGAACCAGGAGATCACCACCCTGGGAAGGGGCGGATCGGATATGACAGCCGTTGCCCTGGCCAAGGTGCTTAGGGCTAAGATGTGCGAGATATATACCGATGTCAAGGGCGTCTATACGGCGGATCCCAGGATAGTGAAAGAAGCGCGAAAACTTGAAAATATAAGCTATGAGGAAATGTTAGAGATGGCATCACTTGGCGCGCAGGTCATGCAGGCCAGGAGCATGGAAGTCGCCGGCAAGTATAACGTCCCGATGCATGTTAGATCGAGTTTTTCCAGGGAGAACGGGACTATGATTACTAAGGAGGTCAAAGCCATGGAAGAGGTTTTGGTACGCGGAGTTACTGTGACTAAAAATGAAGCGAAGGTTACTGTGTGCGACGTCCCCGATAAGCCCGGTGAGGCCAGCAAACTGTTCGAAAAGCTGGCCGCTTCAGGCATTAATGTGGACATGATCATACAGAACGTATCGCGTACGGGAGCTACCGATATTTCTTTTACTGTGGATAACAAGGATCTGGCCAAGAGCCAGGATGTGATAGGAAAACTAGTCGGTAAGATGGGAGCTAAAGGTTTTGAATTCAACAGAGACATCGCAAAGGTGTCGGTTGTCGGCATAGGCATGCGCAGTCATTCCGGTGTGGCAGCGCTGATGTTTAAAGCACTTGCTTCAAGGAAGATCAACATAGAGATGATATCGACAAGTGAGATCAAGATTTCCTGTGTTGTGAAGAAGAAGGTAGCCGACACAGCCGTAAAGGCCATACATAAAGTATTTAATCTCGGAAACAAACCGAAAAAGGGCAAGAAAAAATGATACGTTAACTGGTTTTCCTTTTAAGAAATAGGGAAGCTACAACCTACCAGAGGTTAACATGAAGAATAGAAAAGTTTTTGTATACGATACCACTTTGAGGGACGGGGCACAGTCGGAAGGCATCTCTTTCTCGGTGAAGGATAAGATCCGGATCGCCCGGAAACTTGACGAGCTTGGTGTGGATTTTATAGAGGGCGGCTGGCCCGGATCGAACCCCAAGGATGACGAGTTCTTTGCCGAAGCCGCGAAGGATCTCAAGCTTAAGCGATCCGAACTTGTCGCTTTCGGCAGTACCAGGCGCGCCAACACAAAGGTCGCTCAGGATCCCGTCATGAAGGGACTACTTAAGGCGGGGACGAAATATCTTACTATTTTCGGCAAGAGCTGGGACCTGCACGTAAAAGAGGTCTTGAAGACTTCTCTTAAAGAGAACTTAAGCATGATCGAGGAGTCTGTCAGGTACCTTAAGAAAAAAAGCAGGCATGTCTTTTTCGACGCGGAGCACTTTTTTGACGGGTATAGAGACAATCCCGAATATGCGCTTCAGACTCTTGAAGCGGCAAAAGCCGGCGGCGCGGAAATCCTGGTGCTTTGCGATACGAACGGTGGCACAATTACCAGCCAGGTATTCGAGATCGTCGAGGAAGTGATGGAGAAGATGGTCTTTCCCCTGGGGATCCATGTGCACAACGATGGCGATATGGCTGTAGCCAATTCCGTCGCTGCGGTACAGGCGGGGTGCAGTCACGTGCAGGGGACATTTAACGGATACGGGGAGAGATGCGGTAACGCCAATCTGGTTTCGATCCTTCCTACCTTGAGGTTCAAACTGGGGATGGATTGCCTGTCCGCCTTTGAGTTCAAGGAACTGACAGAGGCGTCGATGTATATAGCTGAGATCTCCAACATGAAACAGCAGGACGCCCAGCCCTACGTCGGTAAAAGCGCTTTTGCCCATAAGGCAGGCGTGCATGTTAACGCGATACTGAAAAACAGCAGGACCTATGAACACATCGACCCTACGAAGATCGGCAATAAAAGGCGTATGCTGATCTCGGAACTATCCGGTAAATCCAGCATTATCAGTAAAGCCGAGGAGCTTGGAATCAGTATCGATCAGTCTTCTGATAAGGCGAAGGATATCCTCACATATGTCCAGGACCTTGAAAAAGAGGGTTTTCAGTTCGAACTGGCGGAGGCGTCTTTGATGCTTCTGATGCAGAGGGCTTCCAAGACTTATATGGAACATTTCGTGATGGAGGATTTCAGGGTTGTTGTCGGCACTTACGGCTGGTCCGGTCCGGTTGTTTCAGAAGCTACGGTAAGGGTAAGGATAAACGACCAGAGGCGTCATACCGTTGCTATCGGTGACGGGCCCGTTCATGCGCTGGACAGGGCCTTGCGCAAATCCCTGGTGGAGTTTTACCCGTCACTTAAAGAGATGCACCTGTCGGACTTCAGGGTCAGGGTGCTTGACGAGAAGGAAGGCACTGCTTCCAAAGTGCGCGTTCTTATCCAGTCTCAGGACCCGACTGATTCATGGTGGACTGTAGGGGTGTCGGAGAACATCATCGAAGCCAGCTGGTTCGCCCTAAGGGATTCTATTGAATACAAATTTTTTAAGGATGAGGCAAGAGCTAAGAAGAAAAAACGAAAATGAAAGATATTCCCACCAAGTATGATCCCCGGAAAGTCGAAGAAGAGATCTATGCTTCATGGAGTAAGGAAAACCTTTTTCATGCGGATGAGAATAGCAAGAAATCTCCGTATTGTATAGTTATCCCGCCGCCTAACATCACGGGTATTCTCCACATGGGGCATGCGCTTAACAACACCATACAGGACATACTCATCCGATGGAAGCGTATGCAGGGCTATTCCACTTTATGGATGCCCGGTACCGATCATGCCGGGATAGCCACCCAGAACGTCGTCGAACGGGAGCTTGCCAAAGAGGGCATAAGACGGGCGGATTTGGGCAGAGAGAAATTTCTTGAGAAGGTCTGGCAGTGGAAGGACGAATACGGTTCCACGATCATACGCCAGCTTAAGAGGATGGGCGCCTCCTGCGACTGGCAGAGGACGCGTTTTACCATGGATGAGGGGCTTTCCAACGCGGTCAGGGAAGTCTTTGTCCGCCTGTATGAAGAAGGTCTCATCTATAAAGGCGATTATATAATAAACTGGTGCCCGCGCTGCGGCACCGCTCTTAGTGACGAGGAAGCGGAGCACCGCGATGTCGAGGGTATGCTTTATTACATCAAGTATCCCGTCAAGGGAAGAGTGAAACTCGATAAAGAGAACGAAGATTACGTTGTGGTGGCGACTACCCGTCCTGAGACCATGCTCGGGGACGTTGCCGTTGCGGTAAACCCAAAAGACCCCAGGTATAAGCACTTGAAGGGCGAGACCCTGGTTCTGCCAATACTCAAGAGGGAACTGAAGATAGTGTTCGACGATGACGTCGATCCGGCATTCGGCACAGGCGCCTTAAAAGTCACCCCCGCTCATGACCCCGTGGACTTTGAACTCGGAAACAAGCACGGCCTTGCGCGCATAAACGCGATGCATCCTGACGGCAGGATCAACGCCGTGGGCGAAGACTATGAGGGCATGGACAGGTTCGAGTGCCGTGAAGCGATAATCGAGGACCTCAGAGAGAGAAAACTTTTCGTGAAGGCAGAAGAGCACGGTCACGCTGTCGGACACTGTTACAGGTGCCATACCGTGGTTGAACCGCGTCTTTCCAAACAATGGTTCGTTAAGATGAAACCTCTGGCCAAAGAAGCCATAAAGGTCGTCAAAAACGGAAAGGTAAAGTTTCATCCGGCCAGGTGGACGAAAGTATACCTTAACTGGATGGAGAATATCAGAGACTGGTGTATCTCGCGTCAGATATGGTGGGGGCACCGCATACCCGTATGGTATTGTAAGGATTGCCTCGAAGTGGAAGAAGTCCGGGACGTCGACATCAAGAAAAAAGGCGAGAAAGGCATTTATGTCTCTCTGGATGCTCCGGATAAGTGTCCCGCATGCGGAGGAAAGCGCCTGGAGCAGGATCCGGACGTGCTTGATACATGGTTCAGTTCCTGGCTGTGGCCTTTCTCGACTTTGGGCTGGCCTTCCCTTACCAAGGAGCTTGAGGTGTTTTATCCTACGGATGTTTTGGTCACTGCGCCCGAGATAATATTTTTCTGGGTCGCCCGTATGATAATGTCGGGTCTAAAGTTCCAAAAGGATATACCGTTCAGGGACGTCTATATACACGGGACGGTGCGTGATGCAACCGGCACCAAGATGTCTAAATCCCTCGGTAACGTCATAGACCCGCTTGAAATAATAGAAGAGGTGGGCAGTGACGCCCTGCGTTTCAGTATTATATCCATTACTTCACAGGGCCAGGATGTTTTTCTTTCTAAGGATAAGTTTGAGCTGGGACGGAATTTTGCAAACAAACTGTGGAACGCTTCGCGATATGTCCTGATGAACCTGGCTGGGGATGAGATGGAGGGCGACATCGATGAAAACAAGCTTACCCTTGCGGATAAGTGGATACTTTCCAGTTTCAACAGTACCGTAAGAAAGGTCACCAAAGCGCTTGAAGTGTACAGGTTCAACGACGCTACGAGTGAGCTTTATGATTTTATATGGCACAAATACTGCGACTGGTATCTGGAGATGTCTAAACTTTCCAGCGACAAAGACGCGGCGCACAAGGTCCTGGTCAAAGTCCTTAAGGGATGCCTCACTCTTCTGCACCCGTTCATGCCTTTTATAACCGAGGAGATTTGGAATAAGATGCCGGGTGAAAGAAATGAGTGGGTGATTACCACGCCGTGGCCGAAACCCGACAGAAAACATGATAACGAGGAAGCTTCCGAAAAGATGGAAAAACTTATCAGTGTAATTACGGCTGTGCGCAATACGAGGGCGTTCTGGAATATAGAGCATGGCGCCCGGATCGATGTGATCCTAAGCGCCAAAGAAAAAAGCGGTAGAATAGTCTTAGAAGAGAACATCCATTATATCGAGCAGATGGCGCGGGGCAAAGTGCGTGCTGTCGAGGAAGAGGCTGCCAGGCCCGCGCAATCCGTTGCTTCTTTAGTCGGCGGCGTGCGGATTTTTGTCCCCTTAGGCGGCGCCGTTGACGTTGAGAAGGAAAAATCCCGCATAGGTAAAAAAATAGAGGAACTCAGGCGTTACTTGGGAGGTATTGAGAAGAAGCTTGCTAATAAAGCTTTTCTGGACAAGGCGCCGGAAGACGTCGTCCGGAAAGAAAACGAGAAAAAAGAGAAGTTCGCCGAACAGATAGCAACGCTTGAAGATAACCTTGCCGCTCTTCAATGAAGAAACGACTCCAGACAATTCTCGCGCATGCCGGTGTAGCCTCCAGGAGGTACGCGGGGGAACTTATAGTAGAGGGTAAGGTCAGCGTAGACGGGCGCATCATCACAGAAAAAGGGTTTAGAGCCGATCCCGGGGAATGCAAGATAGAAGTCTCTGGCAGACCCATTCCAAAAAAAGAGAAGAAATACTATTTTTTGTTCAATAAACCCAAAGACGTTGTCTCTACGGCAAGTGATACTCACGGCAGGAAGAAAGTAATCGATTTTTTTAAAGAAATAGACGCCAGACTCTATCCTGTGGGCCGGCTGGATAAGGATACGACGGGACTATTAATAATCACGAATGACGGAAACTTATCTCACAGGCTCAGTCACCCTAGTTTCGGGGTGGAGAAAGAATACAGGGCGCATGTTACTCCCGCTGTTTCGGATAGACAAATAAAAAAACTCGAGAAAGGCGTTAAGATAAAGGATAAGGTCACATCTCCGTGCCGCATTCGGATTGAGGAGAGTAGTGGATCCGGAGGGGTATATAATATAAAGCTTCATGAGGGTCGAAAACGGCAGATAAGGCTGATGTTCAGGGGAATCGGTGCCAAAGTCACGGAACTTGAACGCATAAAGTATGCCGGATTATCACTCGAAGGCCTGGAGCAAGGTAAGTTCAGGGCTCTTACCGAGAGAGAGCTGGCGAAGTTAAGGAGACTCAGAGATTAATGGATCTAGAAAGAAGAAGAGTTGACAGGATCATAAGGGCCGCACTGAAGGAAGATATCGGCAAGGGGGATATCACCTCTGGCTCCATCCTCAACAGGTTCTTAAAAGTGGATGCGGTGATACTTGCGCGCACCGGCGGGGTAATCTCTGGTATCGATATCGTTGAAAGGGTTTTCGCCAGTGTTGATTATAGTTTAAAATTCCGCCCGCTTATCAAAGACGGGGACCATATCGAGCCGGATCAGGAGATAGCTTTCGTGGAGGGAGATGCGCAGTCTATACTGAAAGGTGAGAGGACTGCTCTCAATTTTCTGGGGATGATGAGTGGTATCTCCACTAAGACATACGAGATGGTCCAGCTTGTTACCGGTAGCGGCGTTAAAATATATGACACGCGTAAGACTATCCCCCTGAGCAGGTATCTGGAGAAGTATGCGGTTAGGGTAGGCGGGGGATACAACCACAGGAACGGTTTATGGGACATGGTCTTGATAAAGGACAACCATATACGGGCGCTGGGGATGCAGATGAAGCCTTCCACGAGCGAATCCGTCATAAAGGAAATCATAAGACGCGCAAGAAGCGCCGTCCAGAAAAACATCCGCATCGAAATAGAAGTGGAATCACTCAAGGAATGCGCTTACGCTTTGGAGGAGAAACCGGACGTTATCATGCTGGATAATATGCAGCCGGATATGATAAAGGAAGCCGTTGCCTTAAGGAAGAGTAAGGCCCTTGAAGGCAAAGTGCTTTTTGAGGTATCCGGGGGGATCAACCGGGAAAACATCCTCGCTTACGCCCGGACGGGGGTCGAGATCATTTCCATAGGGGCGCTTACTTCTTCGGTAAAGCCTATTGATTTCAGCCTAGAAATCATTCTGAAAGATGAATAAATTTGAGCTAGTCACTGACTTAAAACCCGCAGGCGACCAACCGGAAGCGATTGAGAAAATCACGCAGTCTATACTTAAGGACAATCCTTATCAGACGCTTCTGGGTATAACCGGTAGCGGTAAGACTTTCACGATGGCCAACATTATTGAGAGGGTCAACAAGCCCACGCTTGTCATATCCCATAATAAGACGTTGGCGGCGCAGCTTTTTTCAGAGTTTAAGGCGTTTTTCCCGAATAATGCCATTGAATATTTTGTAAGTTATTATGATTATTATCAGCCGGAAGCGTACGTGCCCCAGACGGACGTGTATATCGAAAAAGATGCCTCCATCAACGAGGACATAGACCGCCTGAGGCTTTCCGCGACGAGCTCGCTCTTCTCCCGGAAGGACTGTTTGATCATAGCAAGCGTATCCTGCATTTATGGATTGGGCTCTCCGGAAGATTATTCGACCATGCTTGTGAACCTGGAAGTCGGCAGGGGTCTTACACGTGAAGAGCTGCTGAAAAGGCTTGTTGATATCCAGTACGAACGGAACAATATGGAGCTGGAGCGCGGTAAGTTCAGGGCACGGGGAGATATAGTCGAGATACTGCCTGCGTATAAAGAGACCGCTTATCGTGTGGAGTTTTTTAACGATAAAGTGACGCGTATATCGGAGGTGCATCCCGTCTCGGGGGACGTGATATCCCGCCTCGATAAGATAGCGATTTATCCTGCAAAGCATTTTGTCACCACTAGCGATAAGATAAATAAAGCGTTAGAGTCCATAAGCGGGGAACTCGAGGAAAGGCTCAAGGAACTTAAAAAAGAGGATAAACTTCTCGAGGCGCAGCGTCTTGAGTCCCGCACCAGATATGATATGGAGATGCTTAAAGAGCTGGGGTACTGCAGCGGCATAGAGAACTACTCCAGGCATATATCCGCGAGGGCCCCCGGCAGCCGACCCTGGTGCCTTTTGGATTATTTCGGTGACGACTATCTTGTTATTATAGATGAATCGCATGTGACGCTTCCGCAGCTTCATGCTATGTATAACGGTGACCAGGCGCGTAAACAGACGCTTGTTGATTATGGTTTCCGCCTGCCTTCGGCGCTTGATAACAGGCCCCTTAAATTCGATGAGTTCATGGAACTGGTGAAAAAGATTTTGTTCGTTTCGGCGACTCCCTCTAGTTACGAGGTTTCAAAAAGCGGTGTAGTGGCCGAGCAGATCATCCGGCCGACGGGGCTGGTGGATCCGCCCGTTACTGTGCGGCCGACGAAGAACCAGATATATGATCTCGTTGAAGAAATCAAAGAACGCGCCGGGAAAAACGAAAGAACGCTTGTCACGACGCTTACCAAACGCATGGCTGAAGAGCTTACGCGTTTCTTAAGCGAGATGAAATTGCGTGTGCGGTACCTTCATTCCGAGATAAACACGCTGGACCGCATAGAGATAATACGCGACCTTCGTCTGGGAAAGTTCGACTGCCTGGTGGGGATCAATCTTCTGCGCGAAGGCCTGGATCTGCCGGAAGTCTCTCTTGTCGCGGTCCTGGACGCCGACAAGGAAGGGTTCTTGCGAAGCGGGACGTCGCTTATCCAGGTAGCAGGAAGAGCCGCACGGAATATAAACGGTGAGGTTTTGCTGTACGCGGACAGCATCACCGAATCCATGAGAAAGACCATTGATATTACGGATAAAAGAAGGGGAAAACAGCTTAAGTTTAATGAAGAGAACGGCATCAAACCTCAGACTATCAAAAAAGCAATAAAGGAAGGGATCGAGGCGTATAAACGCGCCAAAGAGATAGTGCAGGATGTGACCGGTGAGGCCGAAGAAGAATATGATATTCGCGAAGTTATTGCGCAGCTGGAGCATGATATGGCCGATGCGGCAAGAAACCTCCAGTTCGAGAAGGCGATCGTTTACCGCGATCAGATCGAAAGGCTTAAAAAGATGCTGAAGGAAGAAGATAAGTAACCCGGGGGAAAAGGGATATGCAGGATTTACACATTGATATTATCGGAGTAATAGCCGGTACTTGTACGACGGTATCGTTCGTTCCGCAGCTTGTCAAGATCCTCAGGACAAAAAAGGTGAGGGATATATCGCTGTACATGTATATAATACTGACTACCGGTATTTTTTTATGGCTTGTTTACGGGATCTGTTTGAAGAGAGTGCCCATCATACTGGCAAACGGCATTTCGTTTTTGGTGTGCCTTTTTATTATTATAGCTAAGATCGTATACGGGAAAGAGAGCAATAGGTGAAGATCCTTGTTACCGGTGCTACCGGGTTTATAGGCAGAAGGCTTGTAGAGCATCTTTTAGCGAAAGGGCATAGTGTGGCGTGCCTTGTCCGCATGACCAGTGATGTCGGTTTTCTGAAGGAGCGGGGAGCTCGTTTGATAATCGGAGATGTAGGTGATGAGGTTGATGTGAGTAGAGCTTTCCGCGACGTGGAGCCTGAAGCTGTTTTTCACTGTGCGGCACTTGTCATGAGTAAAGCGAGTTCCGAGCTCAACAGAAATAACGTAGAAGGCACCCTTAATATATGCCGGGCATCTCTTTGGCACGGAGTCAGGAAACTGGTTTATCTGAGTTCGGTTGCCGTAATCAGCGGCAATTTAGGTGTGCCTCTTACGGAAGACCTCCCGTACAAGGCAAGTGACGCTTACGGCAGGTCGAAGATCGCGGCTGAAAGAATAGTTATGGATTTCCGCGAGAGGGGACTTAATGTCGCCGTGATCAGGCCGTCCATGGTCTACGGCGAAGAAGAACCTCACGTTTTGGACAGGATTTTAAATATGGTAAAAAGGCGTCACATACCGGTTTTTGATGTACCTGAGATGGACTCCAAACTGCATCTGGTATATGTCGGAAACGTCGTTAAAGCGCTGGATCTAGCGCTTGAGAAAGATGAGTCCACCATCGGCACTTTTATGATCGCAGATAAAGAAGTCATAACTTTAAGGAGATTTCTTGAAATATTGTATGACGAAATGGGTCTTGGGGGTCCTCCCCTTGTGTCTCGGAAACTGATAAAACTTGCCATGATGGTGCCACCGGTGCGGAGGAAACTAGAAAGGATTTTTAAAGACCGGGTTTATGATATAACACACGCAACTGAAGTATTAGGTTACGATCCATCAATGTCGACTGAAGAGGGGCTGCGGAAGGCTGTCAGGCACTGGAAGGAGAAAGATGTCACGGATTAAGGTAACCCTTCTTGGGACTACGGCGGGAGTCCCCACTGAAAAGAGAGCCCACGCCTGCATACACGTCAGTTACGATGACGGGGAAGAATTCTCTTATCTCTTTGATTGCGGGGAGAATGCCCAGCGGCAGCTTATGAAAGCCCACCTTAACATAATGAAAATAAATGATGTCTTCATATCGCACTGGCACGGGGACCACTGTCTGGGGCTGGCCGGCATGGTCGACACGATGGGCTTTGAAGGGAGGAAAACCCCTCTTACTATCTATGCCCCGGAAGCGCGAAGGATCAAAAGGTGTCTTTCTTTCAGTCATTCCATGGGCAGGTTCAGGGTTGTTCCAAAGAAAGTTCCAGTGAGCGGCAGGCACGTAGAAAAATTACTTGATATGAACAGGTTTACGATAGTCTCCGTCCCGGTAAAGCACAGCGTGCCCGCTGTCGCGTATGCTCTGGTTGAGAAGGATAAGAGGTGTATTGATCTAAGAAAGGCGATACCCCTTGGCCTTCCTGAGAAAAGCGATCTGTATGCCGAACTTAAAAAGAAGGGCAGGATCCGTCTGGATAAGAGGCATATAACACTTAATGATATTAGCACCGTAAAAAAAGGTAAAAAGATAGTCGACTCGGGGGACACCGAGATTTGCGGTAACTTAAAAAGATTAGTCCGTGACGCGGATCTCGTTATTCAGGACTGCACGTATTTTGAACGGCAAGGCGCGGATAGGCCTTATAAGCATGCTGCACTTCCGGAAATAATCGATATGGTTTCAGAAGAAAACGTAAAAAAAGTTATTCTGACGCATATAAGCAGGAAGTACACTGATACCAAAGAGCTTAAGACTTTAATCGGCGATAGGCCCAATTTTGAAATCGCGGAAGACTTTATGGAAACGGTCATCTGATTTTTCGGGCGAGGGGGGCTTTATGAAAGTTTTACTTCATATTTGCTGCGGCGTCTGCGCATCGTCTGTAGCCGAGAGGCTGCTATGCCAGGGGCATAAAATAACAGGATTTTTTTATAATCCTAATATCCATCCTGTTGATGAATACCAGAAGCGCCTGAAAGCCGCAAAAGAAGTTGCCAGAGAGTGGGAATTTGAATTGGTCGAGGGCCCGTATGACCGCCAAAGGTGGTTTGAGCTTGCCAAGGGCAAAGAGTATGCGCCGGAAGGCGGCCAGCGCTGCGAGATGTGTTTTAATATGCGCCTGGAGAAGGCTTACGAATACTCGCGTAAAAAAATGCTGGATGCTTTTACTACCACGCTGACGGTAAGTCCCTTCAAAGATGTAACAGTCGTGAATAATACAGGACGCAGAATAGGCGGGGAGCGCTTTATATGCGAGGACTTTAAAAGAAAGGGCGGGTTTGAACGCGCCAATGAACTTGCGCACCAGTGGAGCATTTACCGGCAAAATTACTGCGGATGCATATATAGCCATGAGGAGAAACTGAAGAAAGACAAAGACAGGGGAAAAGAGACTTAATCCCTCACTTGGGTATAGATCATGACGAAGAAAAGAAAGTTAACGGGATCTCTTTTTATCAAACAAGTAGCCGATACTATAAAACAGTATGATATGCTGCGTAAAGGGGACAAAGTACTTGTTGGCGTGTCTGGCGGGGCGGATTCAGTGTGCCTGCTCAGAGCGCTTTTAGGTCTGCGCAAAAAGTTGTGTATAGAGCTAGTGGTGGGTAATGTCGATCACGGTTTAAGAGGCAAAGAGTCCGAAAAAGATTCTGCATTTGTGAAGAGTCTTTCAAGCGCGTGGGGTCTCGAATGCATGCATAAGCGGATAAATGTGAAGTCCGGCGGCAGGAAAGACACCTCGATCGAGGAGAGAGCCAGAGAAAAAAGATACGCGTTTTTCTCGGAAGCTGCTCTTAAGAAGGGATGCAGCGTGATAGCTACGGGACATACTATGGATGACCAGGCGGAGACCGTTCTTATGCGGATAATCTACGGTTCGTCCCTGGCCGGGATTACCGGCATCCCGCCGGTCAGGTATGAAAAGGCTTTACGTATCGTACGCCCTCTGATAAGAACCGAGCGCAGCGATATCCTGTCTTTTCTTGAGAGAGGCAGAGTAGAATATGTGGAGGACAGCACGAATCGTGATATGATGTTCGCGCGTAACAGCACAAGAAGTGAAGTTCTGCCCTTTCTTGCGGAGTACAACCCGAAGATCAAGCGTTCTTTAGTGAATCTCTCTGATGCTTTAAGGGAAGATTTTCTTTTTCTCCAGCGACAGAAGAAAAAAGCTATGAGGGGGCATGGCCGGGCTGAAAAGGGCACGGTGACTGTAGAGATAAAAGATATAATTCTTCAGCCTAAGGCGCTTAGAAAGGAACTGTTTAAAGAACTTTTAAGAAAAGCGGGCGGCAATATCAAGAAACTTACGTATCGCCACTGGATGGATATGGATTGTCTCTTGAGGGCCGGTGAGAGTAATAAAGCGCTGGATCTGCCGGGGAGTATAAGGGTGACTAAGAGGGGAAGTGAACTCATCTTTAAGAGGCATCGCATGACCACTTGAAGATCTTGAGCATTTGACTCCTGATAAAGGAGTATGCTACAATAGCATCGCGATTAAGGTAAAATATTATAATATACTATAAAAGAATGGTTTAATAATGACTAATAACAAAAACATGAACAATAGGTATAAAGGTAAAATAGCCCCGCCGAAGAAAACTTCCGGAAGCGGTAAAGGGAAAAAGACTGCGCCGGATAGGTTTATATGGATACTTATCATCGTCGGACTTTTTATAATTTTTCAGTGGGTTTTCTCCTCCTTTGAAGAGACCACCCACGAGCTGAGCTATAAGACGTTTTACCAGATGCTCCTGACCAATAATGATACGGGGCAGATACAGTCGGCGGTAAAAGTCGAGAACCGTATCGTGGGTAAACGCGCCGACGGCAAGGGTTTCACCGTGAATATCCCCGAGGAGGATCCGGAGCTCATCAAACTTCTGCGTGAAAACGTTCCCGAATTCGACATCAAACCTCCGCAGACTTTCCTGTCAAATCTCTTTTATACTCTCGGGCCGATGCTTCTATTTATACTCTTCCTCTGGTTTTTTATATACAGGGGCGCAGCCGGCGGAGGCGGAGGGGGAAGGATGCTCTCATTCGGCAAGTCAAGGGCCCGTCTCGCAACGAAAGACAAGATGAAGTTCACCTTCGATGATGCTGCGGGCATAGATGAGGCTAAAGAGGAACTTAAAGAGGTTATAGAGTTCCTGAAAGCCCCCCGAAGATTCCAGAAGCTTGGCGGGAAGATGCCTAAAGGGGTACTGCTTATGGGGCCCCCGGGAACAGGTAAGACGCTTCTTGCTAAGGCAGTTGCCGGTGAAGCGGGAGTTCCTTTTTTCAGTATTTCCGGTTCCGATTTTGTTGAGATGTTTGTTGGCGTGGGCGCCTCGCGGGTGAGGGACTTATTTGACCAGGCAAAGAAATCCGTCAAGACGAGCCAGAAGGGCTGCATCATTTTTATGGATGAAATAGACGCTGTCGGCCGGCAGAGGTTTTCCGGCATAGGCGGCGGGCATGATGAACGCGAACAGACGCTTAATGCGCTTTTATCTGAGATGGACGGTTTTGATACAGCGACAGGTGTCATATTGATCGCTGCTACCAATAGACCCGATGTCCTTGATCCGGCTCTATTAAGGCCGGGCAGATTTGACAGGCAAGTGGTAGTGGGCCTGCCGGATATTACCGGTAGAGACGCCATTCTTCGTGTACATGCTAAGAACGTAAAAATACGTGAAGATGTGAATCTATACAAGATCGCGCAGCAGACGGCAGGTTTTTCCGGGGCGGATCTGGCTAACATCATAAACGAAGCGGCTTTGCTCGGCGCCAGAAAAAACAAAGATGCCGTGGGTATGGAAGAACTGCAGGAAGCGATGGAGCGTATTGTAGCCGGTCCCCAGAGGAAATCCCGCAAGATAAGCGACGAAGAAAAAAAGATAATTGCGTATCACGAATCTGGGCATGTCCTTATGTCGTACCTTATAGAAGGGGCGGATCCCCTGCACAAAGTTACCATTGTCTCCCGCGGCATGGCATTGGGGTACACCATGCAGCTTCCCCGCCAGGACAGGTATATTTACAGGAAGAGCCAGTTTATCGGAAGGATTGCAGGTATGCTGGGAGGCCGGGCCAGTGAGGAGCTAACCTTTGATGAGATTTCTACGGGGGCGCAGGACGACATTAAAAAAGCGACGGAGCTTGCCCGGGACATGGTTACCCAGTACGGCATGAGCGAGAGGCTGGGACACATTACCGTAGGCAAGCGCCATGCCCAGATATTTCTCGGGCGTGATATTACTGAGGAGAGGAATTACAGCGAAGACACAGCGAAGCTTATAGACGAAGAAGTCAAAAAAATAGTCGATCTTTGCTACAAGACAGCCAAAACCAGACTTTTAGAGAACAAAGACAAACTGGATATTTTAGCGAATAAACTCATGGAAAAAGAGACGATGGACGAATCTGAAGTAAGAGAGCTTCTCGGTTTTGATGAGGCTAAAAAGGATGAAAGCAGCTAGTCTTTAAGGCGCGCGGAAATGAAGAAAAACCTGGAGCTAAAAGATCATTCATTACCTGTGGCGGAGAGGACCTGCATCATGGGTATACTCAATGTCACGCCTGATTCTTTCAGCGACGGCGGCAGATATCTTGATAACGACGATGCGGTCCAAAGAGCGAATCTGATGATAGCTGAAGGCGCCGATATTATAGATATCGGAGGGGAATCTTCACGGCCCGGTTCAAAACGCGTTTCGCTGGAGGAAGAGCTTCGCAGGGTGATGCCGGTTATAAAGGCGCTTAAGGGCGCGGTCAGCGTACCTCTTTCGATAGACACATATAAAAGCGAAGTAGCCCGCCAGGCGCTTAGCGAAGGCGTCTCGATCGTTAACGATATCACGGCACTAAAGACGGATGTGGATATGGCCCGTACGGTAGCTGAATTCGATGCCGGTCTCATCCTTATGCACATGAAGGGCGCGCCCGAGAATATGCAGGATAAGCCGGAGTATGAGGACGTAATGGGAGAGATCGTTTTATATCTTTCAGAGTCCGTTAAACTGGCGGAAGAAGCGGGGGTAGACCCCGAGAAGATAATAGTCGATCCGGGTATAGGTTTCGGTAAGACAGTTGAACATAATCTGATAATCCTGAAAGAGCTGAAGCGGCTCAAGCAGCTGGGTAAAGCCGTCTTAGTCGGAGTTTCCCGGAAATCCTTTATCGGCGCACTTACCGGCAAGGACGCCAGTGAAAGGATCCTCGGGACGGCAGCCAGTTCCACTGCCGCGATAATGAACGGTGCTGATATCATACGCGCGCACGATGTGGGTGAGATGCGTGAAGTCACTTCTGTCACAAACGCAATAATGGCGAGTTAATTATGCAGTTTTTTATAGTTTATTGGGAAATAATACTTGAGATACTCATACTCTGGGCAGCCTATTACATGATATATCTGCTTTTAAAGGGCACCGCCGCTGAGCAGGTACTTAAAGGTATCATCATAATCGCTGCCGTTATCATGCTTACCAGGGGCATCAATCTAGTCATTATCAACTGGCTTCTGACCAGGTTCCTGGCCATTTCGGTTGTGGCCTTCCTTATTATATTCCAGCCCGAGATAAGAAGGGGACTAGCCAGGATAGGGAGATTCGGCATATTCTCTGAGGAAAGGGAGATCTTAAACGAAATAGTAAAAGCTGTAATGGTTCTTTCAAAAAAAAGAACAGGCGCTTTAATAGCGATAGAAAGAGAAATGGGCCTGCGCCGCTATGTTGAAAGCGGCGTGAACGTGGACGCAAAAGTCACCAGCGAGCTTATAAATACGATATTCTCGAGGAAGACGCCGCTGCATGATGGGGGGATTATCATTTCAGAGCAGCGTGTCGAGGCAGCGGCTTGCCTTTTTCCCCTGACGCAGAATCCGCATGTCTCAAAAACAATGGGGACGAGGCATCGAGCGGCACTCGGGCTCAGCGAAGAGACAGATGCTGTGATAGTCGTGGTAAGTGAGGAGACGGGGGAGGTTTCTATGGCAGTCGGCGGAAAGATAACCAAAGACGTCGATCTCAAAGATTTTTTAAAGACCCTGGAGAAGGCATATATGCCCAAGACGAGAAAACAGTCTTTGCCTGTGGTAGTAAAACGGCTTTTAGCTAAACGTAAAATATCGCAAGGATAAAGGATGAAAATCACTGATATAATCTTTAACAATTTCTGGGCAAAGTTTATAGCGCTTATTCTTGCTGTAGCGACATGGTTTTACGTTTTTGATCTGATTAACTCCGATTCTTCCATGCAGGCCAAAGACACCATGGAGGACCTCTTTTCGCGATATGAATTCGTTGTCAAAAAAGTACCGGTAAAACCGGTTTTTATTGGGAGCTCTCCTCATGGGTATAAGGCAGTATTTGAGAAAGTGAAGGTGGATCCGGCAGAGATCGCTATATTCGGTCCGCGGGAAGCCATTGAAGGCGTGAGCGAGTTAAACACAGGTCCCATTAACCTAAACGAATATACCCGCAGCGCAAAAGTGAGTCTCGGCCTGCGTTCCAATACGAAGTATCTCCAGATGAGAGATAAAGTGGTTGATGTGTATTTTCCCATAGAACCCGTTATAGAAGACGTAGGTGGCGAAAAACCCGTTGAGCAGCAATAGCAAGAAACCGCTTCGCATTTTAGGCTCTAATTTCACTTAAAGTCAGAAAGGTTACAGTTGTGGTTAAGCTAGGCGTAAACATCGATCATGTGGCAACGATCCGGGAAGCGCGCAAGACATTTGAACCGGACCCCTTAGAGGCGGCGATTGAAAGCGAAAAAGCCGGCTGTGACGGTATAGTCTGTCATCTGCGCAAGGACAGGCGCCATATAAAGGACAATGATCTTAAAAGACTGAAAGAGACTGTCACGACAAGATTGAACCTGGAGATGTCGGTAGACCCCGAGATCGTCTCGATCGCATTAAAGACAAAACCGGATCAGGCCACGCTCGTGCCGGAGAATCGGCAGGAGATCACGACCGAAGGAGGGCTTGACGTTGTAGCCAATTTTGAGAAAGTCAAGGAAGTGGTCGAGAGGCTTTCTGCCGGCGGTGTAGAAGTAAGTTTATTTATCGACCCGGAAGAAAAGCAGGTCGAATTTTCCAAAAAAACAGGCGTCAAGATGATAGAATTTCATACCGGCAGGTACGCCGAGGTATTTAATGCCGGCGGCGATTATGAGGGGGAGCTTTCAGTCTTAAAGAAACTGACGGCGTTTGCCATCAAGGAAGGGTTTACTGTATGCGCTGGACACGGCTTGAACTATAGCAATACAAGCGAAGTCGCTCGTATTGAAGGGATGTATGAGCTTAACATCGGGCACTCTATAATTTCAAGAGCGGTTTTTGTGGGTATCGCAGAAGCGGTCAAAGAGATGAGGGAGTTCATGGTATGAGTATAGCCGGTATCGGGATAGATGCCGTAAGGATAGAGAGGTTCCAGGAAGCCGTTGAAAAAAGGGGCGAGAATTTTCTGAAACGGATATTTACGAGCCGGGAGCTGGAATATGCCGGTACAAAAAAAGGATATTCCATGCATATGGCGGGTAAATTTGCCGCCAAGGAAGCGGTGAAAAAAGCTCTTCCCAACGGAGCAGAGATAGGGTTAAACTGGACGGATATAGAGATACTGAATAGTAGCGACGGTAAGCCCTACGTTGAGCTGCACGGAGAGGCCAAGCGTCTCATGAAAGAATTTAATCTTTCGCATGTTCTTGTGAGTATTTCGCATACAAAGGAACTTGCGATATCTAATGCTGTGGGGGTGCATAATGGTGCGTGAACATATCGAGAAGATACCGGGCAGGCGTGAGGATTCTCATAAAAGGGATTATGGCAATATCCTTGTCATTGCCGGAAGCCGCGGTATGACGGGAGCGGCATACCTTTCGTCGCAGGGGGCCCTTTTATCCGGAAGCGGTCTGGTGACAAATGGCGTGGCGGAGTCTTTGAACAGTATAATGGAGGTAAAGCTTACCGAAGTCATGACGCTTCCCTTGGCAGAAACCCAGAATCATTCTTTGAGTTTAAGGGCCAAAGATAAGATCCTGGATTTTTCCAGGAATTGCAATGTTGTCGCGATCGGCCCCGGTCTGGGGCTGGAGGAAGAGACGCGTAAGCTTGTAAGGGAGCTTCTAGCGGCTATCGAAGTGCCCGTAGTTCTTGATGCCGACGGGATAAACGCTCTTCAGGGTGAAATGGAGCTACTTCGTCAGAGAAAGGGTCGCACGGTTATTACCCCGCATCCCGGCGAGATGGCGCGTCTCATGGGCGCAAGTACCGATGAGGTGCAGTCTAAAAGAGGCGATATCGCAAAGAGCGTCGCGGAAGTTACAGGCGCAGTCGTCTGCCTTAAGGGGCATAGGACCGTTGTCGCTAACAGTGAAGGTGCCCTTTACGTAAATGATACGGGAAATTCCGGTATGGCGACCGCCGGTACGGGGGACGTTTTGACCGGGATGATAGCATCCTTCATCGGGCAGGGCGTTGACGATTATTCAGCGGCTGTATCCGCCGCGTATCTTCACGGGTTAGCCGGTGATATAGCTGCGGAGAAGAGGGGTCAGTTTAGTTTGATCGCTTCGGATCTGCTTGAATTTTTACCCGAGGCGTTTGACAAAGCGGGTATTTAAGGTATAATACGACAAAGTGCCGGCGTAGCTCAGTGGTAGAGCAGGGGTTTTGTAAACCTCTGGTCGGGGGTTCGAGTCCCTCCGCCGGCTCCATGGCGTTTCCGTTGATCTACCAGGGGAAGGGATTCGAAGGGAGACGACGAGCCTTTAATGAACGGAGTCGCGACGAAAAGAAGCGACGATAACAATCGAGTTGGCGGGTGGCCGACCGGAGGTGAATAGTTCCTTAAGCCGAGCTACAGAGGAGGCTTAAGGAGCTGCAATGAGCCGGAGGCGCCGAGTCCCTCCGCCGGCTCCAGGCATGTTGTTCTTTACAACACGAGAAAGATGCACTAGAATACGCTACTAATCTTCCGGGGAGATAGCGAAGCGGTCAAACGCAACAGACTGTAAATCTGTCGGCTCAGCCTTCGAAGGTTCGAATCCTTCTCTCCCCACCAGCTTTACCAAAAGTATAGCAAAGTCGATCTTCCTGCCTTTTGCGAGATAGAAATAATTGAGATATGAGGGGGGTAAATTTTATGTATGAAAAAACATCGCATAATATAAAAAGTTTTTTCATAAAGCGACTGATCGATTTTCTACCTTTCTTTTTAAAAAGATCGTCCAAGAAGAATCTTGTGAGCATGTTTGAATTCGCCGCTAAATTTTCTCACAGCGAAGAGGACAAGAAAGACATATCCGAAACCATCTGGCGATTAAAGAACAATTACGGGACCTTGGATTTTTTCAAACGCCTGATAGACGAACTCAACCCGGAATGCATGAAGAAATTTTTCACGAACGCTCATCTGGTCTATCGTGACATCAGGAAGATCGGTTTAGAATTTCAGGAAAGAGAGGGTTTCCGGGGTCCTGAGGTAATGGTGATCGATGTTACAGCCAGATGCAATTTACGATGCAAGGGATGCTGGGCCGGTGAGTATGATAAAAAAGCCGAAGATCTCGACATGAAACTGATCGAAAAGGCGATAAATGAAGCAAGATACAGAATAGGACTCAATCATATCGCTGTAACAGGAGGAGAACCGCTTATAAGAGAAGATGTTTTTGATATCTTCGAGAAATATTCTGATTGCCAGTTCATACTTTATACCAATGGAACGCTTTTAACGGATGAAAAGGTGAGGAGAATAGCCGAATTAGGGAATGTTTATACGCTTTTAAGCCTGGAAGGCAATGAGGAGCATACTGATTCAAGAAGGGGCGAAGGCGTATATAAAAAGGTTATGAGTGCCATGGATAAGCTAAGGGAAGCCGGAGTCATATTCGGCTTTTCAAGTTGTCCAACCCGCTCAAATATTGAATATCTGGCCAGCGACGAGTTCGTTGACAGCATGCTTGAAAAAGGCTGTCACTACGGTTTTTATTTCCAGTATGTCCCGATCGGGAGGGATCCTGATCCTGAAATAATGCCCACACCCAAGCAGCGGAATGATGTAAGGTATAGTCTTTACAGGCACAGGAACACAAAACCAATACTTTTGATTGATTTCTGGAATGATGGTCCTGAGGTCAACGGCTGTATGGCCGGCGGCAGGAAATACCTTCATATAACTAATAATGGCGATATTGAGCCCTGTGTTTTCGTCCATTTTGCCGTAGGGAATATTAAAAATATGAGCATAACGGATGCGCTTAAGACGCCTTTTTTCACCGAGATGAGGAACGCTATCCCCTATGACGGCAACCTTTTAAAGCCGTGCATGATAATTGACCGGCCCGGCGTCTTGAGGAATCTAGTTGAAAAACACAGGCCTTTCGCTTCTGACAGGGATGCGGAACTTTTGTTCACCAGGTGTAAAGAGGATCTTGATAGATATTCAAAAGAATTGGGTGAGATCTTGGATAAGGAATGGAATGCGGGAAGGTGGATGAATTTCTTTCCGTCGTCGGAGAGACCGGAGATAATAGGGCTTGATAAAGATAAAAAGTAACCGGGACTTATTTTAGACATTCGTTTCTTCCTTTTACGTCCAAGATGAACACGTCCTACCATCAAATTTGCAGAAAAACCGGCTGATACACTAGCCGGTTTTTTAATGTTTATAAACCTTGCCAATCGGTTAAAATAACGATAATATAAATAAGAGTTTAGGGTAAAGTCCGATTGTGCGCTTATTGCCCGAAAGGAGTGGGTGAGATGAAGATAACCAGTCCCGAATTCGCTGATAATGGGTATATCCCCGCAAAGTTCACAAGTGACGGCAGGGACGTAAGTCCCGCGATCGTGATTGAAGAAGCGCCGAAAGAATCTAAAAGCTTCGCGCTGATAGTTGATGATCCGGACGCTCCCATGGGAACGTGGGTCCACTGGGTTGTTTATGATATGCCTGTCATCTCGCGGATCGAAGAAGGCGCAATCCCCGGCAAACAGGGGATAAATGATTTTGGCAGAAAGGATTACGGCGGCCCGGCGCCACCCTCCGGAGTACACAGGTATTTCTTCAAGGTATACGCTTTGGATGCGGCGCTTAACCTCAAGGAAGGACTTGATAAGAAAAAGCTTGAGAAAGCTATGGAAGGACATATACTCGACAAAGCAGAGCTCGTTGGCTTATACGAGCGCGGGAGATAATAAGAGGAGATGATGAGGATGATCAGAAAATTTCTGATATTTTTTATAGCTACTCTCATAGTATTAAATTTGGCTTCATATGTCTACGCTGCGAGCCGGAGCGTAAAAGTCATCTCCTACGCCGGAGACGTCAAGATCATCCCGCCAAAGAAACGAGAGCCGGTCCAGTGCCGGCTTGGAATGAGTTTATCTTCCGGTACAAAAGTGATAACCGCCAACGACTCTTATCTTGCAGTCGCCTTCGATTCGAAAAAAAAGAACATTGTTAAGATAAAAGAAAATAGTTACGTAATTATAAAACTGTCTCGTGAAGATAAAATAGAACTTGTCGATGGTCAGATAATGCTTCTCCTCGAAAGTATCAAGAAGGGGGAGAGTTTCCGGGTGCGTACCCCCTCTGCCGTCTGCGGGGCGCGGGGGACAGGCTGGCGTACTACCATAGACGGAGAAGCTACGACTATCGCTGTGTTCGACGGTGAAGTTTTCGCCCGCGGCATAGACAAGAACGGGCTTCTTATGGACGACGAATATTGGACAAAGTGGGGTTATAAAAGGACGATAAAAAAGTATGAATCCCCACAAGACGAGGTAAAGCTTCCCGAAGAAGAAGTAGAGAAGATGCTGGAAGAGATGAAGATGCTTCTAAACGCGAATAATATTTCACAGATAATGGTGGAAGAAGACAAACAGGCTTTACTGAATAAGAGCAAGATGACCGCCCTTGATAACCGGCTGGAACGAATAGAGCGAAGAATGGATAGCATGGCCGGTATGGCAATAGGGGGAGGCGGGGCGGTAGGGCCTCCCGGAAGAGGGGACAAAGACGATGATCGCAAATGAAGGAAAAGTTCCCTCTTTTAATCGCCGTATTAAATATTGACATCGCTCTTAAAACATTATATTATTTCTTTTTATAGGTTATTCAAGCGAGCGTAGCACAATGGTAGTGCAGAAGCCTTCCAAGCTTCCTACGTGGGTTCGATTCCCATCGCTCGCTCCATGATTCGGGAAAAAGCCCTCCAGAAGAGGGCTTTTTCTTTTTATAACCCTTCACGTAAAATCTGGCCTAATCTACTTTATTGTTAAGAAAACAAAATTTAGCTTACTTTTAGTTGAACTAATTTTCAATGTATATTATAATGACTTAAACTTTTTATAATTCTAACAAATATAGGAGAAAAGTGAATACATACAGGATGAAACACAGAATCTCAATGAGGATTACTGCGGTGGCCGTAGTATGCCTCTTTTTATTAAACAACTTAGCTATTTCTCAGGAAATTCTTGTCACAAGACCATTACAAAACTCGAAACTTTCTCCTCAGCTTTTTTTCAGTGACGATAGGGCCCAGGCACGCTTCCAGGTGCAACTTCTATGCAAGAAAATAGAAGAGGATGCAAGGAGGTATGCTGATAGCGGAGCTTTGCTTAGCTTGGGTGATATACGTAAATGGAAAAATTCGCCTCTTGCTAAAAAAGAAGCAAAAAAGATTCAATTTCTGGATTATGAAGACGATATATTCATACTTGCGGGGGGAAAGTTTCTTATACGATATTACGATCCCGAAACCAGTTCCCTAGAGCATTTTTTTAAGGGTGAGATCAAAAATGCCGTGACCGGCGAACTTTCTATTGGGGGCACATCGCTAAAAAAACAGATCTACCGGACGGACTTGCCCATAGCCCAGGAGCATTCCTGGCTGGATGTTTTTCAGCACATACAGCAAAAAGGCAGACTCACGAGGTTTACTGACATCAACCGAGGTTATTTCGAGTATGACCCGAAACGTGAGTATGCGATATGTGAAATGAATCCCGAAACCGGTGAAGTCAAAGTCCACGAAGAGTTTATTGCGGATTACGAGGACATAAAAGATACGGCTATAGGACTTCCTTATATGTTCAGGGATGAAGAGCTGGACCAGCGGGAAGTAAGATGGGTGGACCTTGCGGATTCGATAGCATACCGCGCTGCTATGCATGAGTTTAACCTTGAAGGAAGAAAAGGGCTGGCTCATGCATATCTGGCGGATCATACTGATGAATTTCGTATTCATGACAATGAAGAAGCGGCTAACTGGGTGGGCCGTAATTATAGCGTTATAGATGACGCCATCTGGCTTTGGTACCTGCATTCCTACAAGATGAACGGCCGCCTTCGCTATGATAACGACAAATTTGCTGAAAGGATAGACTGGATATTCGCCGAGGAGAGTGAAAAAGCCAAAAGGGCCTGCGGGCAATTTTCGAGGCTTAAAGAGCCAAAGCTAAAGGAAAGCTATGAAGAGAAGTGTGCTAGGCTTGCCCTCCAGGAAAAGGTAAGACACCTCGCTCTTTTAATAAACGAGAAGTTTTTTATTGAACGAAAAAAAGAAGGGAATACCCCCACTCCCGCCTATGAAAAAGAGGGATTTAAGCCTGGTAATTTTGAAGCTACTGAAGTATTAGAGAGAATAGACACGTATGAGAAACTAAAGAAAGCGTTCTCTGACGGTACGTTGCTGTCACTCGGGCTTGATATTTTTAAAGAGAAGCTCCCCAAAAGCGGGATAGAGTTACCTTCCGATGTTTCTAGAGTTAATAGCAGAGTAACCAATTTTGATATTTGTATGCTTCCGTTTCTGGAAGAGGTGCCACACATGCTTCTTGGGGAGCAAGATTTCGGTATTAGAGGGATAATTTTAAAAGAAACTGATGGCAAGAAGGTATGCGGGATAGAGTATATGGTAGAAAATAAGGGCAAGTTTACACGCCTTTTCGTTCCATTTAATGAAACAGGCCAGAAGATATTTGCTTTAGAGCTTGAAGTAAAAGAAAAAGAATACTTTGATCGTGGCGTGAGTGATTTTGCAAAAGCAATTATGCTTTCACCCTTTAGTGACGATTTCGATAAGAGGGCACAGGAGGTATTTAATCGAGGCTTATATATGGCCAGGAATACTTTTGGTGGGGATACTGAGTCGATAGATATTTTTAGGACCCAGGAGGATAAAGAAGGCATGTCGCAAGATCCTCCGCGTATGGCTTATACGTTTATTTCAACGCTTGTTTTAACGGGGCTATTAAGAGAGATACCAGGTATTTTGCGGCAGGAAGTGAAACTGAGACGGGAAGAGTGGTCCTGGATACCCAGAGATCATGGGGTCGAGATTATCAATAAAAATACCGGGGACTCTGAATTTGTAGAGTATGATACTAGTTCTTCCGTAGCAGGATTGCCAGGGGCGGATAGGGTTAAGGAGATTCTGGAATCATTGCGGATGCTTTCCAGCAATCAGATTATAAACGAGCTGGATAGAGTTGTAATAGAAAGTAAAAGGCCCCTTTTAACTGAGTATGACAGGCTTAGAGTCTCAATTGAGAGGGTGATTAAAAATACTATTCTTCTGGCATATGATGATTATGGACTTTATCAGGGGGCAGCGGCAGAACGTGTGCCTGAGAGTGACATCGCAAGTTATCGTTTTACGCCGGAAGAGTTAAGGTTGCTATGGCGGGCTATTGCATCTCTTCCTGAAGACCTGCAAAAAATTAACGACAGTTATTCTACTTACCGACCAAATCACTTGAAAAACTTTTGTAAATTTGGACAAAATGAACATTCGTACCTTGTATTTGCCCCAAAAAGCATGAGAAGAGCAGCTTGGCTTCACAGACTGATCAAGTCTGATGAGATAGCAAATAAATTGTCTGATCTTGAGAATGAGGAAGTGGTAGATCTCTCTTACGTCCGGATTTGCCTGCATGAGAAAGCTCATAGGATCTATATGAGACATCTTACAGAAGAAGCTAGAAAAGAATACAGCAGTATTTCCTGGGATGTGGGGGGGGATTCGTGGCAGAAACATTTCCAGCGAACCATCAAAAGAAAAGACGGAGATGAAAAAGAACATTTTCTAATAGCATATGTGTTTCCTGAGGATAACAGTTCCGAAGAGGATTTCGCGGACCAGTTGACGGCATATGTTCTATTTGGTCCGGGATTCCGCGCTGAAGCGGAAAAATACGCTCCAATTAAAGCAAAGTATGAATTTTTTAAAAAACATGTTTTTGGTGGGAAGGAATACGGTCTGGGCGTAAGAGCCGGTGGTAGGAACCCAAACGAAGGGATTACAGGGTTCTACGAGAAACCCCTCAGAGAGCTGGACCAGAAAATAGCTGATATATACGCGATGCTGGGCACAAGGAAGGATTTACTGCTTATTATGCTTGATGTTGATGATATCAATTTGAAATACCAGCGTGCTGACACCAAGGAAAAAAGGGAAATCCTAAATAGCCGCGTTGAAAAGCTCTGTCAAAAGCTCGTCAGCATACAGCGAAGTATTCCATTATCATTTGACGCGAGCTATAAATTTGATGAAACACTTGATTATGAAGATTATCAGGCAGCGATTGAACTGTGCAGGATGGAACGTGAAAAGATATATAAGGAAATTAAGACCGTTAATTCCGCTAAGGATAAAACCTTAAATAAAAAGGAAGAAGAGCTGGAAGAGTTAAATAAGCGTGCCGTAGGGATAAACGAACAGATATTAAAACTGCAGCTTCATCGGGTGAAGATGATGCTTGAAGGTGACTCTCTTCATACAAGAACCGAACAGGCCATGAGGTCTGATGCGAGTATGCGCGCCGCCTGGACAATGGCAAGAGAATCTGCACGTAAAGCGCTGGATTCCGCATTGAGTACAGTAGAGGCTCTGAAAAGAGAGTATGTGTGTCAGGCTGAGAGGCTTGAAGTAAGAGCCAAGAAGGCTGAAAGGATGACTGTCGATGAGACAGGTACTGTAACTACGGTTATGGGACCTGAGTACCATGATATGACCGTTGGCGAAAAAGCTTATCTAGTGCGTGAGACAAGGTGGATCAGGCCGCATGCACAGCTTATAAAGATACGGCAGGCCATTAATCCCAAGAAAGGCGGTATGCGTATTGGAGAAGCAAAGATGAGGCTGAGTGATCTTCGAAAGCTTTATAGCGGTAAAGCACGGAACCAGGAGGTTTTGAGTAAACTTAACAGCCTCTTAGCTATAATCGAGACAAAGAATTTGGAGAATGATGGCGTAATATTGGGTGAGACGCGAAGGATCATTAATGATTTAATAGACGAGCTTGTATTACAAGTAAAATCTACGGAAAGATATAAAGTACCGAAAGATGTATCCTACCGCGGTACCGAGCGCGCTTATAAAGGCAAGAAGCATACGGTTCATAGATATGAGGAGGAAGACAGTGTGGTTGTCTCTAGTGCCAGAAGAAATATCAAATTCTATGTAGGGTTATTAGAGGAAGCCATCGTACGAGGGAAGGACCTCTCAAAGAAAAATCAAGCCATAATACTTGATGGTCTTATGTATATTCAGGGATGGTGCAATATAGGGATGGTTTTTCCGAAGGCTTTCGCAGAAGAGCATATTCCAAGAGTATCAGCCCTAATAGACAAAAATCCAGCTGAGATAACTACAAGAGAACTTGAAACCGCGGCAAAATACCTTAGGGATACAGCGGGTGAGCTTGCCAAACGCTTGGATGAAATAGAAGGCATAATTCCGCATATAGAAGATAAGGGTACAACCATTTTTGTTGAACTTAGGGATAAAGATTGCAAGCTGGCCGCAGACGCCTTAAAAGATCATCTTGAAAAGATCAAAGATGTTGATACAGCCGAGGGCGAGCAGCATATTGATGAAGCTATAAAGCTTATAGACAAACTGAAAGAGACTTACTTTAAAGCGGAGCATGTCGAACCCGGTTATAAGCGTGCAGAACTTATCCTGAACCGCTTACCTGGCACGCTTAGGTGGTTAAAAAGAAATATCCGCCAGATCAATAGGCCAAAATCGGCTTATCAAACCACCTTGGAAAAAACCATATCGGACATTGATCAGTTTAAAAACGATATCGTGCACAAAGCCTCATATAAAATTATAGTAATCCTTCCAGACGGTAAAGAAAGAATTGGATATCGCAGGCCCGGGATAACTGTGGGAGGTCTTTTAGGGTCACTAGGACGTAATCCAAGTTCTTATGCTCTTATTGATGTTATCAACAAATGGATCAGCGTCCAGCAAGGCAAACGACACGAAATATTGTCCAGGAAGTTAAAAGACAGCACCAAGATCCAGGTCCCGAAGACCGTCAAAGCCGGAGATGGGGACGATTCTCGTGATGCAGGTCCAGGCTCGCAGGATGATTCAGAAGAGCCAGATTTACGTGTCTTCTGGGGTGATAATGCGCTTTCATACGATATAACTTTCAGCGAAAACGCTATGAGGTATCAGGAAACTAATGTAGCAAAAAGGGATAGTTACACGGCTCCCTTTATCACGTTATACACGTCTATTTCTGATGAGGCTTTTCAAGAAATGAAGGATCAAGGGTTTGAAGGGGAGGAGGAAATACAGATATACGAACGGATTAGGCAGTTGGGATTAGAGGGAGCTCACTTTGATGCCGTCTTTTCCCGTGTCCCGCCTCTCTATGATGGAAAAGTTTCAACATCAGGCAACTTTATTGATTCCCATATGCAGAGTCCGCTTCGGGAGAACGGTACCATGCTTAATTTGAAGCTGCCCGCAGACCTGCTATTGGAAGAGGATGTTTTGATATTGGACTATGATGTAAGAGTCGGTTTAGACGAAATACGACAGGACTTGAGTGATCGCTCTTATGAAGAGAAACTCAAGGAGATTTCAAACCGGAATAAAGATGAGCTCAGGCGCCTCATATCCGCCTCTCCGGATAGCTTGCAGGACTTTATAAACAGAAAGGGAGAGATTATTGTCCCCCGTACCCTTTTAAATCTTTTCTTGGATAAATGCGGTGAACTGCCCGTGCATAAAGATAGGGATTATTTCAGGATCGAGGCGGCTAAACGTATAAGCCCTGTGTATATACCGTATTTATGGACAAATCTGGAACATGAGTTTGCAGGTTTAATCGGATCAATAGAGCCCGGGGGGCAGAGGCTGAGATGGAGTAATGGCAGGTTCGAGATATGGGGGGCCAAAGGTGAAGTTGGTGATGACTGGCTTGAAATAATGGTTGCGGATAACAGCATCGATAGCACGAAAAATGATATATTTCACTTCTATAGGCGCAGTCCACAACTTTTGCAATCCATGGGAATCATATCAGAGATACTTTTGCGCTGGAACCGGTATCCTACCGAAGAAGCATTTGCACAGGCCATGAGGGATTTTGCTGGTATAGATAGTAATCCGCTCAAGAACGAGATGAAAATCATCATGGAACTGATTGAAGCCCATATTAACGGTTTAGCCGGCCAGAAGCAAAGCCCCGAGGACGGTAACATAACCTATGGCGATATATGTCTTCTTGAGGAGCATAGCCAAGAATTTACTTCTCTTGACGAGATAATCGAGGATGCTTTTGACGATATGCGTGATGAGATAGGCTCGAGGAAGGATTTCTTATCTGAAGAAGAAGCCGATAAGGCTTTAGAAAAAACAGAACCGGTCACAGCAGAAGAAATCAGCGAATTCAGAGGGAAACTGCAAAAATTCCTGAAAGAGACAATAAGCCCTGATAAGCCGTACAAGATGCCGAAGATCTACTTTATCCCGTCCGATGATAAGCAGCATCTCTGGGAAGTAAATAATAAATATGCCGCGGCGCATTATTCGGAGAGAACCAGATCAATTTACCTTAACCTGAGCTTCTTGATGTATCTGGGTGAGCACCTTCGGGAAGAGGACTACATGCAGGCGGTCTATGCGCTTGCGCTTCATGAGGCGCTTCATATAGACGGGGTATCGCATGAAAGAGCGCTTGCGATGTCCAGCATGGCGTCTTCTCACTTGGAAAGACTTTTCTCAAGCGCGAAATTTCATCAGGCAGTGGATAAAATGTTCCTTGGCCAGGCGCAAAGTGGTACACCTCTTCGCACATGGACCAAAGCCGAGATAAATAAAATACCGGATGCAGTAAAAGCTCTGGATGAGGAAGGGATTAAAACCAGTCCGATAGCTATTCAGTACAATACTATGGACCAGACGACAAGAATAATATCTAAAGTGTTAAAAAGAGAGAATACCACTGGGAGTCAATTGTTTTCCAAGGTTAGTAGTAGTCTAAGAGATCACGGGATCACCTGGAGAATGGTTCGCAAGGCTGCGGGAGTTGAGGAAGAGCAGGATTTCCTGCGGGAAGAGATAAGAAAGAACAAAAAGACCTTGGGAGAGATGCTTGCTAAAAAAGAAGGCTATAAATGGACCCGAAAAGAACTTAACCAGCTTAAGAGCCTGGATTTAGGCGAGACTATTAGCGGAGGACTGATCAGTTTCTGGATAAAGCCGGGATTTTATTATATCTTGTCTTTAGACCCTGAAATACAGTCAAGTGGGTGCAGAGTGATGATTAGCAGCGTTCATCTTAAGGACAATATTCCTGTGATTACTTTTGATATCATAAAAAAGGATGCATTTACGCCGATCACGAAGAAGGTAGAAATTGTGCACAAACAGTTTAGTATAGGGCCCCAGAGGAAAAGGGTAAAAGGAATCAGCGCCACAAGAAGTGAAAAGTGGATGGAAGTCTTTATGCTCCAGGATATCGCGCACCCGGGGCGCTATAAATCAGATGAGAATGAAAGGTGGCGTCTTGCGGATCTTCTCAGGAAGGAAGAGGGGTTTGACTGGAATACTCTTGACCTTTCTCTATATGAAAATCTTCCCCTCGGAAAGACGAATGTGGCCGGTCAGATGACTTTAAGCCTGGAAGAAAACTTTTCTGATACCGTAACGATCCCTGACTGTGGGGTTGGCAAATGGGATATTACACTGAAAAGCATCAATATTGAAAATGGATTCCCTCTGGTTACTCTTGAACTCGCAAAAGAAGGCGCCTCGCCGATAATACGAAAGTTTAAAATCGGCCCGGGCAGAAAAAAGCTTAGAGGTTTCAGGGATAGAAGCAAAGAAATTGAAATCTTTGGACTCTTACCGATCGGTATGGCTAGACTGAGGGAAGCTTATCTGGAGGTTGCCAAAGACCCGAAAAAAGAAATCCGCATCACTCAAGGCATAGATTTTCTGGTGATCCGGCCCAATGGCCTCTTAAAACGGACCGTTCCTGCGCCGGATGGAGGAGTAGTGGGAAAGCCCGTAAATGTCCCCGGGACTATACGCTTCTTTAAGGCGCTTACCGTCCGCATGAACGAGCATAACGAGGTCGAGCTTTTACTGGAATATACAGATAAGACGGGGACGGAAAGGGAAACTCTTCTTAGGTGGACCGGGGATGAATTCCTGCAGGCTGAAGAGATGAGCGGGGTAAATATAGAAGCGGCTGAGCTTGGAAATGCGGATTATCGAAGCAGTGGCCCCGGGACTCCTGGTTATTCGGAAGGAGGAGTCTTAAGGGCAAAGATGATAGAGTACTTAGATGCTAATAAAAAACATTTGACGGAGATGCTCGAGGAGGAGAAAGAACCGATTCTTTTAGAAGTGCCGGTAGAGGTTTTGGAAGCCATCGGTGAAGAGAATGCAAGGTTCTTGGTAGACGCGCTACAAGGCACCACCCTGGGGAAGAAAACGAACGTAGCGGTTAAACCGATACTGGGCTCCAGGAAAACGGTCATTCATTACGATCCTTACAAAAAATTCGGTATCGAGAAAAAAGAATTCCCAGAAGAGAAGAAAGACAGGCTTCACAGGATTACGTTATTTTTGCCAGATCAATGGGGAGGCGTTGACGATATGGTACTTTATGATACGGTGGATCTTGACCGCAATGAGATACCGATCAAAGGGACTATATGGATGCCCGTAGGCCTTTATAATGCAGGAGAGGATACTTCAGGGCTCTTGCGCAGCGCCGTGCTCGGTATGCGACTTATAAAGATCACAAGATCTGCTGATAAAGGTGAAGATCACGAGATATTCGCATACGAAACCGCAAGACAGTTTATCCGGCTCTGTCAAAACGCTTCTGAAATCGATGAAAATGGGGTGCTTTTCGACTTGCTTAATATCGCACTTAGTACTGACGTAAATGGAATTATCAGGTCTTTACGCAGGATAGTGGCGCTTCTGCCGATAACTCCTATAAACATAGAAGAGAGAAGGAAGATGTACGAGTACGCCAGAGAGGTCATCTTAGCGGCGTAAAAGTGGTGCATATCGCACCGTAATTTCCATGCAAAAAAAGGATATTTTGAGTATTTTTAAAAAAATCAGTTTTTTATCTTGACATAAAAAACTTTTTTGATAAAATCTATATTCCGACATCTCAGGTATAGAATATATATTTACTATAAAGCTCCTGCATTAGGCTGACATAAGTCAAGCTAATGGAGGAGTTTAGTGTGTTTTTTTGAAGAGTGAAAATAATTTTTTACTCTTTTTAAAACTGGCCCATGTAGCTCAGCCGGTAGAGCACATCCATGGTAAGGATGGGGTCGCCGGTTCGATTCCGGCCGTGGGCTCCAGTTAAAGAAAGTTTCCGGATGGTTCCGGGACGCTAGGTGATAAAAAAAATAACGGAACGAAGAGACCAAATTTTAAGGCTAAGGAGGTAATGATGGCCAAGGCAAAATTTGAGAGAACGAAACCGCATCTGAACATCGGCACGATAGGTCACGTTGATCACGGTAAGACGACTCTTACAGCGGCGATCACGATGTACCTGGCAAACAAGGGGCAGGCGGAAGTCAGGGAGTTTGATTCCATCGACAAGGCTCCTGAGGAGAAGGAGCGAGGCATCACCATAGCCGTTGCGCACGTTGAGTATGAGACGGCGAAGAGGCATTATGCGCATATAGACTGCCCGGGGCACGCTGACTACATCAAGAACATGATCACCGGCGCTGCGCAGATGGACGGGGCGATACTGGTAGTGTCAGCCGCGGACGGTCCCATGCCGCAGACGAGAGAGCACATACTTCTGGCCCGACAGGTAAACGTGCCTGCGATAGTTGTGTTCATGAACAAGGTGGACATGGTGGATGACGCGGAACTATTGGATCTTGTTGAGCTTGAGGTAAGGGAGCTACTCAACAAGTACGAGTTCCCCGGTGACGACACTCCGATAATCAAGGGTAGCGCGCTTAAGGCAATGGAAGCAAAGGGAGCTACTGACAACCCTGATTGCAAGTTTATAGACGAGCTTATGAACGCGGTTGATGAGTTCATACCGACACCGGCCAGGGACATAGATAAGCCATTCCTTTGCCCTGTAGAGGACGTATTCAGCATAACCGGAAGAGGGACAGTGGGAACCGGCAGGATCGAGAGAGGCCAGATAAAAGTCGGTGAGGAAGTAGAGATAGTCGGATTGGGCCCGACGA
>Ga0180431_10000256_pt1 | contig 75544 bp, 60 predicted proteins | sample SS_ome_11_FD_132459 | JGI IMG/M metagenome (GOLD analysis project Ga0180431, IMG submission 132459) | Hypersaline lake sediment archaeal communities from the Salton Sea, California, USA - SS_1_MS_1 metaG | ecosystem: Environmental > Aquatic > Non-marine Saline and Alkaline > Hypersaline >...
CCTTGCGCTCGGGGGAGCACTCGGCGTCACTCCTCCACGGCAAGAAGGGGGGATTCGAATCGGCGAGCAGGGGAGCAACTCGCGGCGTTGAAAGATCCCTTGCCGTGTCGTCGTTCCGGCGAGCGCTCCCCGCGGCCGGCCCGAGGGTCGCGTTCCCGCGTTTCCGGCTCGGCCCCCCGGCCGCGGCAAAGGTCTGGCGTCTCTTGGCCGTAGTGTGAGCGGGGGGACACAGCCTGTCACGCCCTCGCGCTCACTCGCCTAGTCCAATTGGTCCCCTGCCTTTCTGTTCCGTTGGCTGTGTACATCTATCATGGTCCCGGTGTATTCTGGCGAGAAGAGACTCTCCTGGGATATCCCCTGATTGGAGGTTGGACCTCATGGCGCCTCATTCTCTTTACATCGTGGATGTGTTCGCAGAATCCAGGTATACGGGAAACCAGCTCGCCGTTGTGGCGAACGCAGAGTCTCTGTCCGATGAGGAGATGCAGGCCATTGCTCGAGAGATGAACTTCTCCGAGACCACGTTTGTGATGTCGGGCGGGTCGATCGAGAGAGGATACGACGTTCGGATCTTCCTGCCTACGGTCGAGACGGATTTCGCCGGGCATCCGACCCTGGGTTCGGCGTGGGTCATCCGCAACGAGATTGACCCTTCGGGTGAGGCAGAAATCCCGCTCAATCTCAAGATCGGCCGCGTACCCGTTACCTTCGAAGACCACGGCTCCGGCGGCGAGATTCTCTGGATGCATGCGCCGACACCCGAGCTCGGATCCGTCCACACGGCGGAGAACGTAGCTCCCATGCTGGGAATCGATCCACACGATATCGACCCGGACTATCCCGTCCAAGAGGTTTCGGTGGGACTTCCCTTCATCTTCATCCCGGTGAAGAACCTTGGCGCCCTGTCCCGGTGCCGCCTTGACCTGAGCCGGCGCCCGGCTAGCCTTTACGACCCCCGGTTCGACACGTTGGCGTTCATCTTCTGCTCCCAGGCCCGAGACCCGGCGAACCAGTTTTCTGCGAGGATGTTCTTCGATTCGGGCGGCCTTCGGGAAGATCCAGCCACCGGCAGCGCCAACGCCTGCTTTGCCGCATATCTCCTCGAACATGGGTACGGTTCCGGCGGTCCGGTGGCCGTCCGCGTAGAACAGGGATATGATATGGGGCGACCGTCACTGCTCTACCTGAAAGCAAGCGAGCAGGATGGGGCGCGGGATATCCACGTCGGCGGTTGCGTGATCCCCGTGGCCAGGGGCTCTCTTACTTCGCCTTGCGAATGATCTCTTCGACGAGTGCGTTTCCTTCGGGCGTGTCGGGAATGACGCCGGGTTTGTGAAGCCGGCGCGTCAGCTCGATCCAGTGGGCATCCGCCTGAAAAACCTCTCGAAAGAGCGGGATTGAGGCATCGACGTTGCCGTTGGTCGCAAGCGTGACGGCGTGCCAGTACGTCATTTCCGGATTGCCGGGAGCCATCCGTTCCGCAGCCCGGTAGTGTTCCTCTGCGCGCTGCATCCGTCCCTTTTCCACGGCGATGTCGCCCTGGTTCATGTGTTCGTAGGCCCGGTGGAGTTGGAGGAGTCGTTCCAGCTCGAGGACCGGGGTCTCGTGATCTTCGATTCGAATCTCGAGAACGCGATCGGTGTACGGGTTCCCCGTTGCCCGGTCCTTGACGATCAGCATCGCCGCCGACTGGCGTCCCCGAATATCCCCGCCCTCAGCCTGCGCGGCTTTGAGCGCGGCCAGAAGCCTGTCGGCCAGATTGCCCTTCGTGGACTCATACGCCTGGGCCATTGCCGGAACGACTCGATCGGTCAGCATCATGTTCGCCTGCACGCTGTACTCTTCGCCCGTCTGGTGCGACGCAAACTCGATGCATTTGGATCCCGTGTGAACGGCGATGGCCCCGCTTGCGTCCACGAACGCGACCTGACGGACGGCCTCGCCGGGATCCACGGAAAGGAGAGCGTCCAGTGCCTCCTTTGCACCGAGTCCCGATTTCATCAGCTCGAGCCCGCGCGGGCCGTACGCCGGTTCGGCGAAAGATTGGGTGGCGACGGCGCCGATGCCCGCCTCCGCCCACGTGACCACCGCGCCCACGCTGAACCAGTGTGATTGAACGGCCACGCCCATCTCGCCCGTATCCGTATCCCGGGCTACGATGGAGTAGGTATGGACCGGGCGATCCTGATCCGCTTTTGAAACGCCGGTCAGGACGAGAGCAAGAGACAGCGTGAGAGAACCCATCAGAACCGGTTTCATCAGTGCATCCTCCTTCTGGGGACATCTCCGGATGGGTGCGAGGGCGAGTCTAAAGGCGGGAACCGGGACGACACAAGATGAAAACAAAACCGGCGCCCGGCAACGTCGCGTTTCTTGCGTACGGGCCCTACGCTGCGGGGAGCACTCGGCGTCACTCCTCCACGGCACGAATGGGGGATTCGAATCGGCAAGGAGGGTGGCAACTCACGGCTTTAAAAGACCCCCTTGCCGTGTCGTCATTCCGGCGAGCGCTCCCCGCAGCCGGCCCGAGGATCGTGTGTTTCGCCTCTCCGCCTTCGGCCTTCAGCAGCTTGGGGCCGTCGGCTTGTCGTAACTTGCGAGGACGCCCATTCATCTGTATTCTGTACTCATTATGTTGAGCGCCGAGCAGAAAGCCCTCCTCTCGTGGTACCGGAAGAACGCGCGGGATCTTCCGTGGAGGCGAACGTCGGATCCTTATGCCGTCTGGGCCTCAGAGGTGATGCTTCAGCAAACCCGCGTCGAGACGGCGATCGATTACTACGAGCGGTTCCTTGCGCGATTCCCCACGATCGAGTCCCTGGCCCGGGCGAGGCTTCAGCGTGTCCTCAAGATGTGGGAGGGCCTGGGCTACTATGCCCGCGCGCGAAACCTTCACCGTGCGGCGCGGGAATCTCTCAACGTCTACGGAGGTTTCGCCCCCACGCACGAAGCCTTCCTCGGTCTGCCGGGCGTGGGGCCCTACACGGCTGCGGCCGTCTGGGCCATCGTTTTCGGAGAGCGGCGCCTCCCGCTTGACGGGAACATTCGACGAGTGTTGTCGCGCGTAGCCGACCTGGACACTCTTAAGGAGGAACCGTACCGGAATGTCGGGCGGGGATTCCTCAAAGGTCTACGGAGGGCTCAGGTCGGCCGAATGGTCCAGGCGCTGATGGAATTGGGGGCCCTGGTCTGCACGCCCCGGACTCCGGATTGCGCGGTTTGTCCGCTTCGGCGGTTCTGCAGAGCATTGCGCTCGGGGACCGTGGACGCGCGCCCGCCCAGGAAGCAGAAGGCGCGAACCCCCCACTACGACGTCGTCATCGCATATCTCCGGAATCCCGAGGGCAGGGTTCTCCTTCAACGCCGGGCGGACAAGGGTTTTCTGGGCGGGCTCTGGGAACTGCCCGGAGGGAAGGTTCGTAGGGGGGAGGATCGGGAAACGGCGCTTCGGAGGGAGATCCGGGAAGAGCTCGGAATCCGGCGAATCGCCCGGGTGAACTATGCCGGTACGGTCAACCATGTCTACAGCCATTTCTCCGTGAGTTTGCATCTCTTCGAAGCCCGGACCCGCCAGGATCCCGGTCATCTGGATGGACCGGCAGAGGCTCGATGGATTTCCCCTGGGTGGATCGGCCGCTACCCTGTTCCTCGCGGTACGCAGAAGGCGCTTGGACTCCTGAGGAAACCACGGTGACCCCTTCGCTGTCTTAAGTTTATCAATTTAGCTATTGACATAATCAATATCGCATCATATAATGATAGTGAAACAGGAGGTGGTAATGGATATATCTCGGGCTAGCTGCTGCGGGTGTGGTCGCGACATGCGAATCACTCAGGTGCGTTGCCCCCAGTGTGATGTCTCGATGGAGGGAGAGTTCGAGATCTCCCCCTTCGCCCGGTTGCCGTTGGAAGACCAGCTCTTCGTCGCAGCGTTTGTCCGGCATCACGGGTCCATTAAGAAAATGGAGGGGCTCTTCGGAATCAGTTACCCGACCGTCAAGAACCGGTTGAACGCCATCGTCCGCCGGATCGACGAGAACTTCGAGGCGCCTTCCCCGAACAGCCGCATTCTCGAGCAGCTGTCCTGGGGCCAGATTACTGTGGACGAAGCCCTAGATCGAATGGAGTGAGAGCGATGTTGCCCGCACTGGCGATTATCGGGATCGGATCGGGTCGGAGGTTCCGGGTTCCCCTGCCATTGTTTCTGCTCTGGCCGCTGCTTCTCGTCGGCGCTCTGGTGATGGCGGCCGTCGGCGGGTCGAGAGTCCGGACCGGCCGCCCGGGCTTCTTTGCCCGGTTTAGAACATGTCTTGCGGTTTTCTGCCACCTGTCAGGACTCAACATCGATGTTCGATCGAGAGACGGCACGAGTTTCTATCTTCGACTGATCTAGTTCGACGGAATGGAGGAAATGATGTCCATCGAGCGAAAGCAGATTCTGGATATGCTGGGCGAGGGAAAGATCACGGCTGAGGAGGCCGAGCGTCTTCTGGAGAAACTCCAGGTGGGGGACGCGGAGCCGGTGTCCACTCCCACCGCGGGCCGGGACGCGGTTCGCAGGGGAGAACCGAAGTTCCTCCGGGTCGTGGTCGACAGTCACAATGGAGATGAGGTCAACATTCGAGTCCCCCTGGCGCTGGTCCGTACCGGGATCAAGCTGTCCACGATGCTGCCGTCTCACGCCAACGAGCAGTTGACGGAGAAGGGGATCGATCTGTCTCAGCTCGGAGGCCTCGAGGGACAGGAGCTTGTGGATGCGCTGCGAGATCTGACCGTGGACGTAGACTCGGCCGACGGGGACAAGGTGCGTATATTCTGCGAGTAGAGACGTGGTTGACAAACCTCTCCAGAGACCGCAGCTTTTTCAGCCGCGAGGCAAGATCGTGGATTCCCGCGGCGGCGGGGCAGTGTTCATCATTGAGGTTTTCCAGGTTTTCCACTTAGATGTGAACCGGAGAGATCACACTGCGCCCTCTGGGTTTCTAAGGGGAACCCCGGAGGACCGCTGTTGTTGTTCGGGGGCGGCATCCGCGGCGCGAGACCGTTTGAGACTCAATGAAACGCCATTCCATCGCGAAGCCTAGTTGGAGCGTTGCGGGGTTTCGGGCCTGCCGCCGCGAACCGGGGCCTTGCGCATCGTTCGTCCTTTTCCAACAGCCTCCCCGTCCGCCTTGACACAGTACGCGCACGCACCTAGACTCCACCCAAGACAAGCGGATCGTCCGGTATCTTCAACCACAGGAGTTTGCATGGCGGACGTCACACTTTTCAGATCTCCTGATTCGGCCGAGCTCGACGGCTTTCTGGGCGATGAGATTGCTCGTACCTTCCCGAAAGAAGCGCGTGTGGCTCTGAAACTGCACATGGGGGAAGGCGAGAAACATCATTTCGATTGCCGGCTTACGAGGCGCTGCGTCGCTCTTCTGAACGGCGCAGGGATGAAGCCGTTTCTCTATGACTCGCCCGTGATGTATCCGGGCGAACGCCATACTCCCGAGGACTACCTGAAAAGGGCAGCGCAAAATGGATTCTCAGAGGAAGCGATGGGTTGCCCGGTGGTCGTGTCCGACGAAGCCCGCCCGGTCGAGGGGAAGTTCTTCCCTATCGGCGTGAGCACGCACCTCATTGAATCCGACGGAGTCCTGGTCCTGTCCCATGTCAAGGGCCATCCATGCTCAGGGATCGGCGGAGCGCTTAAGAATCTCGGGATGGGCGGGGTCGATCGAAAGACCAAGGGCCTGCTGCATGGGGGCGCAAAGCCGGTCCTGACGGGAGAATGCGACGGATGCGGTTCCTGCGTGGAGGGTTGTCCGGGCTCGGCTCTCGAGATCGCGAACGACAAGATACGGATCGACCAGGGGTCCTGCTGGGGGTGTGGGCGGTGCATCGATGACTGTCCCCGGGATGCCCTGGAATCTCAGAGAGCGTCTTTCGACGCGCTTCTCATCGACGGCGCTGCCGCCGTGGTCTCTCAACTCCACCACACCCTCTACGTCAACGATGTCCGCAAGATTACCCGCCTCTGCGATTGCTGCCGGGATGCGGGCCCCGAAATCGCTCCCGATGTGGGGGTTCTCGTGGGGACCGATCCTGTCGTGGTCGATCAGGCTTCCGTGGATCTGGCCGTTCGCGCCGCGGGCGAGGACGTCTTTTCCCGGGAGCTCGGCCGGAATGCCTACGTGCACATCCGTGAGGCGGCAGGCCGGGGAATCGGAACGCTCAAGTACGAGATCCGGGAGCGCTGAAACCCGATGGCCTGAGAAGGCAAACCCGTAGCCACAGATTTCACGGATCGCCGCGTTGTGTCCCTATCTACAGGTAACTGTGCAGTCCGGACAACAGGTAGTTGACTCCGAAGAACGTGAACAGAACCGCCCCGAAGCCGATAATGGAGAGGACGGCCATCCACTTGCCCTTGAGGGAGGCAATCATTCGCGCGTGGAGGAGGGAGGCGTAGATAAACCACGTGATGAGAGACCAGGTCTCCTTGTTGTCCCAGCTCCAGTAGGTTCCCCACGCGTAGTTGGCCCACACGGCGCCGGTCACGATCCCGATCGTCAGCATCAGAAAACCCACCGTCGCCACGTTGTAGTTGATGTCCTCGAGCGTTCTCCGGGACATCCCCTCACCCGGTTTGACCCGGTCCCACTTCCGGCTCAGGTAGATGATGCTGGCCACGAAAGAGATGGCAAACGCGGCGTACGCGAGGAAACACGTCACGACGTGGATGGTCAACCAGTAGCTCTGGAGAGCCGGGATATGCGGCACGAGGTCACCCGAGACACCGGGCAGAACCGACACCAGTCCGACCACCATTGCGGCCAGCGGTGAGACGGCCGCACCCAGCGCGGGGATTCCATACTTCCGGTCAAACAGGAGGTAGACGAGAACGATGGACCACGAGAAGAAGACCATTGATTCGTACAAGTTGGCCAGCGGGGCATTCTCCATGATGAACCCGATCCGGCCGAGCCAACCTTCGGGTCGATCGGCCGCGACCAGGCGGCAAGAATCGATCCACCGGAGGATAATGCTGAGGGTATGGAACCCCAATCCGCCGATCAGGATCCCGCGTCCGATCTTTCCCCAGCGCTCCCCCCGGGAGACCACGCGAACGAGATAGACGGCGGTGGCCACCATGTACACCATGACTGAAACCCAAACCAGCGTCGCGCTCACGACCGTGCGCCCTCCTCCCGATCCCGGCGCCGACCCAGAGTCTCGAGGATCTCGTCCAAGGATTCTTCAAAACGCCGGAGCCCACCCCGGGCGCCGGCCGCAATGCTCAGGTCCGTTTCACTCCCTCGGGATTCCACATGGATCCAGATCCTCCGGTGCTGGACCGTGAAGGAGAGGATGAGCCCCAGAATCAGTAGACCACACCCGGTCCACACAACCGGCACGCCCGGATCGCGGGCCACCTGGAGACCCGTGAATTCGCGAAAACCGAAGTCCACCAGATCAAAGGTGTGGGTTTCATCGGCCGGCGGGTGAAATCCGGGAAACTCAGAAAACACCCACTGTTCAGAGAGTGGCTCTCCGTCCCGGTACAAGCGGATCTGAGCAGCCGGATTATGGAGCTGCTCGGAGCGGGATGTCGCCTGGCGATTCTCGCCGATCACGAAATCCGGCTCAAAGCGCAGCAGTTCGATCTCGTCCACAGTGTCCACAAGCGCCTTTTTCTTTCCGATCTCCAGATCCATCAGAATGTTCTCGGGCCGGACCATGAGCCTGATCCACTCCTCGCCCGGCGCCGGACCGATCCGCCCGTACGTGGACTGGTAGAACCAGTATCCCCGGTGTTTCAGAGGACTGTTGACCTCGACCTTCCGCTGGAAGAGATCCTGTCCATCCTCGATCACGGTCAGCCAGCTCGTGTACTCCTTGGGCCGCATGGAACCATCGAAGAAGACCGCCTCGAAATCGTCGCATCGAATCTCAAACGGGAGGGACACCGCGCGGCCCGATCGCTCGTAGACCTGACCTTCCGTCTCGCCCTCCGCAAGATCCACGACCCCCTTGAATCCGGTGAGCGACCCGACCACCATCCCGGCGATGATGACCAGAAACCCGAGATGCGAGATCTCGGGTCCCCATCGTCCCGGGCGGCCGCGGTCGAGGCGAAGGTCGCCGTCGGCGACAGGATTGGCTCGGAATCCGAGACGAGCGAGACCTACGCCCAGCTTCAGCCACATCGCGTCCGCGGGGGTCTTGATCTTCAATGTTCGCCGGAGGGGCAGTCCGGAAGGTACGCCGCCCGAGTCCACGGAGTCCTTCCAGGTGGTCAGCCGATACGTCCTGCGAACACGGGAGAGAGAGCAGATCAAGATGTTGAGAGCGAGGAGCAAGACGAGAAACACGAACCAGCCGGAATGGTAGAGGTCGAAGATCCCCAGGAATTCGAGCGCCCGGTACATGCCCTGCCCGTACGCTTCCACGCCCCGATGGGGGGACATGTTCTGGGGAAACAGAGTTCCGACCACGCTGGATGCAGCCAGGATCAGGATCAGCGCCACCGCCAGCTTGACGGACTTGAAGAAGGAAATAACTCGCATTCTGTAACTCGCTCCGGCAGAAGGGGGATGCACCAATCTAAAGGGAGGGAGGAGTTCTGTCAAGGTGGGCGACAAGGCGACACCACTGCCGGAGGCCGAAAGCCGGAACCCCGGGTATCGGACCGGCCGGGGGGGTACCACGATGTTCTTCTCAGGGAACGAGTGACGGTGATCGAATTACGACCTGCGGCCTGTCTTGGCGGAGAGCCTGGGGGAGGGTGCTTCCGTTGAATGATGTCCCTCTTTGTCCTTCAGCTCGGGGTAGTATGCCTCGGCGCACTCCGGACACAATCCATGACTGAACAGGGCGTCCGAGTGTTCTTGTATATAGACCTCCATCATCTGCCAGGCATCTTCGTCGTCCCGAATTCTATGGCAGTGAGCGCAGATGGGGATGAGCCCCTGCAGCTTCTTGACATGGCCCAGCGCCTCCTCGGCTCTTCGTCGATCGCTGAGATCCATGAACGAAGCCATCAGGCAGATGGGGCTGCCGTCGTCGTTGTTCACGATGTTGGACGTGACCTGGACTTCGAGAAGGGAGCCGCTCTCCCTCTGAATGACGGCTTCGCCCACCCAGCTGCCGGCACCCTCCAGGACGCCGACGATTCCCGGCGTCTTTGGCTTGTGGCAAAAGAACTCTCCGATCGCCCGCCCCAGGACCCGGGCGGCGTCTTCGTATCCCCACATCTTGAGAAATGCATCGTTGACGTAGGTTACACGGCCCTCGAGATCCGCAATGCAAATGGCGTTGATGGAGGAGGCAATCGCGTGATCTTTGATTCGCAGGGCCTCTTCAACCCGCTTTCTCTGGGTGATGTCTTTGTCGATGCCTCTGTAGCCGAGGATTTCTCCTGTGTCGCCTCGAATGGGCACACCGTTTGTCAGAAGGCAAACTTGCTCGCCCTCTTTGGTGAGATTCCAATTCTCCAGGTCAACGATGGGGGTCCCCGCGTCAAAGATCCGATGGACAATGGCACGCACGCGCTCGGCCTCGTCCGGGGTCATGAGATCGAAGGGTGTTCTTCCGAGCAGCTCGTCGGGATCATATCCCAGGGCCCGTTTGACTTGCCCGGAGGCAAACGTGTATCGGCCCTGTGCGTCGACTTCCCAGACCCAATCGGCCATGCTGTGCGAGATGTCCCGAAAGCGCTGTTCGCTCTCGCGAAGAGCGATCTCGGCGGCGTGCGCTTCCGTTATGTCCCGGAATACGAGAACCCCCCCCACGATCGTACCGTCGGGTTCCCTGATGGGGGCGGCGCTGTCGGCCACCCGGTGTTTCGTTCCGTCTCGGGAGATCAGGATCGTGTCGTCGGCCAGGTTGGCCACCCTCCCCGTCCGAAGCACTTCCTCCACCGGGTGGGACGCTCCAGGGTCATTGCCCTCTGCGACGACGTTGAAGATCTCGGTCATGGGACGCAAACGGGCCTCGTCCAGCGTCCACCCCGTGAGCCTCTGCGCCACGGGATTCATGCGAACGATTCGGCTCCGAATGTCGGTGGCGATTACCCCGTCGCCGATGCTGTCCAACGTGATGGCAAGATTCCCCTCACTGGCCCGCAGGGCGGCTTCCGCCTGCCGTCTCTCCCTGATGATGGCCATTTGATAGACTGTGAATCCGGCAAGGGCAACCAGATATCCGAGGACCTTGTAAACATGGGCCATGTCGAATCGGAAGTCGAACGGCATCTCCGATGAAGACATCATTGCCTGGCCGATCGCATGGAGCCCCGTGGAAAGCAGAACCCACCACATGAGGATGTCGCGGTCCAGATGGTACTCCCGAAGAAGTACCCGAAAGGCGCCGAAGAAGAGAATAGTGGATGCCAGGTCGACGGGGCGGGAAACGAGCCCGCCGGTGTACAGAGACTGGTACAACGGAATCTGAAACGCAATTGCGGTTGCCGCCACGGCCGAGGCCAATACGATCGCGGAGGTCCAGATCGTTTCCCTTCTGGGATTCGAGCTTTCTCCGAACCACCGGCCGGCGTAAGGGGCCGCGATCAACAATAGCGCCATCAGCAGTCGGCCCGCCGTGTACGTTCCGGGGAGGGATTGCTGGAAGAACGACGCGGACAATCCCAACCATCCCTAAGAGCGAAGAAGGACAGAAAGCCGTGAGTCAGATCCGCCGCTCCGTTGACGAAGAAGGCCAGGCCGATGAACAGGTGAGAGCGATTGCCGAGGACGTAGAAGCGAATGATGAACGCCAGCCCGCCAAGGAGACCAATGAGCGATCCCACCGTCTCGATCATCGCGTGCCTGTCGACCGTGCCCCTGTAGGACACGGTGTCCAGCAGTGGGAATGCCGCGCAGGCACAGGCGATGAGAACCAGAAGCAGGAAGAGATAGCGCGTTTCCTGCGCTCGCGTGTGCGAGGAGAAATCCAGGGTTCCGTCGAGGCCGGGTGAAATGGAGGAGGAATCGGCAAATACCGTTCCCCCGGGACCAGCACTCATCCGCCACTCCGAGGACGCGAGGCTTGCTCCGTCTGTTGGTTGAGTTGACCGCTTGTGGCCGTACCCGCCGCTCGTTCTCGCCCGGCGGTCCGGACCGTTCGAGCAGGCGGTTCTTGTTCTGGTGTTCGGCGATTTTTCAGACTTCTTGACCGGATTGTGAACTACGTATCCAGTTGGGATGGGGGGTGCGGCGCCCGAGTATCGATCTCCGTCACCCCGGCTGCTGCGCCGCGGCCTGTCCGGTCGGTGGATGCGTACGTTTCCTTGGAAATCCTTTGCGGATCTCGACATGTCGGGCGACATGCATGTTGGGCTTGTCAGCGACGGCACGGATTGCTAGCCTGTCAGGTTGTGCAAGGAGGAACGTGAGCCGTGTGCTCACCGGTCTTCCACGCGCATGCCGCGCGGGAGGAAACCATGGATGACGGACATAGGGGTGAGAAGGAAGATCGGGCCCGAGCGTCAGCCTATGCGGATGCGGGTGTCGATACGGTGAAGGCGGACCGGGCCCTCGGGAGTCTGATCCATTGGGTAGGGAAAACCGGCTCGATCCGCGACGGCGTCGGGCGGCCGATGGTGAGCATCGGTTACTTCGCCACCGTGATCCGTTTGACGGACACGATGGGTCTCGCCATCTCGACCGACGGCGTGGGAACCAAACTTCTCGTCGCCCAACAGATGAATCGCTATGATGGCGTCGGGATCGATTGCGTGGCCATGAACGTGAACGACGTCCTCTGCATCGGAGCGGAGCCCCTGGCCATGGTCGACTACCTGGCCGTCGAAGAACCCGACGCGGAGATGCTCTCCCGGATCGGGGAGAGTCTATACCGGGGCGCCGAGCAGGCCCGCATCGTGATTCCCGGCGGCGAGCTGGCGCAGGTCCGGGAAATGCTCTGCGGCGCAGCCGAGGGGCGGGCCTTCGATCTTGTCGGCACGTGTGTGGGAACCGTGTCCCTGGATCACATTCTGGTCGGAGGCGATCTGGTGGGCGGGGACGCCGTCATCGGCCTGGCGTCCAGCGGCCTCCACTCCAACGGATTCACGCTGGCCCGCAGAGTGATCGATCGGGCCGGTTGGAGTCTCGATCGTCACGTCGATGAGCTGGACCGCTCGATCGGCGAGGCACTCCTCGAACCGACCACAATTTACGTCCCCCAAGTCGAGGCGCTGGCGGCTGCCGGGATTCGTCCCAAGGCCTTGATCCATGTGACCGGCGATGGCCTCCTGAATCTGGCTCGTGTCGAGAGTCCAGCGAGTTTCGCGCTCGATGCGCTGCCTGAGCCCCCGCCCATCTTCCGTTTGATCCAGGATCTTGGGAAGATACGGAGCTCTGAAATGTACGCCGCCTTCAACATGGGGATCGGGTTCTGTGTGATCTGCTCGGAGGGAGAGAGCGAAGCCTGTGTGGATGCGCTGAGAAGAACCGGAGTGAAAGCGTGGCGCCTGGGTACGGTAGTGGCCGACGGCGGCCGAGAGGTGAAGCTTCCGGGGGTGGGAATCACCGGCCGGGGAAAGCGATTTCGCAGCATCTGAACCGACCGGGGCAATGTCAGGATGGTCTCAAGCCGCAAGGGAAATCAACCGATAAAAGGGGGTGATGAGCAAGAACCGTGAAGGAGAGCGCAGCATGAGCGTCAGAAACGCCAAAAAGGTGGTTAAACAGGTGCGGAAACTCCAAGATATCATGAAGGGCGTCGCCAACCCCTCCGCGGAAGTGTTTACACCGGTCCTCTGTGACCTCGGACAGCTGGTGCGGGAGGCGGCCGCGTTTCTCCAACCGCTCTCTCCCCAAGTCAAGTTGACCGCGCGCGTGGCGCCCGACTTGCCCAAAACCCATGCCGATCCCGACCAGATCCAACAGATGATCGTCAATCTCCATGACAACTCGGTCGAAGCGATGACGGAAAGCGGCACGGAGTCCGGCGGCATCGATATCTCCGTGATGTGGAATCCCGAGGAGTCGGTGATCGTGATCATCTACTCCGATGACGGCCCCGGCATTCCCGATGATGCCGTTCCGAACGTGTTCGAGCCGGGATTCACGACGAAGGAGAACACAGAGGGGGTCGGGCTCACCGAGTGCCGGGTGGTGGCCATCAACCACAGCGGGGACATTGTCTGCAAGCCCGGCCAGAGTAGCGGCGTGCTGTTCAGCATTCGAATTCCGATCGTGGAGAATCCGCCCCAGTAGGCCGCCCGTCGATAACGAAAGACAACGCCCCGGTGGTCCCCCGACCGCCGGGGTTTCTTATTGTGGGACGCCGGGGCGGCCACAGATTGCACAGATTTCACGGATGGGAGGGGCAAGCCCCCTCCGGGCGCCAGGCCGGCAGTAGCCGCCCGCACCGCCGTTCGCCCTGAGCCTGTCGAAGGGTGAGCGGCCGCCGATTCCCCGCCCCCGATTTCCCCCGGTCCTGCTCTCCTAGAATGCAGTTGTCCAGGCACTCCGCACTTAGTACTCTGTACTTCCTACTGTTCCGTGGACTCGGTACTTCTGTGTCCCAGTTGCGAGACACAACAGGGAGGGACGCCGCATGAAACTCGCGAGCACGTCCAGGAAAGTTGAGCGTCTGGGGTGTTGCCTCTTGATCTGCGGCACGTTGGCAATGCTGGGCCTCGGTTGTGCCGGGGGGGGCGATAGCTCCGCTTCGGAAGAGGTACAGGACGATCCGCGAGCAAGTGCCTTCGACTGTCGGATGATTGCCCATACGTATGAGCTTGCGAAGAAGGCCACGGGTAGCGGTAATCCGCCATTCGGGGCCATCCTGGTGCGAGGGGATTCAATCGTGGCGGAGGCAATCAACACGGGCAGGAGCACGGGTGATGTTACAGGGCACGCGGAGATCAGTCTCATCAGCGACGCGAGCCGCCGATTTGGCCGCGAGTACCTCTCGGAGTGCCGGCTCTACACCAGTACGGAACCGTGCGTCATGTGTGCCGGCGCCATCAGATGGGCGGGAATTCCAAGGGTCGTCTATGGGACGCCGCAGAACTTGAGAGGGTGGTTTCAAGAGATCCCATGCCGGGAAATCTTGGAGACGATCGCACCGCGGACCGAGGTCATCGGACCCGTCTTGCAGGAAGAAGGGCGGAAGGTGCGCTCCGGGTTCCGTGGGAAAGGATCGCCGGGTAAGCCGCACACGCAGGACGAAACCCCGAAGTAGGGGAAAGGCACTTCCGGTCTTTCAACCGACGATCCTCGGACTCAGCTCTTGGCCCCGACATGCATACTCAGTGTGTTCCTGGGAAGTCTGACGACGGAGGGACCTAGGAGGCGTTGCCAGATTGATCAGTCTGTGTTTCTCTTGACGGGAGTGAGGGAATCCGCAGGCGAGGACTCTCAGAGGACAGTGAGGCTGTTGAAAAAGCCCCCGCCTCACCCCTCGATATTTCCAATCGAAACATTCTCCAACGTCGTGGCGTCGGACGCGGGTGAGGGCCACGGCTCGTGCAGATTCCCGTGTTTCGGGAAGATCCATCCCCAGGAGATCAGGCTCATGAGGGAAGTCATTTTCATCCTGGCTGCGCTGGTTCTCGTGCTCGTCGTCGGTTGCACCCAGAACAACGGATCCGCATCGGTGGCGGACGAATCCCATGTCTGCTTTGACGAGCGTTTTCGGGAGGTTCGGGGCACAATCTTGCAGGCGGTTGCCGACGGGGATGTGCGGTCGGTATCGGTTGCGGTTGCAGAAGACGGGAAGATCATTTGGGAGGAGGCCTTCGGCTGGGCCGACAAGGAGAATCGGATCCGCGCCACGCCTCACACGATGTACCGGCTCGGTTCGATATCAAAACCCATCACGGCCACGGCTCTCATGGTGCTCGTGGAAGAAGGCCGGGTGGACCTGGATCAGCCCATCATCGAGTATCTGGGAGGGCTATCCCTTCGCTCCCATGTTGGGTCCGAGCGGGATGTGACCGTAAGACACGTTCTGAATCACCGCGCTGGAATGCCGCCCCACAACCTGGCTTTCTTCCAAGACGGCCCCCACGACCGTCAGCCCTTCGAAGAGACCGTGCGCAGGTACGGCATCGTCACGTTCTCGCCCGGAGGATCCTACATATACTGCAATCTCGGCTATGAGTTGATCGCCTACCTCATTGCCCAAGTGTCCGGAATGAGCTTCCCCCAGTACGTGAAGGAGAATGTATTCACGCCCCTCGGAATGCCCGAGGCGGTCGTCTATGACGGAACGAGCCCGGTTCGGCACGCGGCCGTTTGCTACAGCCCAGAATTCACGCCCATTCCTACCTACTCCTATGCTTATCCGGGGGCGGGGGATGTTTTCTGCAGTGCCCATGAGCTGATCCGGTTTGCGATGTTTCATCTGAAGAACCGCCTTGCAGACCAAGAGCCGATTCTCACGGACGAAGCCATCGATCACATGCAGGCGGCCCACCCGCCCTCCAATACTGTATATGGAGTGGGGTGGGTCTTCGATGTCAACGAGTTGGGATACCGGTCGGTCCATCATGGAGGGGAGGGGCCGGGAGCCGACAATTTCATGAGGATGGTCCCTTCCGAAAACATTGCCTTCGTTGTTCTCTGTAACAGCGAGTGGGGGGAGCATCTCAGCCAGATCCAGGAGGCCATGTGCACAGTTCTCATCCCGGAGCTCGCGGAGATCAAGAAGGACGCTCCCGACGGTGGCGGCCAGGAGATGATATTGCCGGAAGATCTTCTGGGAACGTGGGAGGGGAAGATCGTGGCCCACGATAGGAACATCGCAGTACTACTGGAAATGAGTGAACCTGAGGGAGTGAGGATCCGTCTTTCGGAACAGCCGGAGGATGAAGTCGATCTAGCAGTCGCCACCTCCAACTTCCTCCTCGGGAATTTCCCGGGGACCATTCCCACACCCGACGGCGGGCGCTATCCCAGCAGCGTTCGATTGGCCCTTGTGCGCAGCGGGGAACGGCTCAGTGGCCAGGCGACGGCGGTCGGATGGATGGAAGAGCGCCAGGCGGCTTACGAGCTTTCGTCATGGATTGAAGTCGTGAGGAGAGAGCAATGATCGTGTCCCCCTCAGGGGACAGTCACCCCTTTTCGTAAACTATCCTGCATCCGGGAACGGCTGTTCCCGGCCTTTACGGCTCTAGCCCGTATTTCTCACCAGCCTCGTCGCGAGGCGTTGTAGATACCTGTAATGACGAGGAATGCGAGCGAGGAGACCGCAGTCGTACCGAAAGGTACGTCGAGGATCGCCGAACGAGTATGACGAAGCCAGTGCAGGTAGATGCGACGCCGCAGCAGATGGCAGGCGAGAAATGCGGGCTAGAACCGCATGTACGTCGTCAACGCCAGAAGTCCGCCCTTGGCATTGCCGGGGGAGAAGCTCCGGGTGAGGGCCGCCGCGTCGAATCGTAACGCGCCAAGATGCAGGCCAAAGCCTCCTGCAAGGCACGTCCCCATCCCGCCGCCGAAGGAAACGCTTGTCCGAAGCGGAATCCACGCGGGCCACCGGACCTCCGTACCGAGGGTGAGTTTCGGACTCGTCGAGACGCCGGCGAAACTCCGGAATCCCTGGTCGTAGGCCGTCGTGAAGAGACATCGTCGTGTCTCCCGCGTGAACTCGACATGAAGCATGGTGGGCAGGGGGACGTCGAACCCGTCCACGGGAGTGTCCGATTCTTCATCAACAATCAGGTCCTCTTCATCCGCGTTCGCCACGGTGAGAGAGTCCACGGAGTAGCTGTACGATTTCTCCGTTCCCCGGTCCCACGAGATGGTGCTGCCGATGTCCCGAAGGACCACGGCGGTTTTCCACTTGCGAGAGAGATCGCCGGCGATTCCAAGGTCGAAGCCGAATCCGTGTCCGACGGTGGGTGTGTACTCCCAGTCGGACTCGCCGTCTTTCTCCACCTTCTCCGTCTCGCCGGAAAACTGAACCTTGACGCCGGCTCGGCCGCTGGCTTTCGACGGGTAGGTCACGAGGTGCCCCTGTGATTCCAGCACTTCGAAATATGCGGCGCCGGTGAGGATCTTGAAGGACACGCCCCAGCGTCCGTTTGCAAAGGGTAGCCAGGAAGTCCTCCGCCCGTAGGACAACGCCGTTTCGAGAAAGGCGATGCTCTCCCCCGACGTTCCGTCGAAGGAGTACGTATGGTGCAGCTCATTCCCCGTGAAGAGAAGGTCGAAGTAGTCCTTCGCCAACGTCAGGGAGCCGAACACGCGCGGGGTGGCCGCGATCCCGACCGGGCCCATTGTGAATCCCAGGATGTTGCCGGCGGCCTCCGCTCGAATCTGGAAGTGGTCCTCGGGAATGCTCGACAGGATCTCGCTCTTCTCCCTCAGGGTCAGCTCCGTACCCGGTCTCGTGAACCGGTTGTACTGGTCGAGGCTGAAACTGTTGTTGGACGCGCCGAGGGCGGCGCTGAGAAACATCAGGGAGAAGGCGGGGCGGTCGCGGGCGGCCAGATTCGCCGGGTTGCTCCAGATGGCGTTGACGCCCGTCACGGTAGCGGCCCCAGTGCCTCCCAACGACAGATCCCGGGCGGTTACGGGAGCGGCCGGGATCGCCTCAGTCGGTCCACCGAGCACGGCGGCACAGATGCACAGCGCTGGCAGGGCGCGGCGGTGCCGGTATCCGGTCACGGCGTTGGCAACGTCTCTCATCGTTTTCTCCCCCGATTTCACTTGTCCTCCGGCATTTCTACGGCGGCCGTGAAGCGGATTCGGGCCTGAGTCTGGATGTAGTCGGAGCTGCATACCTTGACCGACCGCCCCTCGGTCGACAACAGGCGGAGGGTGGTCCCCATATACACGATCTTGATCTGACCTCCGGGATTCCTGAACAGATCCAGATCCTCGTAGGTCAGAGCCAGCGAGTTTTGCGACCGGACGGCCTCGACCACGACGCCGGTTTCGTCACAGATGCCGGGATTGAGCTCGACGGGGTCGAGAGCGAAATCCGGGTCGCTGAACACCCGAGTGGAATCCATCGCGAAATTGGCGGTCGCGACCACTCCCACTGCCGTATGATTGACGAAAGTCACCCAGATCTCGGCCGCTCTCATGCGGGCGGAAAGCTCCCCGTCGACGGCGTTGTCGCCGCCGTCAGCGTCCCCGTTCTCGGGCAGAATCTCGATTTCCGTCAGATCCGATTCGATCTCCTGCTCTTCGAAGGACAGATGCAGGGGCACCTCAAACTCGAAGGTTCCCTCGACGTAGTCGGTCTGGGAAACCGTGCCCGGGGTATGCCCGTCGCCGGCGCGGGCCTCGCCACTGACGCTCACGGTGCTGGGGAGGTTGTTCAGGAAATTCACGATCGTGCTGTTGTTCTGATCGAGGATGACCATTGTCGTATCCGATTCGGACTTGGCCGCCTGTCCGATGTCGACCTCGATGGGCAGGATCACGACCGTGCCCTTGTCGGATCGGCCGATCGCCTCCATGGACAGATGGAGCGGAATCGAGATGCTGGACATCAACTTGAGCGTAAGGCGGGCCTGCTCGAGCGAAATGCCGTCGAGGTCGCCGGGGACGTCCACCTCCTGAGTGGTGGGCGACAACTCGAAAGCCGTGCTGTCCAGAATTCCCGAGACCCGGGCGAAGGACAGCGTGTCGAACAAGGCGTCGACGGTCAGGCCGTCACCGGCTTCGAGAGTCACGATCTCTCCGGTCTCCTCCGTCGTCACAGTCGCACGAATATGGAGGACCTGACTTTCTCCCGGAGGGGGTAGAGCGGCGACCAGAGTATACCCGCCGAGGTCCACCACGGAGGTTCGCTGCCCTTCGGCCGGAAGGTTCACGGAGGCCCGAAGCGGGACACCGGTCGGGTCGCGAAGTTCTCCAATTTCCAGGGAGCCCATCAGCGGAACGGGCAGGTCGTTGTCTATCTCAAGGTGGAGGCCGCCGCGCGCGATCTCGGCTTCGGTCAGAATCATCCCTTCGGGGATACCGGCCGTCTCCTCATGTTCGATTTCAGTGGAAGGCAATTCCGCCGAAGCTCCGATGGCCCTCAGGTTGTCGAGGGTCACCCCGAGGGTCACCCCGTCGCCGTCGTCGATCATCACCGCCCCGCCGTGCGATCCCTCGGAATCTCCGCTGGCCCGAATGCGGAGGTCGTGGGTGAGAGTCTTACCCGAGAGGTCGGTGGTGGAGGAATCGGTCTGTCCCGCCGGAATGCTCGGGAAATCGACGGAAGCAATGAGGGCGGACGAAATCCCGTCGATCAGGTCCAGACGGATATTTTCGATGGCGACGGGAAGATCATTGGAGATCACCGTCTTGAGCCCCCCCTCTTCGAGGGTCATCGAGGAGAACCCTCCCGGTTCCGGAACCGTCGCCTCGATCTCCTGGAACTCGAAACCCGGTACCGGGACGGCCTGCCCATCGAGTGCCTGAGAGGGCGGCCAGAGGTCGCCGAACAACAACTCCGTTTCCTGCGGGGCGGGAGCGTCCAGCTCAAACGCGCCGATGGTCGGATGGAAGGAAGCCTGGATGGGATCGACGGTGAGCCGATCCCCGATTTCGGTACGCTCCACCGCGCCCTCGAAGCAAAACGCGACCACGCCCGAAGGATCCTCGACGAGATCGTCCGACTCATCTACCCATTCGGAGAGGAATGTCGTCTCCATGCCGAGGGGGACGTTGAATTCGGCTTCCCACGTCGGCAGCTCCGGATTGGTATTGACGCTGCACCCGCCGGCGAGACAGATCAAGGAGAGCCCGGCACGGGCGGATCCACGCAGAATCCTTCCCGTCCAAGGCGATCTTCTTCTTCCGCCCGGGGTTCGTTCTTTCGAAGGCGGTCCCAGGATTCCGGGTGGTTGTTTCATGGAAGGAATCTCCCCATTCCTGCGGCCGCGTCAACCGTGGGCCGAGGATTTCAAAATCGTGTCGCGACGAGTGAATGGTTATGGGGGACTGTTGAAGACGTCATCTTGACGACTCGTGTCCAGAGCGACGGGTGTCTCGACAGCCCCATGGATGTCCATTTCCTATCGGCGTGGAGAGGGATCCTGTTTAGCTGGTCCGGCGGGCCCGGTATGAAGGTATCCTATGATTTTCCAACGCAATCCAGAATCCGCCGGATTTCGGAAGGCTCGGTTCCGTGAAGACGGAATCGGCAAGAGGAGGCAAACGGAGTCCGCAGCCGCCCCGACGTGTGGGGTGTCAACTCTCAACTTTCGACTTTCGACTCTCTGCAGTTCAGGCCCTCCCCGTCGCCGGCCCGGAGAAGTTCAGAAAGTCGAGAGTCGAAAGTGGAAGCACCTGACGGGTAAGTGACATGGGCGAGGAACAGGGAAGAGGGCCAGCGCTTCGGCTCTCGGTTCCCGCCTCTCAGCTTTCCGTCTTCTGGGCGTTCCCGTGCAGAAAAGAGCCGGGGACCCGCGATTGAAACGAGTCCCCGGCACTTGGGCTATCAAGACACTAGGATCTGCGTTCCTTGAGCTCCTTCAACTCCCGACGCAGGGACCGAATCTCCTTCCTGATCTGATCCAACTCCTCTTCCAGGTTCTCGCCCTCGAGGTCCTGAAGCATGAACATATGCTCTTCGATGTCCGGAATGTGCGGTAGCGATTTGAGGTTTGGCATCTCACGGAGATTATTCGAGAACCAGCTCTTGGGATTCTCGTCCAGCGTCACCTTGAACGTCTTCGTGTCACCTTTGCGAACCACTCGGACGGCGACTTCGTCGCCGGCCTCGAAGTCTCCGACGGCCTCACGGATGTCCTCCGCGCTCTCGACCTTCTCGTCGGCGACTTCCACGATCACGTCTCCGCCCTTGAGGCCGGCCTCCTCTGCGGGACTGTCCTCCACGACTCGGACGACCAGAACACCTTCATCCTCTTTGACATCGAAATAGGAGGCCAGATCCTCGTCCATGGGCTGGACCACAACCCCGATGCGGGGACGGCCGGAGACGTTGAATGCGGTGACCCACGGCTCGCCTTTTCCGGCCGAGAGTATCTTGTGCACATCGACGTCGCGCTGCTCGAGTTTCACGGTTTCCGATTTCTTCTTTCCGTCCCTCAGGAAGTGAATTCGGACTTTGTCGCCGGGATCCAGTTTGCGGACGTAGTCAACCAGGCTTCCGGAATCGTCGATGTTGAGGTCGTCAATCTTGAAGATGATGTCGCCCGGCTTGATACCGGCCTTCTCTGCGGGACTGTCCTCGACCACGTCGCTCACGAGGATCCCCTCCCGGTCCTTCACATCCAGAGCCTCCCGAAGACCGGGCGTGAGTTCTTGGAGTCGAATCCCCAACCAACCGCCGGAGGTGTCCTCGAGCCACCCCTCGAGGTCCCCGCCGATACCATGAAGTCTGTTCCCGTCGCAGCGTATTGCCACACGGCGTGCCTTGTCGCAGCAAGTCCGGGCCGAGGCGTCGGGGACCGCCGCCGCGAGCACCAGCGAGACAAGACCGATCGCCAGCAGACTTCCCGTCCAGATCTTCATTGGTCTCTCTCCTCACAGGGGATGTGAAGGGTTGAACACGAGGGGGTCCGTAGGCTCTTACGGACACGTATTACCCCAACCGTGTGAGGGAAGTTCCCGAAGGCGGTTCGGAGAGTCGTGGGTTTCCGGCGCGCTCAGTGTTGAGGAAAGGAGTCCGGCCGCCGCGTCGAGCGGATGTTGCGGGCGTTGACGAGCCGGGGACGCTCCCGTATGATGCGGGATGCGTGGGGCCGCCGAAAAACGCCCCCCTGGACGCGGTCCGTCAAGACGGTCCGTCGGGACGGACCCCTGGACCGCGAAGATGGCTTCTTCAACGGCCCCAGCGTCTCCAGTAGTAAGGAGCGGAAAGTCCATGATCCGGCTCTCGGTGGTTGAGGAGGGAATCCGGCACGCCGCCGCCCTTCTCCGGGACGGTAAGGTGATCCTCTGGCCTTCGGGCGGTGTCTACGGGTTGGCGACCTCGGCGCTCTCCCGAGAAGGGGTCGCTCGCATCTACGCCGCCAAGCAGAGATCCCGGGAGAAACCCCTGCAGGTCCTGGCTTCACCGGCGTCGGCCGAGAGTCTAGGCGTGCTTCGGCCCGAGCTGCAGGTGGTCATCCGCAAAACGTGGCCCGGATACATCGGTTTCGTCGTACCCAGGAAGTCTCCGAATCTGAGACTTGTGGCCGGTCCGGGAGACACTGTCCTGCTGGTGTGCCCCAACCGGGTGGCGAGTGCCCTGGCCGACGCAGCCGAAATCCCGGTCGTGGCCACTTCGGCCAATTTGTCAGGCAGACGAGAGATCCTTACACCTGACGAAGCCGAGGTGCAGTTCGTCGAAATCGTTGATGCCCTCATTGACGGTGGAATGCAAACTGGACAGCTGAATACCGTCTTGGATCTTTCGCGTCGACCTTACCGTATTTTGAGGGAAGGTGCGGTCTTGGGCGACTCAATTTTGGCAATGCTTGCAGATGCAGAAGAGAAGTGACCGAAGTTAATTTCTGTTGACACGAAAAGCGGCTAACTGATATTGTGGCCCCAAGTTGATCACAATGGGGAGTCCCCGCCTCCGTCTAGACGTGCTGACTCTGGAGCCCAGGGGCAAGGGTAGCCGCATATCGGTTGCTCTCGGCAAAATCCGATCAGCACATGGGGGTGAGGGCTCCCGCTTTGTGGGGGTGCCTTTTCGCGTTCCTCATTGCGGGATTGAATCCTGAGGAGACGAACCGGAGCCGGCCGCTGCCCTTCGCTCGACTTCCCTGAACTCCCTTTCCGCCCCGACCTGGTCTCCCATTGCCTGGTAGGAAATCCCAAGGAGGTAATGTGCGTCCAGGCGATCGGCGTCGATCTCGATAGCGCGCGTCGCGGCGTCCGCCGCCTCGGCATACTTGTCCTGTTCCACCAGAAGATTCGCCATGAGGATGAGAAGATCGTACGTCTCGCCTTCGGTTTTCAGGGCTCTTTCCAGCTCGGCGAGGGCCTCGGCGGTGCGGCCCACGGCCTGATAGGCGATCGCCAGACCCACCCGGACTTCGGAATCGAGAGGATTCAGGTCCAGGGCCCGCTCGAAGAACCGGAGTGCCTCGTCGAACACGTCCATTTCGAAGTAGAGAATTCCCAACATCCGGTAGCCGTCGGGATTCTCCGGGTTCGCCGTGATCCCGCGGTTGACCTCAACGACGGCGTCGTGAAACCGGCCCATCTGGGAGTAGGTCATCCCCAGGTTCAGGCGGCCCAGGAGCGAGCCGGGTTCTCTCTCGACCGCGCGTTCGAGAGTGGCGGCGGCCTCCTCGAGCCGTCCTTCCTCCAAGAACACAATCCCAAGATCGATGAGCACATCTGTGTTCTCTGGATCGAGCTCCACGAGTCGCTGGTAGAATTCGGCCGCCCGTCGAAGCTGCCCGGTTTCATGGTAGAGATCGGCCAGGTACCAGAGAGCCTCGGTGTCTCCGGGGTGGGCTTCCAAAACCCGGACGAACTGGTCAATGGCCATCCGGGGCTCTTGGAGGAGGGCAAGCGCCCGGCCGCGTCCCCTGCCGGCCACGGGATTCGACGGATCCAGTTCGAGGACCCTCTCGTAAAATCGGCGCGCCTCGGCTGCAAGGTTCATCCCGAGGTAGATTTCCCCCAGCATGTTTAGAACGTCAGGCTCATCGCCATGTTCCTCCAACTGCCGGTTCAGATCACGGATGACGTCATTCAGAGGACGGTCGGTGGAAGGGGGATCCGCAGCTCCCTCCACGACGTAAGAGGGAACGGCTGCCGGGAAAGATCCGATCAGGGCGGCCGCCAGGAGAGCGGTCAGTCGTGCCGTGATATGTGGCCGAGCCGGCATCGTCTTCCAGGGTGGGTGTCGAGGCCCTTCCGGTTGGACCCGCGATCCAGGGTCCCGGGCCGGGTACGCAAGAACTCCGAACGACGCGCGCCTGCGCCCATCCGAGGGACGGGATAGAAGCACAAACGATACCATGGATGACCCCGAAGAGTTCCGGGAACCTCGCTCGGCGTCCAATGGTTTCACGGTGTAGGCTGACCTGGACGATACACGAATCCAACTCCCGAATTCGTGCGCCATCCAGGCTAGCACACGACGAATTCCCGGGCCAGAGGATTCTGGCGATACCGGCCGCGGCAGCTGCCGGGTTGACCACGCGTGAACGGCGTGCTAGGGTCCTCGGGAAAAGGGAGACCCACTCACGTGGAAACCCGGGAGAGACCGCCTGTCGGGAAAGCCGTCCATACCCTCCGCCGGGGGAGCGTCCCCCTGGGGTTGTGACCGTGAAAACCAGTGCGACCGTGATGGGCCGGGCTCGCAAAGGACGCCCGGCGTTTCTCTTGGGGAGCCTGCCGTGACGAGACCCTCGGCACCGATTGCCGTGCTCAGGTCTCGGGGACTGCGACCCTCGAAGAAGCGGGGTCAGCATTTCCTGACGGACCGGAACATCGCGGGTAAGATCCAGCGGGCTGTTGGCGCCGCCGAGGACGATATCATCGTCGAGATCGGTGCCGGTCTGGGTGCGCTCAGCCGGGGACTGGCCGAGCGAGCCCGCAGGGTGTATGCCGTCGAAGTGGACCGCGGTGTGGCGGCTATTCTTGCCGAAGATCTGAGGTCGCTGGACAACGTCGTGGTTGCGGTAGAGGATATTCTGGGTTTCGACCTTGCCGGGGTGACGCGCCGCGAAGGGGTGGACAGGGTCAAGATCGTCGGCAACCTCCCGTACTGCATCACGGCGCCGATCCTGCTCTGGATCGTTCGCCGGGCGAGGGCCGTGTCGGATGCTTTCTTGATGATGCAGATGGAGGTGGCCGAGCGGATTGCCGCGCCTCCCGGGGGGACCGACTATGGACCCCTGACCATCGCCGTCCAATTCTGGAGCGAACCGGTCATCCTCTTCCGGGTCTCTTCGGGTTGTTTCAGCCCCGCGCCAGGCGTCGAATCAGCGTTCGTCCGACTCCGGATGACCGGAGAACCGAGAATCACCGTCGAAGATGAAGCGTTCTATTTCGACCTCGTTCGCAAAGTTTTCTCTCAGCGGCGAAAGATGCTCAAGAATTCGCTCCTTCAACTCGAAGGTGTGAACGAACACCTGTTGAAGACCGTCGAGGCAAGAACGGGCGTGAGCCTGCGCGCTCGCCCGCAGGAATTGAGCCTGGACATGTTCGCACAACTTGCCCGCGAGCTGGGAGCACGTAGATGAACCGGCGGGGATGGATCGTATTCTGGGTCGTGTTTGCCCTCTACGCCTTCACGGCGTCGGCAGCGTTGGCCCAGGCGCAGGATGACCCGCCCGCCGAAAACGAAGAAGAGGCGTCGGGGGACGAGGCGGCGGTGCAGGAAGGCGACACGGAGGCGGAGGGAGACGAAAGCCCGTTCGAGAGGGAGGACGAAGGCGGTATCGGGATTCACCCGTCCTACACACTCACCTACGATCGGAATCGGGATCAGGCAACCTGGAATCATGCTTTCAGGTTCGACTACGGGTACACGCCGCGAATCTCTGTCGGGACGTCTTCATCCATGCGGAAGAAGAGCAGTCTCACGGCGGATCGAGTTTCCAGGGTCCGAAACAATTCGAACGGAATCGACTTCCGCGTGGCCGAGGGCCTCACCATGGGGTTGGACATCAGCCGCAACTGGAGCGAGGACAAGACGGCGGGAGGCGCCGAGAGCAAGGAGAGGCTCCAGGAAGGGCTTGAGATTCGGGCCAGCTACAACACGGTGTTCCTCGACGTGCTGGACACGAAGATCACGGCCGGCGCGGGGAAGGAGGACCGAGAGTACTCCGACGTCGTGAGCAAGGGAAACACCGAGCGCATCTCGGCCTCCTTCGACTTCCAACCCATCGAGGATCTCGCGACCACCTTCTCCTACGCCGGGAACCTTCGAATCTCCGACTCGGAGCAGGGGGGGTTCCGAAGCCGGGATCGAAATATCGACGAGAACGTGGACGCCACGGCGAACTACAACTTCGGAGAGAACCAGCGGATCAACTTCACGGTTTCGGGGCACCGGACCGAAGCGCAGTACCCGAGCGGCGGCGCCCAGGAGACCCGTACGACGAACGACCGACGCGTTGGGATCAATACGGATCTGGAGTTCCTGGATGGAGTCAAACTGGGGATCAAGTTCAGCGCGAACGACGCCAAGACCACCTACGCGCTGGATCCGGACCGGGACAACCGGAAGGCGGGCCACGGTCTTCAGATTGTGATCCCGAAGCGCGATCTCCTCCTCGGATTCACCGGGAACGCTACCATCCAGGACGACCAGAAGCGAAACGAGTTCGAGAATTCCCAGACCGGAACCACCACCAAGCACGCCGTGCTCGGGGGGTTGGATCGGAACCTGGGTCCGAAGAGCAACATGAGCCTCAAGGGCAGAATGGAACTCATCCGCTACGAGTTCGACGACAAGGTCAACAACACACGGGATCGGGATCTGTTGAACCAGGCCGTCCAGATGAATCTGAGCTACAAGCCCAAAGTCGTGACGGCGAATCTGGGCGCCGAATACAAGCGGGCCGAGCAGATCAGCATCATACCTTCTGCCGCCGCCGACAATAACACCCGTCACACGTATTCGGTGCGGCCGAAGTTTTCTGTGAAATTGTGGCGCACCGTCAAGGTCACTCAAAACTACAACCTGAGTGCGGATTACACCCTGTACCACACCGACGAGGAGCGGAATCTCCTGGTCCGCACGGCCTCTCTGATCACCGGTGTCCATTACGCTCTTATGCCCGGGATCAAGCTGGATGTGAAACACGACTACAACCTCCAGGATCAGGGCGGCTACCGGAAGGACAGCGAGGGCGTCAACCGATACGCCAAGGCGAGGGAGACGGAGCGGCAGCGTTTCATCCTGACGACCGGTTACGAGCTGGGCTCCGTCTCGGTGAACGTGATCCAATCCTACGAGTATAAGAAGCAGTGGACATTCGAGGCCCACGAGCGGATATTGAAATACGATTCCTCGTCCATCGATATCTCCGGAGACATTAGAGCCTCCTTCAACATCGGGAAGAAGGCGTCGGGAAGCGTCACGTTGAAACAAACGCACCGCTCGGGGAAAAGACTGAGCGAGAACGAGAAGAAGTTCTGGAACATCCACGCGGATCTGACCTATCGTCTCTAGACAGGAGAACTCGTGGATACGGAAGGCCGGCATCACGATCGGGTAGCCCGCCGCCGGGAGAAATTCTCGATGAAGGCGGGGATCGCTCTGTGGATCCTGGCACTGGGGTTGGCGGCCGGCTGTGGGTGGTTCGAGACGCGGGACCCCCTCCCGGGAGAGCCGGTCGCGCCGGTTCCCTGGGAGTCTCCCATCGAGCCCGAAACCGTTCTGGCGAACATGGACAGTGCGATGGCCTACCTGGGGCGCGGGGTCACCAACTACGTCAAGTGCTTCGGCGACACCTTCCACTTCTACCCGTATGCGAACGACGCCGACGTGTTGGCGCAGCAGGGCAAGCCCGGCGCCTACGACGACTGGACGCTGAGCGTCGAGGCGGAAGTGGTCGATCTGATTCTGAACTCGGCCCTGAGTGTGGACGTTCAGTTCGAGGGCCACGACGTGATTGCGGACAATACGGAGTACAAGATCTGGGAGGAGCAGTATACCCTCGACGTCCAGTTCCGGAACGGCGGGCAAGGGACCTATGAGGGTGTCGCCCGCCTCGAAATCCGGATCGATCCCTCGCAGGCCGACCAGTGGTTCATCACCCGATGGCAGGATTTCCTGAGGCCCGGGCAGCCCGACAGTGTGCAGACCTGGGGCTGGCTTCGGGGCCAGGAGCGCCAGATCTAGCCGGCACGGTAGAAAAAACATAACCATAATGTTCTCCGAAAGTTATGGCTCGGGATTGCCGATGGACGGAATAGGAAGGAATGCGAAGGTGAAACCGGCCCTCGGTTTGGGCTTGAATTCGGAAGGCTGAACGGGTATAATAGCATTGGAGTGATAGCGGTAAGGAGGATGGTGTCCTATGCTCTTCAGATGTTCCCGGTGGATCTGGGTCCTGGCACCCACCCTCGCCCTGGCGGTGGGTGTGTGCGGTTGCTGGAATCCTTTCAATCCCGACCAGGAGGAAGAAGGGGACCCCGATCCGGTCGAGATAGTCGATCGAACGTCGAAGGTGAACCTGGTGAAATTTTTCGCCAAGGCCCACGAGGATCAGAGCACGGATGATTACACGGAGAGTCTCCACGAGGACTACCAGTTCTGGTTCTCGGAGGATGACCGAAACGACCCCCTATGGGACTGGACCGATTGGATTGGGAAAGAGCTGGACGTGAGTATCACGAACCGGATGTTCCAGGACGACGAGGTCACGGATATCCACGTTGACTTGACGAACCAGACCCAGCACTCCCAGAACGCCGAGGACAACTTCTTTGAGATGATTGTGGGCGACCCGCCTTTCACGGTCTACCGGGGCGACTTCCTCGTCGACATGCACGTCATCGAAGACAACGGCGAAGAACGCATCGATCACTGGGTCGACGGCAAGGCGTTCATGTACCTCATCTCCGACCCGATTTACGAAGGACAGTGGCAGATCTGGAAGATCGAGGACAAGGGGAACGAGCACAAGAAGGCGGGACAAGGAACGAGCTGGGGAAGTCTGAAGCGCGAGATGAGATAGACCGATTCCATCCAAGACACGCCGAAGCGGGACGCACCACGCGTCCCGCTTTTCGCGACACGCTGGACGATTTCCGATTCACAATTTTTCGTTCTATGGCCGTCCCGGGCTGTGGGCGCCACTTGACACTCGATAGAACCCGACCTATACTCCGGCGCGTCAAGAGCATCCGTACCCCTTGGGGCCGAAGTCCTCTTCGCGGTCGAAGAGTCCGTACAGGAGCGATGGGGTTTTTCAACGGCCCCCCTTGCGGAGAAATCTCGTGGCCCGCACATCCGCCCGGAAACGGAAACCGAAACCCAAGAAAAAAAGTGGACGCGTGAACATCCCGGCGTGGGCCGTGGGCGCGGTGCTGGCGCTTGGTGCTCTGGGCGTCGGTTGGTGGTTGGGTCTGAGGCCGGAACTCCTCACGGCGCCTCCCCCGGAGGAGCCTGTTCCCCGGACGCCGGCTCTCACCAGCACCGTGCTTCAGGAGAGCCTGGAGGTTTCGCTCGGCCGTCTCGGTGTCGACACGGATCGCATCCGGAAAGGAACCGTGGACGGACAGTCCGGCCGGTGGCAGTGGGCGGCCGGTCTTCCCGCGGGATCGAGCCTCGTTCGCGCCAACCTGGCCGTTGCGGACGCGGTCGAGAGATGCGGGGGAAAGGTCTGGGAGGCCCAGGAATACACCAGCATGAGGACGGGGGGTACGAGTCTTCGAATCGCGCTGGGCGGGGCGGCCAGCGTATTCGGATGGCTGCTGCTGGAAGGCTCGGTGGATGCGGCGACGCCCACGCGGGCGGAACCTCGGCTTGCCATTGTGATCGACGATTTCGGCTACTCGCTCGATTCCGTGGCTCAGGCGTTCATTGATTTTCCCTACGAGATCACCCTGGCCATTCTCCCCGGAGTACCGTATTCGGAGGCGATTGCGGGAAGGTGTGTGGCCGCGGGCCGGCGTACGATTCTTCATCTTCCGATGGAGCCCCACGGATATCCGCGCGAGGATCCGGGACCCGGAGCCGTCCTCATTGATATGGAGAGGGAGGATATCCTGCACACGTTTGACGAGAGTCTATCTTGGGTTCCGGGCGCCGAGGGGGTCAGCAACCACATGGGTTCCGCGGCAACCGAAGATCCCGTCATCATGCGGGTCCTGCTTCGGGAAATCTCGAGACGGGGACTCTTCTTCCTCGACAGCCTCACCAGTCCACAATCCGTCGGGGCCCGGGTGGCGGCGGAGTGCGGAGTTCCCTGCGTGACCAACGATCTTTTCATTGACAATGAACCGGAGGATCGGGAATCCATAGAAGCGATGATCCGGCGGCTGGGTCGAAGAGCCGAAGCTCGGGGTTGGGCCGTGGGAATCGGTCATCCCCACCGGACCACGCTGGAGGCTTTGCGCCATATACTCCCGGAGCTGGAAGCCGGGGGAATGCAGATTGTGGCGGTTTCGGATCTGGCCAGGATCGAGATCGCAAGTCTCCATGGTGCAGGCTCGGGCAATTCGCGTGGCCACTCCGCCCGCGAATGAAGAGAGCGTAGAATCGAGGGTTGACCGCTTGTGAGGCGATACGTGCGGCCTTGTGGGTACACGGTTCCATCGCGTGACCCCGTCTACGGATGAGCGGGACCGGGAGGGTGCGAGAATGCCGAGGCTATGTGTGAACGTGGATCATGTCGCGACGGTACGTCAGGCGAGACGTGCCGCTGAACCGGATCCGGTCCGAGCGGCGATCCTGGCCGAGATGGCCGGGGTGGACGGGATCGTGATTCATGTCCGGGAGGACCGTCGTCACGCGCAGGATCGAGATCTGAAAATCCTGCGCCAGATTGTGGAAACGCAGCTGAATCTGGAAATGGCGGCGACGGATGAGATGGTCGACCTTGCCCAGCGGGTCCGGCCGGACCTTGTGACCCTGGTGCCGGAGAAACGGGAGGAGGTCACGACCGAAGGGGGGCTGGACATCGAGGGCCAGCGGGAGCGCCTGGCCGAGGTGATCGACGTTCTGCGACGGGCCGGGATCATTGTCAGTCTCTTCATCGCTCCCGAGACCTCTCTCGTCAAGACGGCGTCGAAGCTGAACGCTCACATGGCGGAGCTGCACACGGGGCTCTACGCCAACGCCACCAACGTCAAGGAACAGCGCCAGGAGCTCGACAAGGTGGCCAGCGCGGCCTCCCTGGGCCGAAAAGTGGGTCTGGGGATCGCGGCCGGGCACGGCTTGACCTATCGCAACGTCGGCTGGATCGCTCGCATTCCCGAGGTCCGGGAACTGAACATCGGGCATTCCATCATCGCCCGTGCGGTGCTGGTCGGGATACACCAGGCCGTTTCGGAAATGAAACACGCCGTCCAAGTTCCTCAAGGATTTTGATTGACAGTCGGTTCCGCGGCGCTATAATGATCCATTCAGTGCCCCCGATGCTCGCCCCGTCCTCGGGACGGAGTCGACCATTGGGGGTTCCGCTGATCGAGTATCTGTAGGTACCCACAGGAGTCAAGGGAATGAGAAAGGTTGCACGTTGGAAAATCGTTCTGCTGGTGGTCATTTTGGCCCTGGCCGGTTGGTCGCTGTACCCCTCTGTTCGGCTGGTTGCGATGTCGGAAGAGGGCCGGGCCGCCATGGATCCCGAGGAACGGGCGAAGCTGGAGGACCAGGCCATTCACTTGGGCTTGGACCTCAAGGGCGGGATGCATCTGGTCCTTGAGGTGGACAAGTCGGAGCTCGGGGATGATGAGGCTCGCGATGCGGTCGACCGGGCGATGGAAATTATCACAAACCGGATCGATCAGTTCGGGGTACGGGAGCCCACGATTCAACGGGGCGGCGCCGATCGAATTATCATCGAGCTGCCCGGTCTGATGGACGAAGAACGAGCCAAGAATCTGATCGGCCAGACGGCGCTTCTGGAGTTCCAGTTGGTGCAATCCATCGACCTCTTTCGCGACATTCTATTCAAGGTCGACAAAGTGGCCAAAGGGTTGGATCTGGAGGACCTGACGCGGGGAGTCCCGACCGAGGGGGACACGACCGCTTCGGACACCACCGTGGTGACCGAGGCCGATAGCCTTTCCAGTGAAGAACTGGCGCCGCCGGTGGCCAGCGCGAAGGTCCACTTCGTCCCGATGGGCGGGGGCAGTGAACGGGCCCTGGTGATGGAAGGCAACGTGAACGAGCTCCGCGCGATTCTGGCAAGTTCCAAGGTCCAGACCGTGATTCCGGAGGACCTCGAATTCCTGTGGGCGAACGAATTCGAAGAGGGACCCGAGGGCCGTTTCAAGGAAATCTTTCTGGTCGGTGAAGATCCGGAGCTGACCGGGAGTGCCGTTTCCAATGCGTTGCCCACGGCCAATCCTCGGGATCCCAGCCATCTTCACGTGACGCTGGAGCTTACTCGAAAAGGGTCGGCTAAGTTCACGAGAGTCACCGGCGCGAATATCGGTCGGCAGTTGGCCATCGTTCTGGATGGAAAGGTGTTCTCCGCTCCCGTGATCCGGACTCGAATTCCAGGGGATGCATCCATCCAGGGTAACTTCACCGACGAAGAGGCTCGCGATCTGGCCATTGTTCTGAGAGCCGGGAAGCTGCCGGCACCGATGAATTTCCTCGAGGAACGGACGGTGGGTCCCACCCTCGGCCACGATTCCATTCGAAAGGAGATCCGGGCCATCGCCATCGGCGGAATCACCGTCGTGTTGTTCATGGTCTTCTACTACAAGGCCAGCGGGCTCATCGCCGACATGGCGCTCATCCTCAACCTGATTCTCATTCTGGGCGCGATGGCGATGCTCGGGGCCACCCTCACCCTGCCCGGGATCGCGGGCATTGTCCTCACGGTGGGACTCGCAGTGGATGCGAACGTGCTCATTTTCGAGCGAATCCGTGAAGAACTGAAACTCAACAAACCGGTTCGCGCGGCGATTGACCGCGGCTATTCCCGTGCATTTGTGACCATCATCGATGCCAACGTGACCACTCTGATCACGGCCATGGTGCTCCTGTACTTCGGAACGGCGACGGTGAAAGGGTTTGCCGTTACACTGAGTATCGGGATCCTCGCCAGCATGTTCACGGCCATTCTGGTGACCCGGATGGTGTTCGATGCCATCACGAATCGATACGAGCTCAAGTCTTTGAGTATCTAGCGCGAAGAGGAATGAGAGGGAAGAGGCACTCCAGATGGAACTGATCAAGGGCACGAACATCGACTTTGTCGCAGCGAGGAAGATCGGCTTTTGGATCTCCGGGGCACTCATCGCCATGGCAATCATCTCCCTCGTGGCCCACGGGGGGCCGCGGTATGGAATCGATTTCGCCGGCGGCACCCTCCTGCAGGTGCGCTTTGAGAATCCCGTCGGCGTTGAAGACGTCCGGAGCGCATTGAGCGCCGTGGGGTACGGGAGGGCGGAAATCACGTCTTTCGGCGGAGGCGATGAGATCCTGATCCGGGTGGGGGAAGCGGAAGACACCGAGGTCAGCACGCCCGAGATCGTGAAGGAGGCCCTCCGAAGCACTTTCCCCGGCAACCCCATGGAAACCCGCCGCCAGGAAGAGGTGGGACCGAAAGTCGGTCGCGAACTCCGCCAGCAGGGAATCTGGGCGATTCTCTTCTCGATGCTGGGCATTCTGATCTACATGTCCTGGCGGTTCCAGTTCAGTTCGGGCACGGCGGCGATCGCTGCACTCTTCCACGATGTGTTGATCACGCTCGGAATCTTCTCCGTTCTGGGGAGGGAAATCACGCTGCCGGTTCTGGCCGCTTTCTTGACCATCGTCGGTTACTCTCTCAACGACACGATCGTCGTGTTCGACCGGATTCGCGAGAACATGCGGGTGTTTCACCGGGAGACCTTCTCGACGGTGGTTAACAAGAGCATTAACCGAACACTCGGAAGAACCGTGATCACCTCGTTGACCACGCTGCTGGCCGTGATTTTCCTGTTCTTGTTCGGCGGCGAGGTGATCCACGATTTTGCATTCGCGCTCATCATAGGCGTGGTGATCGGTACGTATTCCTCGATTTTCGTCGCGACCCCGATCCTCTACGCGTGGCAGATCCGGTTCTCCGACAAGAAGGGGAAATCGGGTCGCAAAAAGTAAGGCTTGATCGCCCGGAGATCCGATGCGTCTGAGACCTCGAGACCCGGCCGGGGTGTTCACGCTAATCCTGGGGGTGTTTCTCTCCGGCGTCCTATGTCCTGCGGTGGGTCAGGAATTGCCGTCGAGAGAGCCTGCCGAAGGGACACCGGATCCCTTGGAGAGTCCCATTGCGGTGTTCGCGGCGCTGGAACGCTTCTGGTCGGAAGACGCGGCGGACTCTCTGATCGCTCGCGTTTGCACGGACAGGATCCGCCTGCGCTTCCGGAGAATCGGGCCGAGGGACGGCACCTTCGAGCGGACGCAGGCCGAGTACTTGCTCGCGGATCTCTTCTCCTTCACGCGAACGGACTCCTTTTTCTTCGTAGAATATGAGTACGATCCCACGGAGGACGCCCTGCCTCGGGCCGTCGGCCGCTGGTTTTTCAAGGGCGAGGCGGCGGTTGAACGCGAGGCTCGGGTGACCATCCAGCTCACCCCTCACGCCGGTACATGGGCCATCTCCAGCATCGAAGCGAAGAAGTGGTAGTTCCCGAGAGCCCCTCCGGCATCTTGACATTACGGGTCCGCGGCCTTAGACTGTGAGACGAGTAGGGGTCGCCGCGTCCTTCGTGGAAGTGACGCGGCGTGAGTTTTGGGGAAATCTGGGAACCTTTCGGGCCGTCGGTTGTAGTTTGGGTAGTGGCATCCGAGCCCGGAAGGCCGTCGGTCGTTTTCGCAGGGCGTCCGGCGAGTGGACCGGGCACGAGCCCCTTCCGGTTCCCAGCCTGTGTGGGGCGTTCATGATGAAGGATGCGACGGTACGGCCACCGCACATAACGGTCCTGAGCGGAGTGCTGATCGGTGTGCTCTTCGCGACGGGTGTGTCTACCCTCCAGGCCGCGAGCGAAGATCTCTTCGTGATCGGGCGGCTTAAGTACCGTGGTGGGGGAGACTGGTATTCGAACCCGTCCTCGTTGCCGAACTTGCTGGAGGCGGTTCGCGACCGCACGGGTATACCCACGGCGGGGAAAGATGTGGCCATCGAGGTTCTCGACGAGGGTCTCTTCCGCTATCCCTTTCTGTACATGACGGGACACGGGCGGGTCAGCTTTTCCACGGCCGAGGCGGCCAGGCTGGAGCGGTATCTCAAGGCGGGTGGTTTTCTCTGGGCGGACGACAACTACGGGATGGATGAGTACTTCCGTAGGGGAATTCGAGAGGTCCTTCCAGAGGCCGAGCTGGTGGAGCTGCCGTTTTCGCACGAGATCTACCACTCGACCTATTCGTTTCCCTCGGGCCTGCCGAAGATTCATGAACACCATGGGGGCGCGCCCCGCGGGTATGGGATTTTTCACGAGGGGCGAATGCTGGTCTTCTATTCCTACAACACCGATATCGGCGATGGGATGGAGGATCCCGACGTCCACAACGACCCCCCCGAGAAGCGCGAGCAGGCGATCCGGATGGGGGTCAACGTGGTGACCTACGTGCTGACGCACTGATTTCCCCGCGAGGCCGGTGTCCATGTCTGAGCGCCGCTATTCCCTTGCCGGAAGAATGGAAGAGATCGAGAAGCGCCTGTCGCGGACCCGACGTCGCTGGCTCCGGGCGCGGTTGGGAGGCGGGCTCATGGGCGCCGGGTCACTGGCGGCGGCCGCTCTCCTCCTCCTGACCCTGGCGGGGGTCCTGTGGGATCTTCCGGCCCTCGGGCATTCGGCCGCGATGTGGGGAATCGCCGCCGCCGCCGTCGTGGGTTCCGCTCGAGTCGTTTTGCGGGCGCTGCAGGAATGGCCCAGCGCACTCCGGCTGGCCCTCGGCGCCGGGGAGCGGGACGCCGGAGTGGGCACTCGCCTTCTCGGCGGCCTCGAGCTCTGGCGAAACCGGGACAGTCGCAGGGAAGGGTATTCCCGGGTGCTCATCGAGGCGGCCGCCGAACAAACCTGGCGGCTGGCCGCAGACGCCGATTTCGACGCCCTGCTTCCGTCCCGGCCCCTGCGCAGATCTTCCCGCTTTCTGGCGGTGTCCCTCGCCGGTTGGCTGATGCTCGGCCTGGTGTCCACCGACGGTACGGTCTCTTCCCTGAAGCGATTTCCCCTCCTCCTGACCGGTGAGGCGGTCCCCGCGATCCTGGTGGAGCCCGGCGATTCCGAGATTCCCCTCGGGGAATCGTTGCAGGTTCGAGCCACCGTGGGCGCCCCACATGTTTCCGCCGCGACTCTTCTCTACGATCGGGACGGCCGAGGATGGCGGGCCGTTTCGATGGAACCCTTGCCCGACGAGTCCGACCCGTCCGAGTTTTCCATCTTCCAAGGGCTGTTCTCCTCTGTCGAGCGTCCCTTTCGCTACGCGGTTGTCTCGGGCAAGGCCCGAAGCGACACGTTCCACGTGGGCATTCGTGCCCGGCCCAAGGTTGTTCGCATTCGCGTGGACTACGACTATCCAGCCTACACGGGTCTCCCCGACAGAAAGGGCATGGAGGGGGTGGGGCGCATCACGGCACTCAAGGGAACCGGAGCCACGGTTCATCTGGAGGCAAGTCGTGCCCTCCGTGCCGTTGAATTCGTTCTCAACGATCGCGATACTCTCTCGGGGCACGTTCTGGAGGAGCCCATACGGGCGAGGGGAAACATTCCCGTTCTCGAGGACGGCCGGTATCTCGTCCGAGTGATCGATGAGGAGGGGTATGGTTCGGATCATCCGGACGCCTATCCCGTCGTTTGCCTTGCGGACGAAACCCCCATGGTTCGACTGGAGGAGCCCGAAGCCGAGGCGACTCTGCCCCCGGACATGGCGGTCACGCTTCTGGGCCGCGCGTACGATGACTACGGATTCTCGAAGGTGCTTCTCCGCTTCTTCAAGTCCGGTTCGGAGCAAGAGGAAACCCTGGAGATCTCGGGTCCCATTCGGATCAAGGAATACGCGTTGAAATATCCGTGGAACGTGTCCGATCTGAATCTCCTTCCCGGAGACGCCCTGAACTACTATGTCGAGGTCTGGGACAACGACGCGGTGTCCGGTCCCAAGCGGGCCGCCACCGAGATCCGTACCCTACGCTTTCCGTCCATCGTGGAAATTTTTGCGACGGCCGACAAGCTGGAGCAGGAGGAAGTCGAGGATCTGGAGGCGGTCTACGAAGACGAATCTCTCCTTCGCGACCGGCTCCAAGAGATTTCGCGCGATCTCAAGCGCGAAGAGTCGCTGAGCTGGGAGGCCAAGAAGGAAATCGAGAGGGTGGCCGAACGGCAGGAAGAGATCAGCGAGAGGCTGGGGGACATCGCGTCCGGGCTCGATGAAACCATGGAGATGTTCGAGAAGAATGAGCTCGTGAGCATGGAGATTCTCGAAAAAATGGCTCAGCTCCGGGATCTGGTGGAAGAGGTTGCCACACCGGAAATGCTGGAAGCCATGCGGAGACTCCAGGAAGCCGTTGATCAGCTGGACCGCCGGGAGATCGAGAAAGCCCTTGAGGATTTCGAAATCAGTCAGGAAGAGCTCCTCGAGCGCCTGGAGCGAAGCATCGAGCTGCTGGAACGCCTCCGGATTGAGAGGAAGATGGAGGAGCTGGCCATGAGGGCCGAGAATCTGGCCGAGCGTCAGTCCGAACTCGCGACCGATACGGAGGGGGCGCCGCCGGATTCCCTCCCGGCCCTTGCCGGACAAGAACGCCGCATTGCCGACGAGGCCGGGGCTCTCCAGAAGGACATCTCAAAGGCGGCCCAGACGGCCCGGGAACTGGAGCCGCAAGCCGCCGATGCGTTGGAGAGCGTTGCTCAGGCGATGCAGCAGGACGAAACCATCGCCGGACTGCAGGCTGCAAGGGACGCCCTGTCCGCCGGCCGACGCGCGGAGGCGCGATCGAAGACCCGCGAGGGCTCCCAGGATCTCCAGCGGCTGGCCGAGGACCTGCGGCTTGCCCAGAATTTCCTGTCGATGGAAAAGCGAAGGGAGCTGGCCGAGATGATGGAGCGCCTCACTCAGGATCTGGTGTGGTTCTCCTTCGAGGAAGAAAACATCGCAGACGAGGTGGGGAGCCTGAAAACGCGGGATCTCGAGACAAGACGAGACCTTGCGGACCGGCAATTGAGTTTGCGAACCTGTACGTCGAAACTGCGTCAACGGCTGAGGCAGCTGGCCCGGCAGACCTTCATGGTTTCCCCGGAAGCCGCCCGGTCTCTGGATGAGGCGATGGACCACATGCGGGCGGCGGCGCGTATCCTGGAGTCCGGAAACGTTGCGCCGGCGGACCAGGAGGGCCTCGAGGCGATGGCCCTGATCAATCGATCCGTCCTGGCCCTCATGGAGTCCAGACAGTGCATGTCCTCCTGCAGCTCACCCATGGGGCTGAATGAGATGCTTCAGAAGATGCAGTCCATGTCCTGCCAACAGGCGGGGATCAACCAGGCCACGCAGAGTCTGTTTTCCCAGATGGGGCGGGAGGGACTCTCCGTGGAGGCTCGGGCGCAGGCCGCACGGCTTGCTGCGGAACAGGCCGCCGTCCGGAAATCGGCCGAGGCGCTGGCGAATGAGATCGGAGACCAGCCTCAGATCCTCGGACGCATGGAGGGGCTCCTCTCGGAGATGGAGAGGGTGATTGCCGATCTGGAATCCGCTGGGCTGAAAGCGGAAACCGTGGATCGACAGAAGCGCATTCTCTCCCGCCTCCTCGATGCTCAGAAATCCGTCCGTCGCAGAGACTACACGCGGGTTCGCCTCTCGCGAGTGGGAAGCCGTCCCGAAGCCGCCTCCCCGGACGAGCTTCCGCCGGAGACCCGATGGGTTCCGTCGGAAATTCGGGAGGACCTCCTGAAAGCGGTGGGGGAGACCTACCCGCTGCGCTACGAATCCTTGATCCGTAGCTACTTTCGTTCCCTGGCCCGAGAAGGAGTTGAGGAGTCATCGGCACCGCGCGAGCCATAGTTGCTTTCCTGATGATCGCATGGGCGGCGGGGGCTCTGACCGATGCGTCGGCCGAGCCGGCGGGCGGAGCGCCGCCGGCCCAGATCGAGGCGTCGTTTCAGAAGGCGTTGCGATACGAGCGGCACGGGAATCTCACCGAGGCTCTGGAGATCTATCTGGATCTCATGGGAACGCCCGAGATCCGATCCCGCGCATACGAGAACGCCGTGCGCGTCACGACTTCGCTCGGGCGCTGGGCGACTCTGGAGACGTTGGTTTCGGAGAGGCTTCGGGAGGATCCGGGGGACGTGGAGTCCCGGCTTCACCTGGGACGAAGCCTTGCGCATCAGGATCGAGTTGCCGAGGCGCGTAGGGCCTGGAAGGCGGCGGTGAAAGCGTCCGACGGGCAGCCCGACGTAGTTGAGCGCGTGGCTCGGTATGCGCTGGAAGCCGGGATGCTGGACGACGCGGTCGCGTCGTTTTTGGATGTGCGAAAGAGGAGCGGTGTGCCGGCGCTCTACGCGGTGGACGTCGCAAACCTGCATTTGAGACAGGACCGGGTCGAGCCTGCCATCGATGAGTTTCTCCTCTGGCTCGAGGCCCATCCCAAGCAGCATCTTGTGGTGGAGGGAGAGCTGAGAAAGTTGCTCTGGAATCCGGATGTTCGGGAGGAAGCCAAGAAGCTCCTCTCGGCGGCGGTTCGTGATCGGCGCGAGTGGACGGATCTGAACCGAATCGTGGTCGAGCTCTGGGTGGAGACGGGGTGGTGTGGGGAGGCGCTCGAGCTGGCAGTGGGTGCAGAAAGCCCTCGAGGCGGGACGGCCCTGTCGCTGGTGAGGCTGGGCGACCGGTGCCGCGAGAAGGGATGTACGCAGGAAGCGATTCAGGCATACCGGCGGGCCTCGGAAGGGCCTTCGGGCGACCGACAAACGGCGCGCGTGCGATTGGGTCGGTTGCTGATGGATCTGGGCCGGGAACACGAAGCGGCGGCCGAGTTCGAGAAGTTCCTCGAGGAGGTTCCCTCCGGTGCGAACACGCCGGATGTCCTTTACGACCTGGGACAGGCGCTTCTTCGGATGGGGCGCTGTGAAGAGGGGCTCGGGCATCTCCGGGTCTTGATTCGGGATTTCCCCCTGAGCCCCAAGCTGGAGGAAGCGCGTTTTCTGGCGGCTGAGTGTCTAATCGGACTCGGGCGTCTCGATGACGCGGCCGGCGAGCTGGGCAACGCCCCCGTCGAGGATCTCGGTCCCGCGGGGGAGCCGCTGCTTTTCCGGCGGGGTGAGATCCTGTTTCTAGCCGGCCGGTTTGATGAAGCGCTCCAGGATTACCAGGGGGTCATCCACCGATTCCCCAGAGGCCGGTACGTCAACGATGCACTGTCCCGAGTTCTCCTGATCACGGAGAATCGCGTTGCTGGAGACGAAGCACTGGTTCTCTACTCCAGCGCCCTCTACTTCAAGCGTCTTCACCAGTGGTCGCGGGCTGCCGCCCGGCTCGATTCCCTCGTCCATCATTTCTCCGAGGGATCGCTCATAGAAGAGGCGCTGTTGGCAAGGGCGGAAGTGGAGCGGGATGCGGGCGACCCGAACCAGGCCATCCGGACTCTGGACCGCCTGCTGAGTGGTGATCCCGATTCGCGCCTCGCCCCCCGGGCGCTGGTGATGAAGGGCGACGTGTATGTCGAGCAATTGGACGATACGGCGGGCGCCCGACTGGCCTATGAAACGGCTCTGATGCAGTACCCGGATTGTCCGCTTGCGGACGGTGTTCGCCGCAAGCTTCGGGCCATTGAGGAAGCCCTGCCCTAGGCGGAACAGAGAAGCGGAGATCCCGGAAAGGGGCGTTTGAACGTGAACATCGAACGGGTGCGCGTCGCAGGACTGGGACTCCTCCTGTTGCTTCTCCTCGGATCCCACATCGCCCAGGCCCAGGATGACCGAATTCTCATCTACATGGATCTGGAGCAAACCGACCACCTCAAGGCCTACGGGTTGGCGTACTGGTGCCTGGAGCAGGGGCTCACGGTCGAGTGGCTTCTGAACTACCGCGGCGGGTCTTTCCTTACGGAGGCTCGGGATTTCGCCGCCCGCGCGGCGAGGTTGAAAGGCGTGGCCTTGTCGGTTGTCTCGGCGGGTGAAGTTGCGGACATTCACGCCCGAATTGAGCAAGAGAACATGGAGGTGGTCCTTCTGGAGAAGGCCCCCGCCGTTGCCATTTACGCCCCGCCCGAGAAGGAGCCCTGGGACGATGCGGTGATGCTGGCCGTGGAGTATGCAGAGATCCCCTACCAGCGGGTGTACGATGCTGAAGTGCTCTCTGGAGGACTCGAGGAGTACGACTGGCTCCATCTTCATCACGAGGATTTCACGGGGCAGTATGGGAAATTCTACGCGAGCTTTCGAAACGCGGAGTGGTACCGGAACCAGGTGCAGCAGATGGAAGCGCGAGCCGCCGAAGCCGGGTTCGCCACGGTTGCCGCGCACAAGAGCGCCGTGGCCCAGGGAATCCGAGAATACGTTTCGCGGGGAGGGTTCCTCTTCTCGATGTGCTCGGGGACCGACTCCTTCGACATTGCCCTGGCGGCCGAGGGTGTAGACATCGTCGAAAGCGTGTTCGACGGCGATCCGCCGGAGTCCGGATTCCAGAGGAAGATCGACACCTCCAAATGCTTCGTGTTCGAGAGATTTCGTCTGATTCCCGATCCCCTCGTCTACGAATTCTCCGATATCGACATGACCGAGGTTGCACTCCGACGCGGATACGAAGCGGACTACTTCACGCTCTTCGATTTCTCCGCGAAGTACGACCCGGTCCCCTCGATGTTGACGCAGAACCACGTATCCATCATCAATGGTTTTCTCGGCCAAACCACCTCGTTTCGCCGGTCCCTGATCAAGGATACGGTGACGATCCTGGGAGAGGTGGAAGGCGTGGACGAAGTCAAGTACCTGCACGGCAACTACGGCAAGGGCACGTTTACCTTCTATGGCGGCCACGATCCGGAAGACTACCAGCACATGGTGGGGGATCCACCCACCGACCTCTCCCTGCACCGGAACTCACCGGGGTACCGGCTCATCCTGAACAACATTCTCTTCCCGGCGGCGAAGAAGAAAGAGCGCAAGACGTAGCGGGATCGGCGCACAATGCTCCCCCATCTTGTCTTCGGTGCGCGGTTCGGATGTTGTGCCGCGGTTGGGCAGAGCGCGCGGTCGGGATGTTGTGCCGCGGTTGGGCAGAGCGCGCGGTCGGGATGTTGTGCCGCGGTTGGGCAGAGCGCGCGGTTCGGATGTAGTGCCGCGGTTGGGCAGAGCGCGCGGTTCGGAACGAAACGTCGAATGGTCGGAGAGGGCGGGCGGGAGAGAGAAGAGAAGGGACCCCGTCTCCAACCGTGCCATGAGGCCTCGGGAACCCAGGGGCATAGGGCCCTCTCAAAAGATAGATTCGAGGGGTCACAGTCCACGCATTGGTCAGGGTCCCTTCACTCCCACTATACCAACGGCCGTGAAGTGCGTCAAGTTAGAGGTGTCAATCCGTTGCTGCGAATGGAGTTGGGTGGAAAATCGTGTTTGGGGCTACGAAAACGGCGAACCCGAGTTCCGCTCGGCGATCGAACTCGGTACGCGGGCGTCCGGGCGTGAAATGCCCGCTAAAGAGCTTCGTCCGGTGAGTCGATAGTTGAACAAAGAGAGGGGGCTGGCCTGCAAGTCTTTGCGGAGGCGGCTCGCGGATTTGCCTTGAGGCGGATTCGGGGTATCGCCTGCAATCCGGAGAGTCCACCCTCGACTCCAACAGAACGCGTGAGCAACGGCTTTGCCTGTTCAAACGGATGGAGCCGCGAGACCGGTCGTTGTGGGCGCCGGTGATCGGGGTCTTTCCGAAAGCGCTCCTCGGCGTCATATCTCTGGGAATAGAGGGGATGGCCGCTGCAGACATGGGGGACATCTCCCGGGGAGCAGTGGAACCTCGGTCTCTGCACTTGTGGAGTGCTCGGCAAACCACGGACCTGCAGATTTCCGGGGAGGCCGGTTCCGGAGACGGTTGAACAGCAGAGTGCCACGCCGCCTGTGTGCCGTTCCCGGCCAGAACGCAGAGATCCGGGTGAAAGGGTCGACCATGGAACGCAAGCGGATTCTTGTTGTGGATGACGATCGGTTCATACGAAGGGCTGTGCGGCACTTGGTCGAATGCATGGGCCATGAGTGTATCGAGGCCGGGGCCGGCGACGAAGGGTTCAGGGTGGCGATGTCCGAGGAGCCGGACCTTATCGTACTGGATGTGATGCTGCCCAGTGTCAACGGATACGAGGTCTCTCGCATGATCAAGGAAGAGGTGCAGAAGAACGGGAGTGCCAGAGATCTCCCCATTCTCATCGTGACGGCACGTAGAACCGATTCCGAGGAACGCGAGGAGTTCCTCCAGACTTGGTCTCGGGCCGATGAATTCATCTACAAACCATTCGATCTCGACAACTTGAGCGAGAGAATCTCCGCGCATCTTGACGCAGCGACGCAGTGCGGCGAGCAGTCGTTCGAAGAGCACGAAGAGCACAACGAGGAATCCGAACCCGCAGCTGAGGTGATCCATGCCGAAGAAGTCCATTCTCGTGATTGAGGACACGAAGTCGGTGCGACAAATTGTGGCGGCGATGCTGGTCGACGAGGGCTATGAGGTCGTCACGGCCATCGACGGAAAGGATGGTCTGGATCTGGCAAGGCGTGAGCGTCCGGATCTGATCATCCTGGACGTGATGCTGCCGGAAATGAACGGGTACGAGGTTTGCTGTCGGCTGAAATTCGACGAAGAGTACGAGCACATTCCGGTCATTCTTCTTACGGCCCGCCGCAAGGAGGCGGACCGGAAGAAGGCGGAACAGACGTGCGCGGACGCCTACCTGACGAAACCCTTCGAACGCGAAGCCCTGGTGCAGGAGATTCGCCGGTTGTTGAAGCCTAAGAAGGCGACGCAAAAGACGAAAGCGTCCTAGCCCGCATTTCTCACCAGCCTCGTCGCGAGGCGTTGTAGACACCTGTAATGACGAGGAATGAGAGTAAGGAGACCGGAGGCGTACCGAAAGGTCCGCCGAGGATCGCCGAACGAGTATGACGAAGCCAGTGCAGGCAGATACGACGCCGCAGCAGATGGCCGGTGAGACATGCGGGCTGGCCCACAGAGGAAGCTCACCCTCCGTTGCGGGGACCGCAGGGACCGAAGTTCACTGCTGAAGGTACCCGAGAGAATCGAGGATGTTCTTTTCCTCTGCGTCCGGGGGATGTGGGGAGACAATGAACTCCGGCTCGTCCTTGCGCCGCGCGTCGTCCTTGTCAATCTTGACCGGCGTGGCGGAGAGCTGTTCCGGAACGAAAGCCTCCTCGATGACCCGACCCGAGAAATCCGCCGGAACGGGTAATCCCAGCATGTACAGAATCGTCGGCGCCGCGTTGATCAGTTCCGAATCCACCCGTTCGCCGACACGCACTTGGGGCCCGGCAAGGGCAAACACGCCCTCTCTCTCGTTATTGCCGGGGTATGGATGATTCCGGCCGATTTCGAGCGGGCCGACCACCTGGCTGAGCTCGAAGTACCCGGCGAAGGAAACCCCCAACGGAAGCACGCCTCGAGCGGTCTGGAAGAAGATATCCGGCAGCATATCCACGCGTTCACCTCTCGAGATTTCCTCTCGAGTGTAGACGCGCGTCACGATGTTCTCACCCGTCTGTGGATCGCGATAGTTGAGCAAACGTCGTTTGATGTCTTGGACGAGACCCTGATAGTCGGTCCCCGTTTCGACAACACCGCTGGGCTCGCGTCCCCGAACGTTGATCTGAATGTGCCCGAAATTCGAATGGCAGTCGGCAATAGAGAAAGCCCTTGTTCCGGGCCAGAGGATCTGGTACTTCCCCAGTCCCAGATCTTCAAGGTCTTGCTCCTCGGTGAAGGGAACCACCCGCAGGCTGTCGTCGATCCAACCTCGCAGGCCCAGGAATCCCTCTTCCAGCAGCCATCGATTGATGGAGAAGTACCGATCATAGGCCCTAGGGAGGAACCCCTGGCCGGAGATCAGCATGACGGACGTTTCGGGGCCGGCCGTCTCGATCAGCCGCCCGAGGCAGCGATCCGCCTCAACATAGGCGGCCTCCACGGCCTCCGGATCATCGATGTAGGACCGGCAGAGTTCATCCAGATTCTTGAAGCAGACCATGCACAGGTTCCACTCGAGCCTCCGCATGTACTTGGCGGCCATCTCGGCACGCTGGTTCATTGCGGATACGTACTCATCGACGGTGCGGCGGGACTTGAAGAAGGGGACATATCCCGTCTGTCTCAGTTGCTCGGAAAGGCCGGGGGGGTACGTATAGATTCCGTCTTCATCGGCGGGCACCCCGCAGACGAGAACGCCCGGGGTCTTCGAGGGGGGAAACGTCAGGGGGAGGTTCAGCAGGATCACACGTCCGCCGGCCTCACCCACGAGGTCCCAGACCCGCTTCTCGAGAGCGAAACTCGCCCCGGTGACCGGAGCGCCCCGATACGTCTCGGGAGCCAGAATCGTCCACTGGTAGAGGCCGGTTTGCCCGGGATCCTTGCCCGTGCTGATGGCTCCCCAGATGGGGGGCATGACGGGCGGAATCGTCGAGAAGAGGGCCCCGTGGACGCCCTCCCGAAAAAGTCGGGCCATGGCCGGCAGCTTGCCCGCCTGGATCATCGGCTCGATGAATTCGAGATCGGCCCCGGACACGACGACCACGAGTACCCTGGGCAAATCCTCAACATCTCGGCCGCACCCGGAAGGCAAGACAAGCGCGAAAATCAGGACGAGTGCAATCGCGGGTCCCTTTCGAATCACGATATCCTCCGTGTTGGACGGCAGTGTACGGCGCCTATCCCTGCAATCGGGGGAGAGTACGCTGGATCTTGTGCGATGGCTGCCCAAGGCTAGCACAAGTCGAAACCGGGTGTCAAGAAACCCACTTGACGCGTATCCGGGCCAACCCCGTGCCGCGGGAGGCGGAAATCCGCGGGCGCGACAAAACTCTTGACGGGAACCCGATCGGGGACTACCCTGGAACTGGGGAATCCGACATAGAGAGGAGGTGAGGGGAGAGACCGAGCGAATCTGCATATTGAGTCCATGAATGCCGAGCGAAGGGTTGGATGTGATGAGGAGGTGTGGTGATGAAAGTCGCTTGGCTCTTTTTGTGCCTGATTGCCGTGGTCGGAACGGACATGGCCGGCCGCGCCGAGGAACGGGACACGGCTCGATTGACGTCGGGGATTGCCATTAATGAGGTCCTCGCGGATCCGCCCGAAGGGGAGAACGGTGATGCGAATCGGGATGGGCAGCGGAATACCTATGGCGACGAGTTCGTGGAACTCTACAATTCCGGCCCCGACACGACGGACCTCAGCGGTTGGTACATCGCGGATGCCGTAGACATCCGCCATGTGTTTCCTGATTCGATCGAAGTTCTTCTTGCGCCGGGGCAGTTTCTCACGGTCTTCGGCGGCGGTGATCCAACCGGGTTCGACGGTGCCGTGTGGGTGGCTTCATCGGGTCGACTTTCGCTCAACAACAGCGATGACGTGGTCGCATTGATCTCCACTTCCGGTGACACGATGGACGTGCACACCTACGGAGCGGAAGCCGGACGCAACGAATCGCTGATCCGGGTTCCCGACGGGTCCGGCGATTGGACGAGGCCGTCCGTGGAGGACTGGGACTGGCTCTTCAGTCCGCAGGAGCCCAACCGCGGCGATACGAGCGCGGGGAACGTATCCTGGGGTGAGGTGAAGCGACAGTACTTCGCCCGTGGATAGACGAACACAAGAATGCGGCCCGAACTCGAAAGAGTTCGGGCCGCATGTGCGTTCCTGGGGACATCTAGATCGTGGGCGGGGTCGTAACCCACAGGAGGGTAGCCGCCTGGTCCCCCGTGTTTTTCCAGCGGTACGGAACGGAAGAATCGAAGTGGGTCGCATCTCCGGATTCCAGCAGATGTGTCTCATCGCCGAAACTGACTTCGATCTGGCCGCTGAGGACGTAGCCGAACACTTCGCCACCGTCGAAGACCACACGGTCGGCATTGGATTCGCCCGGGGGGATCGTGTAGAGAAGCGGCTGCATCTTTCTGTGAGCCACGGCGCTTGAGAGAAGATCGCAGTGGATCTTCGAATACCTGGCCGTGAAACGCTTACGGTCCCGCTCGCGCGTGACCTTCTGATCGTCCGCTCGCGGGTCTCTGAAGAAGTAGCCGATCTCGACGCCAAGCTTGTTGGCGATTCGGTTCAACGTGTCGATATGAGGCGAGACCTTGTTGTTCTCGACCTGGGAGAGGAATCCCTTCGAGAGGTGAGTCTTGCGAGCGACCTCGTCGAGGGTCATGCCGGCGCCCAGACGGAGATTCTTGATTTTGGTTCCGAGGTCAATGATCTCGACCAGCTTCCGGGTTTCTTTGTCCGCGCCCGGGCCGATGGTGCTATCGACGATCTTACCCAGCTCCTCGATGTCGACCGGCTTGGTCAGATAGTCCAGCGCCTGGCTCTTTGCCGTCTCGGCTGCGGTCTTGATGGACGGGTATCCCGTGAGGACCACGACCTTGACTTCACTGTCGAATCTGCGGATGCCTCTGAGAACTTCGGTCCCCTCCATGTCCGGCAGCTTCAGATCCAGAATCGCCAGGTCGTATGCCTCTCGCTTCACGTGACTCAACGCTTCGCCGCCGTTTTCCACGGCGGTGACTTTGTAGCCTTCCTTTTCGAGGTATTCGGTTAATACTTCGCGAACGCCGCGCTCATCATCGATCACGAGAATCTTCTTGCTCATGGTTTCCTCCTTTGTTCTACCGTTGCGTCCGCGCAAAACGCAATGGACTGGAATGGTACTCTCTGCTCAGTGTTTTTGTGGGCGAAACGAATGCGTGACCAATATAGCGCGCAGACGGTATCTTGACAAGTACTTTTTCCGGGTCTGGCGTTCAACGGTATCTACCGTTTCTCTCGGCAGTCTCCGGCATGCTTGTTCTGAACAAACAGAACGCTGAATCAGCAGTCAACGGGGGCGTCGATAAGGCAAGGGGAATGGACTCGGTCCGCTCAACGGTGGATTCGTCTCGGGATGGTCCCTGAGACGAAATGTCGGCGATCAGGACTTGGTTGGAGCCGGAATCTGCATCGAAATCCCCTCCCCGACAAGGGACGCGGAGAAAGAGCTTCCGAGCTCCGGAAACAGCTAAAGATCGACCGCCCAGCGCCGATTATCTCTCCAGATGCCGGATGATGCCAGAATAGACGGACCGTTCAATGGTCTTCCTGACACCTGAGGGAGGGGAACTAGTGAAGAGCGTGCTCGAAGACACCATTCTTGACATCGGTGACGCTGCGGACTATCTGCGGATCAAGAAGTGGACTCTGTACCGGCTCGCCAAGAAGGGCAAGGTTCCCGGAGTGAAGATCGGCGGGCAGTGGCGGTTCAAGAAGGAAGTCTTGGATCGGCTGTTCATGGAGTCCGGTTCACCGAAGGAAGAGAAGCCGAATTAGCGTCCGAGACACGGTGGACCTTGGAACTGAGGCGCTCTGGGTCCGGCAGAGTGCCGCTCGTTACCCCTCCAGGGCGTGACGATGCAGCGGCCCGCCGCGCGCCGCGCTCCCGCTTTGGTCCTGGAACCATCCACTTCGCCCGACGGCCGGCTTCCCCGACCCTGGCGAGCAGGATCCGGGGTTCATCCCTCGTACGGGATTCGGCCGACCCTCGGGCAGCTGCTTCGATGTGCGTGTACTATCCCCCGGATTGTGACCACGCGGCAGTCTGATCCATCCTCCAACCAACCAGCCACCAGCCACTCGAGCATCAGCCGTTGACGAGATGTGGACGGACAGACAACGTTCCAGGTCTCGGGTGAGTACGCAGCCCCCCGCCGCGGCCGCTGGTTCGCGGGGTCGATGACCGCGCATCATGAAGTCAGCGAGGCAGAGGCAGATCTTGAGAGCCACCAGGCTGTTTTTTCCGGAAGCAATCATCCCGGCCATCCCCCGACCGCCTTCGCCTTCCAGAGGCTGGGAATTTGGACAGCCTGCCGCCCATGTCTTACCCACTCTTGCGCGTACTAAGTACCCAATCGCGCCCCTTGTTGATTGGGTCCGCACGGTAAGATACGGGACGGGTATCCTGATCGGAACCCGATGATGTCTTTATAAATCAACGCGATAGACAGTTCCTGCCGATATTTCAACCGAAAACGGGCACGATTGGCATGACAGTTGCACTATGCATAGGGCAGCAGCGACCAGCGCTCCATCAAAGGCAGGGCCTTTGGGGAGCAGAAAAACCGGGTGAGACCCGGGAAGGACGTTAAGGGCGTCGAATTTGAGCACCAGGGAGAAGGGTAGGCGTTTACGGGGTCGGGGCTAGGCAGGTATGACTGTCCTGAACTCGGGAACCCAGGGGCCTCCGGGTGCTCGACCTCCGGATTCGGCGCCCTTGACATTTGTCCCGGAGTTTCGTATAATCTTGATTGTAGGGGAGTTGGGTGGTGTGGAGTTGCCACCGCTGGTCGTTGGTTTGCCTGAGGGTCGGTCGCCGTCTGAGGGCCGTTGTGTATGCGTTTGGACGGACGGCCGCAACCGATTACTGTAACCGAGTGGTGGGTACTTCGACTGTTTGAGGGAGGGATGTGTGATGCGACGGGCCGTCATTCTTTTGCTGCTGGTTTGGCTGGTGGTCGGCGGCCTCTCATCGTTGGCTCTTGCCGATAGACCCGGTTGGATTCCCGGTGAATTCAAGCGAGGGGGAGGCGACGAGCTGGAGTCCGTAGCGCGATTCGATCCCAATGGAACGGAGAGTGACGGAGTCGATTGCGGTATGGCGCCAGCGCACGCCGATATCTTGGCAGAGCCTGAACTCGAGGTCCGTTCCGGATCTGAGACGGTGACACTGCTTCCCACGAAGACGAAAGCGATCGTCTGGTGGGTGTACTCCGTTCTGTGGCGGTGGTAGAGGCCGGTTAGTCTGGAGCTGAGAGCCAACTCGCGACCGAGGCGGGTTGCCTGTTGATGCACACAGTGGAGGCCCTGTGAAGGATCAACGGCGCGATCGTGGATCTAAGAGAAGTCCCAAGGACGTCCGAGCAACGGACGGTATGAGGTTGCTTGAGGACCTCGGGGATTTCTATTTCTCAGCGGATGCCTATCCCCAGGCGCTGGAGCAGTACAAGCGTGCTCTGACAGACCTCCCCTCCGAAAAAGCTTTCGATGTTTCACTCCAAGTCGCTCGGTGTCATCATGCCAAGGGCGACTATCAAGACGCGCTGGAGATCCTCGCTGAAATCGAACAGGCGTTGGGCCCGAACATGGACCTGCCCGCCCGAGGTAAACTCCTGGCGATGTACGGCCATACCTACCGGGCGCTCGGACAATACACTCAAGCGAAGGAAAGCTGCGAAGGTGCCATCGAGGCCTTGCGGGGCACGGGCGAAGATCGGGAAATCGCCGGCGTCCAGCTGTGCTTCGGTGCGATTCTGCACCGATTGGGCCACCTGGATCGAGCCCGAAGGCTCTACGAGGATGCTCTCTCCGCCTACCGCCAGATTGACGATCAGACAGGCGCCGCTATGGCGTTTAACAACCTCGGGCTGGTTTACATGAACCTCTGCCGGTGGGATCGCGCCGCCGAGTATCTGATCGAAGCCCGGGAGATCGCCGAGGTTCTGGGCAACTACTCGAAAATCGCCGTTCGTACCGCGAATCTGGGGATCATTCGGTTCCATCAGGGACGTTGGGCCGAGGCCGAGCAGTGCTTTCGCAAGGCTCTGCGGGTGTACCGCGAGATCGGCTACAGCCGGGGAATTGCAAAGGTTTCCTTTGAGCTGGCCAGACTCGAGAGGGTTCAAAGGCACTGGAATCAGGCCCGATCTCTGATTGAGGAGGGCCTTCGCCTCGCTGAGGAGAACGGGTACAAGCGTGAGATCTCGGTGGGACATGAGTTCCTGGGAGAGCAGTGCTGCGAGGTGGACTGCCCGGATGAGGCGGAGAGCCACTTCAGCAGGGGATTGGAAATCGCCGAGGCAATTGCCCCGCAAAGTGACCACATTTCCGAGATCTGCAGACGGTGGGCCGAGCTGGCGGTCTCCAACCGCGATCCGGAGAAGGCCCTGAGTCTGGGGGAGAGGGCCCTGGCCACCGCCATTCGCATTCAGGATCGCATGGAAGAGGGGCTGTCCCATCGAGCTCTGGGATCGGCCTACGGGCAGATGGGGGACCGAGAACGAGCCCGGGAGCATTTCGAGAAAGCCGTGGACGACCTGAGATCGTGCGAGGAGCCGCTGGAGCTGGCAAGGACGCTTGTGGCCGCGAGCGCCTTCTTCGCGGCACATCCGGCACAGGGAACGGACCCCAAGGCCGTCAATCTCGTGCGCGAGGCGCGGGAGACCTTCCTGCAGTTGCAGGACAGCCATGGTGTAGGCGCGGCGAGTCTCCAGCTGGCCGAGATCCTGTTCAAGATGGATGATCTGGATGACTGCCTGGAGGTCCTGGAAAAAGCCGAAGAACTGTTGGGAAGAACGGACGACCATGCACGCCTGGCTCGAGTGGCCGCCCTGACGGAGAATATCGAAGAGCGGTTGCTCACCGAGGCGCGCTCGGACCGAAATCGCCTGGCCCTCTTTGCGCGTTGGGGCGAGGACAGGGATCGGTCGACGGCGGCGATGCTCAAGGCGGCGGTTGAGATTGCCAGAGCGGACCGAGGATTCGTGGCCCGCGTCGACGAGGGCGGAGACGTAGACGTCGAGGCCGCCGTCGGATTTGAGAAGCGCCAGGCCGCGCATCTTCTCGAGGAGTTGCTTGCCCGGGAAGGTCACTCGGGCGCGAGGTTGATCCTGGATATGGACCGGAACTGGAGCGATCGCTCGGGCGGCCTTCGCCATCCGATCAAGAGTTACATCCTGCTTCCCGTTGGAGCCGATGGCATGGTGGGCCGGTGGACCTACGTTGATAAGGTGCCGGGAGGGTCTGAGGGCTGTTTCCGGAAGCGGGAAGTGGACCTGCTGGTCGCGTTCCTGGAAATGGCGGCGAGGGACATTGACACGCGGCCGGTGATCGAATCTGATCTTTCATCCGGTGCGGTGGCCTCGCGCTGCTGCACCCTGGAAGACGTCGTGACCGAAAATCAATCCCTCCGGGGAATTCTGAAGCTGGTGCCGAAGATCAGCCGGAGCAACATCTCGGTTCTTCTTCGAGGGGAGACCGGTACGGGCAAGCAGGTGCTTGCGGAAGCCATCCATTCGGCCAGCGATCGGTGCGAACGTCCTTTCGTGACCGTGAGTTGCGCCGCGTTGCCAGAGGGGTTGTTGGAAACGGAGCTGTTCGGGCATCTGAAGGGTGCCTTCACCGGCGCACACCGGAACAAGCGCGGTCTTATCGAGGAAGCCGACGGCGGGACTCTGTTTCTGGACGAGATTGAGAAAGCGAGCGTCGTGGTCCAGGGCAAGCTGCTTCGGGTTCTGGATACCGGTGAGCTGAGGCCCGTAGGATCGACACAGTCCCGTTCCGTCGACATCCGGGTCATCTGTGCCACGAGCAAGATGGACCTCGAGACGGAAATGCGAGAAGGGCGTTTCCTGAGTGATCTCTTTTACCGTCTGAATGACGTTCTCCTGACGCTTCCTCCCCTTCGGGAGAGAAAGGGAGACATTCCCGTCCTCGCGGAGCACTTCATGGAGAAGTACTCCGGGCAGATGAGTCGGCCGATCGCGGGCATGGATCCGAAGGCGATGGCCGTCCTGGAGGCGTACGACTGGCCGGGGAACGTGCGGGAGCTGGAGAAGGTGATCAAGTTGGCCGTTGTTCTCGCTGACGACGGGGAGATGATCACGGCGGATCTGTTTCCCGCGGAGGTGACCGAGGGCGGGGACGAAGCACGGGCCTTCGCATCGGAAGGCGACACGTTGAAAAACATGGTGGAATCGGTAGAGCGGGAGCAGATCCTGAAAGCCCTCAACGACTGCGGCTGGAACAAGAGCGAAGCGTCGCGCGTTCTGGGGATCACGCGAAAGGGACTGGCGAACAAGATTCAGAGATACGGGTTGAAAGAGTCATAAGCCGGAGACCATGGATACCATCGGGGCCCGATTCCGAACTGGAATCGGGCCCCGTTCTGTTTACGAGTCCCTTTGTCACGATTTCCAAGTCCCCTGGTGACGCGTCGATCCGGTTGCAGCTCGATCGACGCGATGACCAAGGGACTCGGGACCAAAAAAATCGGGACTCGGGACTCGGGACTGGGTGAGAATCCGGAATCTCTGTCCACGCGATTGCGAGCGGACCCTGAACAGAAGAGAATCTACGCTCGTTCAACCGGAACACAAACTCGCGTCCGGAGATCCTCGGGCGGCGTTGAGTCCGGGTCGTTGAGATAAAACTCCAGCGACGGCAGGTCGCGCAGACGGTACCCGCTCTTCGGGAGCCAGCCCCCGAAGATGACATCGTAGGTCTTCTGAAGATCCATGTACGGGCCCTTGTGGATGGAGACGGCGTAGTCGCCGCCGGCCAGTTCCTGGACGCCGATCTCTCCCTCGGGCCGGACGTCGTCCCCCACGACGACGGATGCATCGTAGCGGATCTTGTCGCCCGGGGTGATCTTGGGGTCGTCGTGGTCGACCCCGACGAACGTCGCTCCGGGCCCAAGCAGTCCCTTGGGTCCTGCCCAGGCGCAGAGTTTCTGCCACGCCCCGCCGCACTCCGCGTACGGGCCGATATGGCGCACGAACGCCACCTTCGTCGGTTCTCTGGTCTCAACGGTCACTTCCATTCCTCGGTCTCCTCTTCCGGGTGGATGGTAGGAGATCGGCTCTCCGCCCGGTACATAGTGTACGCCCGCAGGGCTTTCGAGGTGGCAGGGCCCGCCCCGCCGCCGGAACTCGCTGGGGGAGACGCCGAACATGGTGCGGAAGGAGCGGGTGAAGGCCTCGTGGGTCTCGTATCCGGCTTCCAGGGCTACCTGGATGATGGATTCGTCCGTGCCGAGGAGGCGGCCGGCGGCTCGCTCGATGCGGAGCCTCCGGACGTGCGCCATCACCGTTTCTCCCACGAGCGCCCGGAAGATCCGGTGGAAGTGATACGGTGAAAAACACGCCACCCGGGCCAAAGACTTCAGCGTGAGCCTCGCGTTGAGGTGATGCTGGATGTATACCAGCACTCGCAGGATTCCCTCGTGCCAGGCCTCTTCCGTCCTCGGGTGCATTGCCATCTCCTTTGGGGACCATCCTACAGAAGAAGCCTTTGGCATGCTTGACGATTCTTGCGAAAATGCGGGGGACCTAGAAGTCCGGGGGCGGATCCGAACTCGGGTGTCAATTCCACCGCCTGGGAACCTGATTCGAAAGAAACGGATCCGGGACTGCGTCCAACTGTTCACAGCACAGAACGTAAGGGGGAGTCGCCTCCGGATGTCCGAGCCCGCGCTTGACAGTTGTCCAGCGCACTGGTAGGTTTCGGCCGACCGGGGCGCGTTCCCGTTTGGCGGGGATTCCCCGGTTTCGGCAAGGAGGATGCCCTTGGACGCCGCTCACCCCGACCGGTCCGTGAAGTGGGGATGGTTGTTCCCCGTGCTCTGGTGCGGGCTTATCTTCATCGCATCCTCCCTTCCGGACATCACAACACCCAAGGGGCTCTTCGCCCCGGACAAGCTGATCCATTTTGCCGAGTACGCGGTTCTGGCCGCGCTCGTGGTCACCGGTCTGTCGGAGTTCGTGTCCTGGCCGGCCGGGTACCGGGCGGCGCTGGCCTTCGGAGCCTGCCTCGTGTTCGGGGCCCTGGATGAGGTCTATCAGCACTCCATGTCCGGTCGGGCGGCGGACTATCTGGACTTCGTGTCGGATATCGCCGGTGCGTTGGCCGGCCAGTCGGTGTTCATCGTGGGGCGCATTCGAAAGGGACGAGCGTGAAGTACAAAGCCATGCGGGGAACCCGGGATATCCTGCCGGGCGAGACCGAGAAATGGACGTTGGCCGAGCGGGTGTTCTGCGAGACGGCCGGCCGGTACGGCTGCAGGGAGATTCGCGTGCCCATCTTCGAGGCTACCGAGCTGTTTGAACGGGGCATCGGGGAGTCCACCGACATTGTACAGAAAGAGATGTACACTTTCCCCGACCGCAAGAACCGGAGTCTGACCCTTCGCCCCGAAGGAACGGCGTCCGTGGTGCGCGCGTATCTGGAACACAGCCTCGGTCGCCGGGCGGGATTCGTGAAGCTCTACTACCTGGGCCCCATGTTCCGGTACGATCGGCCCGGTCAGGGGCGGTACCGTCAGTTTCACCAGGTCGGCGTCGAGTTCATCGGTTCGCCGGACCCGCAGGCGGATGTTGAGACGCTTGAAATCCTGATCGGTTTCCTGACCGGCGTGGGACTCAAAGAACTCGAGACCAAGATCAACAGTCTCGGCTGTCCCGCGTGCCGGCCCGGGTATCAACGACGGCTCCAGGATGCGCTTCGAGCAATCAGGCCCTCCCTCTGCGGGGACTGCGAGACGCGCGTCGAGCGCAATCCTCTCCGGGTTCTGGACTGCAAGCGGGAGAGCTGCCGGGCGCTGTTCGGTGATCTGCCCGTCATGGTCGATCACCTGTGTGCGGAATGTGAGGATCACATGCGCCAGGTGGAAGAGAACCTGAAGCGGATCCGGCTTCCCTACGTCGTCGATCCACTGCTTGTCCGAGGTCTGGACTACTACACGCGGACCACCTACGAGGTGCACCACGGGGGACTTGGCTCACAGTCCGCGCTTGGAGGGGGCGGACGCTACGACAGTCTGGTGGAGCAGATGGGAGGACCGCCGACGCCGGCGGTCGGATTCTCCGCGGGTCTGGAGCGCGTTCTTCTTTCTCTTGAGCAAGAAGGGGCGAGTCCCGACGTTGTCCGGGGCCCCGACGTGTTCCTGGCTGCCGCCGACGAGGCCGGTGGGGTGGAGGCTCTTCGCCTGGCCCATCGACTGAGGAGCCGATTCGCTGTGGAGAGAAACTATCGGCGGCGGAGCCTCAAGAGCCAGCTCAAGAGCGCCTCGGATCACGGTGCGCGCTTCGTCATCATCCTCGGTGAGCAGGAAATCGGCGAAGGGGCGGCCACGGTCAAGGACATGAAATCCGGCGAACAGGCGAAAGTGAGCCTGGCGACGCTGGACGAATGGCTGGAGAAGGCATTGCTGTCCGAGTCCTAGAGAGGAAGGCGGTGTGGAGGACATTCGACGGTTTGCGCGGACCCACACGTGCGGAGGGCTTCGCCGAGACGACGTGGGCCAGGAGGTCATCCTTGTGGGATGGCTTCACCGACTCCGGACCCACGGGGGGGTCAACTTCATTGACGTGAGGGATCGGTACGGGGTCACGCAGGTGGTGATTCGGGAGGACGTCGAGACTCACGGCCGACCGCCGGCGGGCCTCAGGGCCGAGTTCGTTCTGGCCGTCCGGGGCAACGTCTCGGCGCGCCCGGAAGGGATGGTCAATCCGAACATGGCCACCGGCGAGGTCGAAGTCGTGGCCGAAGAGGTAGCTGTTCTTAACGAATCGGCCGTTCCCCCGTTTGTGATCGAAAACGAGACGAACGCCAACGAGGATCTGAGACTCAAGTACCGCTATCTCGATCTCCGCCGAGTGCCCATGAAGGACAATATCGTGCTCCGCCACCGAGTGACCGCGGCGGTCCGCGAGGTTCTTAACAGGGAGGATTTTCTTGAGATCGAGACTCCGACTCTGGTCAAGGCGACGCCGGAGGGGGCCCGGGACTTCCTCGTGCCTGCTCGTCTCCAGCCGGGCAAGTTCTACGCACTTCCGCAATCTCCGCAGCTCTACAAACAGCTGCTCATGGTTTCCGGCTTCGACCGCTACTATCAGCTGGCCCGGTGCCTGAGGGACGAAGACCTTCGAGCCGACCGGCAGCCCGAGCATACGCAGATTGACATCGAGATGAGCTTTGTCAGCGAGGAAGACGTATTCGCGTTGGGTGAGAGACTGATGGGCCATCTCTTCGAGTCGGTGCTGGGCCGGGAGTTGAAGACCCCGTTTCCCAAGCTCGCGTACCGGGACGCGATCGCGCGTTACGGATCGGACAAACCGGATCTGCGGTTCGGTCTGGAGATCGCCGATGTCACGGATAGCCTGAAGACGTCGACTCTCAAGATCTTCCAGGACGCGCGCGCCTCGGGTAACTCGGTATGTGCACTTCGTGTTCCCGGTGGAGCCAGCTGGTCCCGGAAGGACATTGAATCGTTCGGGGCTCTGGTGGAGAAGGCCGGGGGCAAGGGTGTCCTCTGGTCCAAGACCGGATCCGGGGGATTCGAGGGGGGGGTGGCCAAGCATCTGGATGACACGTGCAGCCTGAAACTGAACGAAGCGCTTGGACTCGGAGAGTCGGATCTGGTCCTCTTCGCCGCCGACAAACCCCACCGGGCGCCCGTTCTTCTCGGAGTCCTCAGGCGGCCGGTCGCAGATAAGCTGGAGATCGTCCCCGAGGGCGTGGATGCGTTTGCGTGGGTGACGGAGTTCCCGCTATTTGAATGGTCCGAGGAAGCCGAGAAGTGGGAGCCCACGCACCACATGTTTTCGATGCCGAGATTCGAGGACCTTGCGTATCTGGATTCCGACCCAGGACGCGTCCGGGGGCAGGTCTACGACCTGGTCTACAACGGCGTCGAACTGGGCTCGGGGAGTGTGCGGGTGCATGTGCGCCCGCTCCAGGAAAAAATCATGAAGATCGTGGGTTTTCCTGCCGAACTAGCGGAAGAGAGGTTTGGCTTTCTCTTGGAATCTTTTGAGTATGGTGCACCCCCTCATGGAGGCGTTGCGCTGGGGCTGGACCGCCTGGTCATGGTCATGGCCGGCCGCGAGTCCATCCGGGACGTGATCGCGTTTCCGAAAACTACAACAGGAGGGTCGCTGGTGGACGGTTGTCCGTCGCCGGTGTCGGCGTCGGACCTCGAGGAGCTGGGTCTCCGAAACATTGCGAAGACACCTTGACCCTGAATCGGGATTCGATTCTGGGAGGTTGAGAAAACGGTGATTTTCGTCTTGACAATCCTTCGGGCGGGCTGCTAGCCTGGATCTGTTAGCTTCTGGAAAATAATGCAGATAGGATTGTCGGGCAGTGGATGAACAAAGGGGGTGGTAGCGGATGTTCACTCCGAAGAACGCAATGATTCTGATCGGCGCGTGTCTGGTCGTGGGGCTTCTGGCGGGGTGTGGGAAGCCGCCTGAGCCGTGCACGGTGAGTCCTTCAATGATCGAGACCGTCGACAAGGATGCCAACCGGGTGGAGAAGGAACTCGACGCCGTGACAGCCGAGATCAAAGATCTGGAGGCTGAATACCAGGCCAAGTCAAGGAAGATCAAGCAACTCGAAGCTCAGAAGGCTGAGCTGGAAGATCTGAAGTCCAAGGTGGAGGGGGGCGGCCCTCCCAGGCGCTAGGTTCCTCTACCCCTGGCCGTGGAACGTGAGGTCGAGCGCCATGGGAGCCCTGGAGGTTGGAAAGGAGATGATCCAACGATGAGAGCAATTGGGAAGGGGGCTGTCCTTCTAATTCTGTGCGTGCTTGTTGCGGCGGGTGCCGCGACGGCTCAGAAGTACGGGACCAAGTGGGACCCCGCGGCTCTTGAGAGGGGCGAGTATCTCTCTGAAGAGGAATACTGCAAGCTGAAGCAAGAAGAGGCGATGGTCTACTGCGAGACGATGGCCGATATTCTGGAGAGCCACAAGCGGGAGCTGGGAGACCTCAAGTCCGAGGTCGATCGCGAGAAGGCGGAGGCCGATCGGTTGCGGAGTCAGGTTAAGAATCTGGATAATCGACTCGCGACGCTGAAAAAAGCGGTGGCCTCGATGGAGAATGAGTACGGTCCCTACCGGGGGAAGGCCTTCAGTCATACGGTGGTCAAGAGAGAGTTTCTTTCTCTGATCGCCGGCTATGATCAGATCTACGGCGATGCGATGAAATGGCCTCGACTCTACCGGGCCAACCGTGACCAGATCGAAGATCCGAATCTGATTTACCCGGATCAGGTTCTCAAGGTTCCTCACGGCTACCCGAAATGGCATCTCGTTGTCGACGGTGAGTTCCTGAGCAAGATCGCCAACTACTGGGAGATCTACGACGACGGAAGGGAATGGCCCCGTATCTACGAAGCGAACCAGGACCAGATTCGCGACCCGGACATGATTCACCCGGATCAGGTTCTGAACATTCCCAGGTAGCCGGATCAGGCATAGTGAACGTGAGACGACCGAATCCGGGGGGCCGGGCACCGGTCTCCCCGGTCGGCTGTTTGGATCGGGCGGTGGCCTGAGAGTCTCTTCCAGTCGTGAACCCGAAGCTCTTGGCTTCTGGAATTCCCCAGAACCAGGAGCTTTGCTTTATTCGACGTAGGCGCGCTCGAGAGGAAACGATGACGGAAGAACAGGTTCGTGAATGGATCGAACTGGGGCAGCTGGAACCGCTGGCTCTGTTCGGCGCGGGGGACGGGAACCTCAAGGTCTTGAGGGAGAAGTTTGGGATCAAGATCATCGCGCGGGGTGACCGGATTCTTCTTGAGGGTCCGTCCCGCGACGTCCGGAAGGCGAAGCGCTTCTTGGCGGATCTTGCCCAGGATGTCCGGCAGGGGAAAACGCTCACGCCGGGCGATGTTCGGTGCGCTCTGGACGTCGAAGATGGAACCGGGGTGCGGGAGGCGAACGACGAGTCCCTGGCTCTGGAGTGTCCCAGAAAGACGGTGCGGCCCAAGACGCCGGGGCAGATCCACTACCTGCGGTGCATGATGGAGCACGATGTGGTTTTCTCCATCGGTCCCGCCGGTACGGGAAAGACATATTTGGCCATGGCGGCGGCGGTGGCGGCCCTCAAACGCCGCCTGGTGGATCGCATTCTGCTCGTTCGGCCCGCGGTGGAGGCGGGGGAGTCGCTGGGGTTTCTGCCCGGCGATTTCCAGGAGAAGATCGATCCGTATCTCCGGCCCCTCTACGACGCGCTTTACGGAATGATGGCCGCCAACCAGATCCGCAGATCGCTGGACATGGGAGTCATCGAGGTCGCGCCCTTGGCCTACATGCGCGGGCGCACGCTCAACAACGCCTTCGTCGTCCTTGATGAGGCCCAGAACACGACTCTCGGCCAGTTGAAAATGTTTCTGACGCGTCTGGGATTCAATTCCAAGGCCGTGATCACGGGGGATGTCACCCAGATCGACTTGGTGCCCAAGGGGAGCTCGGGGCTCGTCCTGGTCCAACCGATCCTGATGGAAATCGCCGACATCGCGTTCGTCCGAATGACCGAGAAGGACGTCGTCCGGCACCCCTTGGTTCAGAAGATCATCAAGGCATTTGAGAAACACTCGGACGGCGACTCGCGCAACGACACGTCCCCGGCGTCGGGCTCCTGAGTCCGCCGGGTGCGGCGGCGGGGCACGAGGAGGTTCGAGGGGAAGTCCTGGTCGGCTCATCGGTGAAGAGACCCGGGGTTCGTGTCCCCGAGGTGCGACGGTTGGCCGAGCAAGTTCTCTCGGCCGAAGGCAGGAAGAACGTGGAGCTCTCGGTGTTGCTTGTGGGTCGGCGCGCCATGAAAACCCTCAACGAGCGGTACACCGGGCGCCGGGGGGCTACGGACGTGCTCTCCTTCCAGATGGCGGGTGAGGAGTTCTGCGGGCGCGTGCTCGGGGACGTCTACGTATGTGTGGATCAGGCGCGATCGCAGGCGCGTGTGTCGGGTGAACCCGTCCGCGAGGCAATCCTGCGACTCGTCATTCACGGCCTTCTCCACCTCCTGGGGTTCGATCACACGCGGGGGTCGAAAGAGGCGAAGGAAATGGAAGGACGTCAGGAGTTCCATCTCAAGCGTTGGTTGGCCGAGCGGAAGAAACACTCATAAAGGGTCGTCGAGCCATGGAATTCGATCTCCAGAGGACGTTTGATCAGGTGGCGCTGGCTCTCCAAAACGGTCGGCTCGAGGTCGTGGAAGATCTGGTCAACGTGCTGCATCCGGCCGATCTTGTCGACGTGCTCCACAATCTTGACGTCGAGGAACGCCGCGTCATTTACGGGCGGCTGTCCTTGGAGCCGTTGTCCGAAGTCCTCGATGAGGCGGATGAGGCGCTCATGCGCGACATTCTCGAGACGCTGGACGATCGGAAGATCTCCAGGGTCGTCGAGATTCTGCCCTCGGACGAGGCCGCCGACCTCGTGGGCGCGTTGCCCGAGGACCGCGCTGCCTCGGTGCTCGCTCTGCTTAAGAAGGAAGACTCGGAAGAGGTTCGCGATCTTCTCCGCTACGATGAGGAAACCGCCGGGGGGATCATGGAGACCGAGGTGGTCTCGGTCCCGGAAAACGCCCTGGTGGCCGAAGCGATCGACATGATCCGCCGGGCCGTGGAGGAAGAACGTCGGGTCTATTCCGTTTTTGTCGTAGATGCCAAGGGGAGTCTCCTCGGCGAGCTGGCGCTCTCCAGGCTTCTTCTGGCCAAACCGGTTGTGCCCGTGCACGAGGTGATGCAGCCGGCGGTGAGTGTTCAGACGGATCTGGATCAGGAGGAAGTCGCCCGCGTCGTCAGCAAGTACGATGTGACGGTCGTGGCCGTGGTCGACCCGGAGAGGCGGCTGGTCGGACAGGTGACCGTGGACGACGTGGTGGACGTGATTGAGGAGGAGGCCACGGAGGATTTCTCAAAGATAGCCGGGGCCGGCGGCGAGGAGGTTCACGAACCCTCGGCCCTTCGGGTCTCGGGCATCCGTCTTCCGTGGCTGATCGTGGGCCTCGCGGGGGGACTTGTCACGGCGAGGATCATGAGCGTGTTCGAAATGTCTCTGGCCGCGATGATTTCGATCGCCTTCTTCCTGCCCGTGATGACGGCGATGGCGGGCAACGCGGCGATCCAGTCGTCGGCGATCGTGATTCGCGGGCTGGCCACCGGCGAGGTGGGACTCTTTGGGCTCCGCCGCCGGTTCATGAAGGAGATTCGGGTCTCCCTCATCAACGGACTGGCCTGCGGGACGATCCTGGGCGCCACGACGGTGTTCTGGAGGCATGATGTCAAACTGGGTGTTCTTCTGGGCCTGTCCATGCTGGGCGTGATTCTGCTGGCGACCACCGTGGGAGCACTCGTTCCTCTCGCGCTCAAACGGATGAGGATCGATCCGGCCATTGCGATGGGGCCCATTGTCACCACGTGGAACGACATCGTCAGCGTGGTGATTTACCTGGCCCTTGCCACCGTGTTCCTGCGCTGGTTGGAGTAGGGGGGTGCCATGCCCCTGGCGGCGACCGAGGGCATCATCTTGAAACGGATTCGTCTGGGGGAGACGAGCAAGATCGTCACCGTCCTCACACCGGCATATGGAAAAATCAAGCTGGTCGCCAAAGGAGCGCGCAAGCCGAAGCACCGGTACGGGTCGGGAATGGAACCGTTCAGTGTGTGTTCCATCGTCTTCTATCGGCGCGAGGACCGGGACCTGCAGATGCTCTCCCAGTGTGATACTCTCGAGAGCCACATGCGGTTCGGCGAAGATCTCCGGAGGTTGGCCTACGGTTCAGCGGTGCTGGAGCTGGCCGACAAGCTCGTGCTGGAGAACGAGGCGACGGCGGATATTTATGGGTGGGTCGTGGGCGCGGTTCGGTGGTTGTCGGATTCGGCTCCAGCGGATCTTCCGCTTCTCTGGTGGGCGTATCAGCTGAAGTTACTGGAGGCCTTGGGATATCGTCCGGAGTTGGAATGCTGCGGAGGTTGCGGACGGCCGGTGACGGGGCGGAACATTCGTTTTGCCATGGGGGCGGGCGGTGTGCGTTGTGAGTTGTGCGTCTCAGGAAACGAGACGCCCGTCTCGGGAAACGAGACGCCCGTCTCGGGAAACGAGATGAGCATCTCGGGGGGAAGCCTGCGGGCGCTCCAGTTTTTATCTCGGGCACCGTGGGAAGAGATTCGATCCCTCAAGGTGAGCCGCCGGCAGGCGGGCGAGATCGAGAGTTTCCTGTTTCGGTTCTTGATCGGCCGGTTCGGAGAATCGTTCCGAATCAAGTCGCTCGGGATCCTAGGATCGGTGCGGAAAAGGGAGAACGCCAGTGGATTTTCAGACGCTTATCATGCGGCTTGAGGCTTTCTGGGCGGAGCAGGGTTGCGTCATCCAGCAACCGTACAATTCCGAGGTTGGAGCGGGAACTTTCAACCCGGCGACCTTCCTCAGATCTCTGGGCCCGGAGCCCTGGCGGGTTGCGTACGTGGAGCCCTCGAAGCGACCGAAAGACGGACGCTACGGCGAGAATCCCAACCGCGTCCAACAGTTCTTCCAGTACCAGGTGATTCTCAAGCCGTCTCCCGAGGACATCGTCGACCTCTACTTCGAGAGTCTCCGGCGCATCGGGATCGAACCACGGGAACATGATCTCCGTCTGGTCGAGGACGACTGGGAGTCCCCGACCCTCGGAGCCTGGGGATTGGGATGGCAGGTCTGGTTGGATGGGATGGAGATCACTCAGTTCACGTACTTCCAGCAGGTGGGAGGCATCGACCTGGATCCGATCTCGGTGGAGATTACCTATGGTCTCGAGCGCATGGCCATGCCGATCCAGGGGGTCGATAACATTTTTGCGATTGCCTGGGGTGGGGGCGTGACGTGGGGAGACGTCTACCGCCAGAACGAGGTTGAATTTTCGAAGTTCAACTTCGAAGAAGCGGACGTCGATATGCATTTCCGGCTCTTCGAAATGTGGGAGCGGGAGACGATTCGCCTGCTCGACCGGGGTCTGGTGGCGCCGGGCTACGACGCAGTGCTGAAATGCTCGCACCTGTTCAACGTGTTGGAGGCGCGCGGCGCAATCTCGGTAACCGAACGCACCGGCTACATCGCCCGTGTGCGGGGCCTGGCGCGCCGAGCGGCTCTGGCATATCTGGAGCAGAGAGAAGAGATGGGATATCCGCTCCTGAGGGAGCAGGCGGCCGAAGCGGAATAGGACGACGGAGGACGATCGCCCGGGAGAAGTCGGCCGAGGGAGGCGCGAGTGGGGAAAGACCTAGTGCTGGAGATCGGAACCGAAGAAATTCCCGCCAGCTACATTCCGCCGGCGCTCAAGCAGCTGGCGAGAGAGACGGCGGGGGCGCTGGAGAAGGAAAGGCTGCCCCACGGGAAGATCTGGACCGGTGGGACGCCGAGAAGGCTGGTCCTCAGAATCGAGGCGCTCGCCGAGAGCCAGGAGGATATATCGGTCGAGGTGGTGGGTCCGCCGAAGGCCAAGGCTTTCGATGGGGATGGGCGGCCCACCCCGGCGGCCATCGGGTTTGCGAAGAGCCAGGGAATCGACGTCGCCGCCCTCGAGGTGAAGACCCTCCCGAAGGGTGAATACATCGTGGCGGAGGTGGAGCACCGTGGCCGGCCCGCCGGGGACATTCTGGCCCAGATCTTTCCGGATCTCGTGCTCAGGCTTGAGTTTCCGAGGTCGATGCGTTGGAGGACAGAACCGGTTCGTTTCGCTCGGCCCATCCGCTGGATCCTGGCGTTGTTGGGCGAGGACGTTCTTCCGTTGGACGTGGCGGGTCTCGCGGCCGACCGGCTGACGTACGGGCACCGCTTTCTGTCCGAGGGACCGCTCGAGGTCGCGAGCGCGGACGCGTTTCCAGCCGTGCTGGAAGAGGCCCACGTCATGCTGGATCCGGACGTCCGGCGCGCGTGCATTGGCGAGGATATCGAACGGCTGGCCCGCGAGAAGGGGGGGCGGGTTCACCGGGACGAAGATCTGCTCGACGAAGTTCTCTATCTCATCGAATTCCCGACGTCGGTGTGTGGAGAATTCAGCGAGGAGTTTCTGGAGCTGCCGGCGGAGGTGGTCGTCACGGCGATGAAAGAACACCAGAAGTACTTCGCCGTGGAAAGCGCCGACGGTCGGCTTCTCCCCTTCTTCATCGCCGTGGGTAACTCCGGGGCCGACGCCGGGGACGAGGTGAAGCTCGGCAACGAGAGAGTCCTCGAGGCGAGGCTGGATGACGCAAGGTTCTACTGGCGAGAGGACCTGAAAACGAACCTCGACGACAAGGTGGAGAGCCTCTCCAAAGTGGTCTGGCAGGAGAAATTGGGAACGCTTCTCGAGAAAACCGAAAGGGTGGTGAATCTCACGGGCGACTTGGCCTCCGCGCTGGCCCCCGAGAGTCGGGACGTGGCCGTGCGTGCGGCCCGGTTGTGCAAGGCCGATCTGGTGACCGAGATGATTCGAGACGGGAAGGAGTTCACCAAGCTCCAGGGCATCATGGGGCGCGAGTATGCAAAGGTCTCCGGAGAGCCCGACGAGGTGGCAACGGCCATCGCCGAACATTACCTTCCCCGCTTCGCCGAGGACCGCATCCCCGAGACGGTCCCGGGCGCTCTTGTGGGCATCGCCGACAAGATCGACACCGTCGTCGGATGTTTCGGGGCGGGTCTCATCCCGTCGGGGTCCCAGGATCCCTACGGTCTCAGACGGCAGGGATTGGGAGTCGTGCGGACCGTGATCGAGAGGGAATTCCACCTGAGTCTTGCCGATCTCATTGCCCGGGCCACGGCGCTTTACGGTGGCAAGCTGGGTGAGGACGCGGCACCGGTCGCCGGGAAGGTGCTGGGATTCTTCCGGACCCGCCTGGAGACCTACATCGGTGACCGAGGGTTCCGGCACGATGAAATCGTGGCGGTCCTCTCGCTGTACTGTGAGGACCCCATCGATTCGCTGGCCCGTGTGGAAGCCCTGAGGAATTTCCGCGAGGACCAGGAGTTCCAGGGCCTGATTCTGGGCTTCAAGCGGGTTCGGAACATCATCAAGAGCGTGGGGGATCTTCCCCATCTGCAGAAGGGCCTGCTGGCCGAGGAATCGGAAAAGAAACTTCATGCCTCGGTTCTGACCACGGAGAAGAGCATTCTGCCTCTGCTTGAGGAGCGCGAGTATACGAAGGCCCTCAAACTCCTGGTCATGCTGAGGGTGCGAATTGATGATCTGTTCGATCGAGTTATGGTTATGGTGGAAGACACCAGCCTTCGGAATAACCGGCTGGCCCTGCTGAGGGAAGTGGAGCGCCTGTTCCTGAAGGTCGCCGACTTCTCCAAGATCGTCATCGAGGGGGAAACGGGCGAGAAATGAGCGAGGACCGTCCGCACGGAATCTCCTCCGGGGGACGCGTGATGGTGATCGGCCTGGACGGGGCGACGTGGGACAGGCTGGATCCCTGGATCGCGGACGGCCGCCTTCCGAATCTCGGGCGTCTCCTTGATTCGGGCGTACGGGGGCGGTTGCGGACCGTGATTCCTCCCGTCACGGCTCCGGCCTGGAGCAGCTTCATGACGGGTCTCAACCCCGGTCGGCACGGGGTGTTCGAATTCATCGTTCGAATGCGCCCGGATTTTCGCGAAGTCCCGGTCAACGCGACGCTGAGGGACGGTGTCCCCGTCTGGACGCTTCTCTCCGAAGAGAATCGAAAGGTGATCGTGGTCAACGTGCCGGTCACCTATCCTCCCGAAAAGGTCAACGGCATCCAGGTCAGCGGGTTCCTGACGCCCCGGGGGCGCCGGGATTTCACGCATCCCCCCGAGATCCTCGATGAGCTGGAGGAGGCGTTGGGACCGTACGAGCTGTACCACCGGGAAGTCTATCAGCCGGGGGCCGCGGGCCCCGTGCTCGACGAGCTCTACCGCGTGTTTGACTACCGTCTCGGGGTCGCGCGGTTTCTGGCGACGAAGAAGGAGTGGGATTTCCTGATGGTGCACTTCTGGGGCGTCGACCGCGCGCAACACGAGCTCTGGCATCTGGGAGACCCGGCGCACCCGGCGTACGATGAGGAGGAAGGGCGCCGTTTCGGCAAGCGCCTCCTCGACTACTACACGCGCGTCGACGACGGCATCGGTCGGCTCTGGGAGGAGGCGCGCCGGAAAAACGCCGCGTTCATCCTGATGTCCGATCACGGGTTCGGGCCCATCACCCGGTTCTTCATGCCCAACGTCTGGCTCCTCGAACAGGGTCTGCTGGTGTTGAAGCGGGATCCCATCACGGGGCTCAAGAGGCTCGCGTTTCGGGCCGGACTCACCCCGGCCGCGGCCTACCGGATGCTGATGCGACTCGGCCTGGCGCGAATGCGGTTGTCCGGAGGGTTCTCCTCGCGCAAAGGCCTGGTCGATCGGGTCCAGAAGGTATTCCTCTCCCTCTCGGACGTGGATTGGTCCCGATCCCGGGTCTTTTCCAAGGGAAACTACGGGCAGATGTACGTCAATCTCAAGGGCCGGGAGCCCTTCGGAACGGTGGAGCCCGGATCCGAGTATGAGTCGGTTCGCGACGAAGTGATCAAGCGGCTCAAGGAAACGCCCGATCCTGAGACGGGGGGACCTCTCTTCGGAGAGGTGTATCGCCGGGAGGACATCTACGACGGGCCGTACGTCGATTTGGCGCCGGACATCGTGTACCTGCCGGCGGACATGAGCGCAAAGGCTCTCGGGACCATGGATTTTTCCTCCCATCGATTCATCGAGAATACCTACGGGAACTCTGGGGATCATCGAATGGAAGGAATCCTGTTGGCCGCCGGCGATTCGCTCCGGAAGGGCAGCCGGGTCGAGGGCGCCACCATCGTAGACCTGGCCCCCACGATTCTCCACCTGATGGATTGCGAGGTCCCCAGAGCGATGGACGGGCGCGTGCTCACGTCCCTGTTCGAACCCGACGCCCTGACTCGCCGTCCCATCCGGTTCTCGGACCGAACATTGGTTCGAGGTCCCGGGGGGCGGACGTTTTCCGAAGAGGATAACGAAGAGATCCGCAGGCACCTGCGCGGTGTGGGATACGTTGGGTAGTCGGGAGGACGGGCTCACCCTCAAGACTAACCAACGTAGAGAATGGAAAGTGGAGAATAGACAATAGATCTCGGAGAAGAGCTTCGTAGAGAACCCGGGCCGGATGATGGAGGAGAGATCTTGATCCGTCGTCGAATCTCGATCGTGTTGCCCGCCTACACCGAGGAAGAGGGCATCGAAGAACAGGTTCGAGTCGTGCTCGACGCGACGGAGCCGATGGGTTTCGAAGCCCGAGAGATCATCATCGTCAATGACGGTTCCGCCGACCGCACGGGCGAGATCATCGATCGCCTGGCGCGGGAGATCGATGAGGTTCGCGCCGTTCACCATCCCCACAATCTGGGGTACGCGGACGCGCTCAAGAACGGGTTCGGCGCCGCTCGCTACGAATTGGTGTTTTACACCGATTCGGACCTGCAGTTCGATGTGCGGGAGATCAAGAACTTCCTGCCGGCCATCGACGACTATCATCTGGTCTGCGGGTTCCGCATCTATCGCTTCGACCCGTTCACCCGGCTTTTCCTGTCGTGGGGATACAATCTTCTGGTGAGAGTACTCTTCCAAATCCGAATTCGCGACATCGACTGCGCCTTCAAGCTCTTCCGCCGTGAGATCTTCGACCGAATTCACATCGAGTCCAAGAACTTCTTCGTCGATACCGAGATCCTGGCCAAGGCGAGAGCGTATGGGATGCGGATGACCGAGATCGGGGTGCGGCACTATCCCCGGAAGGTCGGGCAATCCACCGTCCGGCCCTCCCATATCTGGAATACCCTGGTGGAGATCGCGAGGATGTGGTCTCGCATCTACATTCAGGGGCGGTCATCTCCCAAGGACGGGTCCCGACAGACATGACAGAGGAGACCACAACTCAGGCCGGACCGGCGGGTCCCGAGGTCGGGGGGAAGGGACGATGGGCGTGGCTGGGCTCCAAGTGGTTCCGGCTCATGGTCTCCGCCGCTCTTCTGACCTTCGTCATCTCCCGCATTGACCGGAGGCAGCTGGGCCCGATCCTCTCGAGCATCGATCTGCGGTTGCTGCTTCTCGCCCAGGTGGCGAACTTCGTGATGCTGGGGCTCAACGCCCTTCGCTGGTGGGTGATGCTGAGAGCACAGGGAACGCGCATCAGCCTGGCACTGGCGAACTACTACTACCTGTTCGGGGCCTTTTTCAACTCCTTCATGCCGACCTCCGTCGGGGGCGATCTCGTTCGCGTGGTGGCCGCCAGCGAACACACGGGTCGCAAGTCCGTGACCCTTGCCTCGGTGGCTGTGGAACGGTTGCTCGGGTTTTTCACGCTCGTGCCCGTGAGCCTGGTGGGGATCGCTCTGACCTTTCGGGAATTCCAGCGCCCTCAGCTGCTTCTGTTTCTCGAACTCATTGCCCTGGCGACCTTTGTTCTGGTGGGAGTTCTTCTCAATGAGCGGGTGGCGCGGGGTATTCTCCGGTTCCTGAGACCCGTGTTCACGCGAATTCCCAGGGTGGATCTGGAAACGAAGCTGGAGAGTGTCTATGACGCGGTCCGGCTCTACGGGAAGAAGCGCCGGACGCTTCTCGTCGGTTTCCTGATTTCACTTGTATCCCGCACCGTGTGGATCTTCGGCTGCTACCTGGTGGCGGTGGGACTGGGGATGGCGACGGTGACGATGGCCCGGCTTTGCACGGTGATCCCTCTTGTGGAGCTGGCGCGCATGGCGCCCATATCCCTCGGCGGTCTGGGCGTGCGCGAGGGCACGTTCGCGGGACTCATGAGTCAATACGACGTTGCGGCCACCCCCGCCATCATCCTTTCAGTCCTGTTCTATCTCCTCTCTCTGGTGAATGGTCTTACGGGAGGCTGCGTGTATCTGGTGCGGACGCTGGTGAAGCGTTCGTGACGTCCTAGGGTGAGGTGAGGTCCTGTGGGGTGAGACAGAACCACGCCGGGTCGTCCACGGAAGCAACATGGATCCGGGTTGCGATCATCGCCGCTCTGGTGGTCGTTCCCCTCGTGTTGTTCTTCGATGTTCTGTTTCTGGACAAGGCGCTCGTGACGTCGTCACAGAAGCTGATGTACCCATGGACCTTCGGTGAGTCGCCGGAAACCGTTCTGGCCGAACGTTCCTTCCGTTGGGACCCCACACTCAACTACTTCCCCCGGCGCGATCTCACGCACGAGAGCCTGATGAGGGGCGAGCTTCCACTCTGGAATCCCCATTCGGCCGGAGGGATGCCCCTGTTGGCGGATTTCCAATCCGCCGTCTACTATCCCGTCAACCTGGTTCTCAACCTTGGGGATCCCCTTCGCGCTATGGGGTGGGCGGTGTTTCTCCATGTGGTTCTGGCCGGCCTGGGCACGTATGGCTTCCTTCGCTTTCGAACCCTCCCTGCCGTGGCCGCGGGGTTCGGCGGGCTGGCCTACATGATGAGCGGCTTCCTGATGACGCGAATCGGCCACCCGACCATGGTGCAGGCGGCGGCGTGGTTGCCGTGGCTGTTTCTGATTGTAGATCGCATCGTCGTGCGCGGCGAGGCGCGTTGGTTCGCGGCGCTGGCCGCGGCCGCCGCGTGCTCCATCCTGTCGGGATTCCCTCAGGTGACGGCGCATGCCTTCGCCGCCTCGTTGCTCTACTTCATCTATCGGGGGTGTTCGGCGAGGATCGGCTCGCGCCCGTACCTCTGGGCCGCGGCGTTCGCCTCCGTCGGCGTCGGGCTGGCCGCCGTCCAGATCATCCCCACGCTGGAATTCGCGCGGCAGTCGGGTCGCATGGCCGAAGCGATTTCGGCAGAGGTCTGGAGAACGCCGGCCGTGTCGTTCCTGGGACTGCTCGTCCCCGGGATCACGGGCAATCCGGTGGAGGGGACCCTGTGGCTCGCCGCATTCAAAGGGACGGCGACCCACCCCAACGACATCGGGTTGGTGGCCTACGTTGGGGTGCTTCCCCTGGTGTTCGGTCTTCTGGCGTTTGCCCGTTTCCGGCAGGATGGAGAGGTCAGGTTCCTTTCGGGCCTGGCCGTTCTCGCGGTCGTGGGTTCCATGTCATCCTCGGTGTTCTCGGCCCTCTACCTGTTTCTGCCCGGCGCCGGTGCGGCCCAGGCGGACCGGCTGGCTTTCCTTCTGAGTTTCTGCCTGGCGGTTTTGGGCGCCAAGGGTTTTGCCGCCGTCTCCGCGGGTACGCTGAGGCAGAGCCGATCATTCTTTGCCGGCTCCCTGGCCGTTATTGGAGTGCTTCTGGGATTCGTCGGGGCATTGGCGCTCCTCGGTCGCCGGACGCTCGCGCACGTCGCGGGAGCACTCTCGCCGCCTCTGTCCTCGGGTCTCTGGGACAGGGCGCTCTCCCCCAAGGTTCGGGAATTTCTCGCGCGCGATCTCGACGGCTGGTTTCGCTACGAGCTCGGCCAGCTTCGCTGGCCGGTCCTTCTCCTCCTCGCCGCCCTGCTCCTTGTGGTTCTCTGGAGGTCCGGCCGCGGTGGGCGGTGGCTTCGTTGGGTGGCCGTCGGAGTCACCGGTCTTGATTTGCTCCTGTTCGCAGGGGCGTACTACACGCCGCAGCCGATCGCGGGATTTCTGGAGGAAACACCCGGCATCCGGTTTCTCCAGGAAGAGCGGCGGGAGCCGTCCCGCATCGTTCGAGCGTTCTCGGACGCGGTTCTGGCCGCCAACCTCAACGCCGTGCTGGGGATCGACGATGCGCAGGGCTACAACGCGCTCATGGTCGATCACTACGGCAGGCTGTTCGATCTTGCGGCGCGGGGAACATACGTGCAAAACAAGAAAATCGACGCGCCCAGCGATCCCGGTGCCTTCGCCTCACCGGTCTTTGATCTCCTGAATGTGGAATACGTCGTTATGGAGGGAAATCCTGAATGGATGAAAGACCTGGAAGCCCATCCACGCTTCTCCGATGGGGGGCTCGAGCGGGTGTTTGCCCGAGATCTTGTCATCTACCGGAACGAAGATTTTCTGCCTCGCGCGCTGTGGTTGCCCGGGCCGCGGTTCCATGAGTCGGAGGAGCTGGTCACGGCAGGGATCGCAAGTTCCGGGTTCGACCCTTCGCGATCGGTTCTTCTCGAAGGCGACCCCGGGAACGTTCCCTGGTGGTCGGCCGCGGGCGGGGGGGGCGGCCGTGCGCGCCTGGTTTCCCATGAAGATCTATCCGTGGTAGTGGAAACTTCGTCCGAGCACCCGGGGTGGGTTCGATGGGCGGAGGCGGATTACCCCGGTTGGCGCGTCAAGGTGGATGGTGCGGAGGTGCTCTCCTGGCGGTCCGACCTTGCGCTTCGAGCCATACCGGTTCCCGGGGGACGGCACGAGATTGAGATGACGATGGATCCGGTTTCGACGCGATTGGGTCTTGGCCTTACGCTGTTCTCGACGGTGGTCCTCGTCCTTCTCTCACAGGTGGTTCAACCGAGGCGAGGCGAAACGTGAAACGTTCCGCACGCGCAGCCAAAAGGGTGGAGTCTTCCGCATCCGCGCCGACGTCGGGTCTGCTACACCGCTGGGGGCCGGCGGCGGTGGGGGCCCTCGCCTTCCTTCTCCGGTGGATCTATCTTGCGGGTGCTCGGGACAACCCGCTGTTCGAAAATCTGGGTCTGGACGCACGGTTCTACGACCTGTGGGCGAAGCGGATTGCCGCGGGCGACTGGATTGGATCCGAACCGTTCTTCATGGGGCCTCTGTACCCCTACGTCCTCGCCGTCCTCTACCGGCTCGGCGTGAGTCCGGTTTTTCAGGTTGCCGTGGTTCAGGCGGTGATCGATTCAGTGACGTGCGCACTCGTGTACGTCGCGGCGCGGCGAATCTGGGCACGGGAGGCGACGGCGTGCGTGGCGGGTGTCCTTGCCTGCTTCTACGGCCCCATGATGCTGTATACGGGCGAGCTGCTGTACCCGACGCTGGCCGGGCTTCTCCACGTCCTGTTTCTGTGCCTTGTTCTCCGCCGGGAAGAAAACGGCCGGGCCGCCGTCCTGTTCCTCGCCGGCGTGGTCCTGGGGATTGCCGCGTTCGGCAAGGCGACGGCGCTGGTCTTCTATCCGGGAGTGGCCGCCTGGTGGTTTCTGAGGAGGCCGCGCCCGACGTTCGGACGTCTTCTCCGGCCCGCCCTGCTTCTTCTTGCAGGAATCGCCGTTGTCGTCCTTCCGATCACGGCGAGGAACCGGATTGTGGGAAACGATTGGGTGCTCGTCACCTCCAACGCTGGATTGAACTTCTACATCGGAAACAACCCCATGTCGTCCGGCGGCTATCTCAAACCGGCGGGACTTGATGTGATGAAGGATCCCGAGGGCCGGCGGATTGCCGAGGCGAAGTGGGGAGGGCCGCTCAAACCCTCCGAGGTCTCGAGATTTTGGTTCTCGGAAGCGGGCGCTTTCGTCAGAGAACACCCGGGACGGTTCGCCTCGCACTTGTTGAAAAAGACGGTGTTCTTCTGGGGAGCCTTTGAGATTCCGCAAATTGAGAACTTCGGTTTTCAGCGGCGGTATTCGCCGCTCTGCCGGCTGCCCTTCCCGACTTTCGGTTGGATTGTCCCGCTGGCGCTGGTCGGCCTGATTCTCGGCGCCGAGCGGCGTCGATGGGCGCTCCTTCCGATGGGGCTCACCATTCTCTATTCGATCGCGATTGCCGTCTTCTTCGTGACCGGGCGGTACCGGATGGCCGTGGTGCCTTACTTGATCATTCTGGCGGCCGGGGGTATCTTGTACCTGGCCCTTGAGCTGCGGTCCGGACGCAGGCGCTACGTGGGTCCGGCGGTGCTCATTCTTGCCGCCGCTCTTGCACACTGGAACCCCTATCACGTGGACCGGAAATCGGGATTCGGGGAGCTGGAGTACAGGCTGGGGCTCAACCTGGAGAAGAACGGGGATCTGGAGAACGCATCCATGCGCTACCGGAGGGCGTTGGAGCTCGATCCAGATCATCCCGGGGCACGGCTGAACCTCGGTGTGATTCTGTCCAGGACCGGCCGTCCGCAGGAAGCGCGCGAGATGCTGGAATGGCTGGCCGGCCGCGGACCGGACAACGCCAAGGCCGAGTTTAACCTGGGGGTCGTCCTCGCGAATCTTGGCGAGTACTCCAGAGCCAGGGACGCCTACGCGCTGGCCCTTCGGATCGATCCCACGTACCTTCAGGCGTGGCACGGTTACGGAGTGGAGAGTTACCGGGCGGGGGAGGAGGAAGAGGCCGACCGGGCGCTCGAGCGAGTTGCCGCCCGCGAGGGATCGCCGTACAGCGAGCCCTGGGTTGCCTGGAGCCAATTCCTGCTGGAGAAGATGCGGGCTCCCTGGGACGGCCGCCGCGGGCCGGATCCCGAGGCCGGAGTCATGCGGGCCGGTGACATCCTCGCGATGACCGGAGACTGGGCCGGCGCCTACGATCTCTATCATCAGGTCGCCGAGGCTCGCCCGTCCGCCGAAGCGTATTATGAGGTAGGCGTTGCGGCCTACAAACAGGACCGGCTGGACGATGCGGAAGATGCACTGGCACGATGTGTGTCGTTAAACCCCCGACTGCCGGGTGTTCATCTGCTCATGGGATCGATCTACGTCAAGCGGGAGGATTTCGACTCGGCGCTTCGGGTCAACGAGCGGGAGGCGGAGATCAGCCCGACGGAGGCGGAGGTGTTCTTCAAGTTGGGGCTTCTGTACGAAAATCATTCGAAGAATCCCGACGCCGCTCTCCGGGCGTACCGCCGGTATCTGGAACTGGGAGGACCACGAGAGGCCATCGTTCGGGAGAGAATGGCGGTTCTCGAGGCCTCGGAGTAGGGGTAGAGAAACATGCGCGATGTCGGGGTCCATGGAAGCATCATCCGAGCGGCCGTCTTCCTGCTCGTTCTCGCCGCGCTCGGCGGCTGCGGTCGCTCTTCAGAACCGGTGCGGACGGAACAGAAACTTCTCTTCGTCGGGATCGATGCCCTGGACTGGAACGTCGCGCGCCCCATGATGGAAGAAGAAAAGCTCCCGCACCTGTCCGATCTGGTGAGCCGCGGCACTTCGGGGGATATCCTGACGCTCATTCCATTGGCACGTTCGCCCATCATCTGGACCACGATCGGCACCGGCAAGGAGCCCAACCAGCATGGGATCGGCGGATTCGTTGAGGACGCCGGGGGAACCGATGTACCGGTCACCCGGAACGTTCGGCAGGCGAAAGCCGTCTGGAATATCCTGGGCGCCGCCGGCATGGACGTGGGGGTCGTCGGATGGTGGGTCACCTGGCCGGCGGAGGCGGTGAGAGGGGTGATGGTCAGCGACTACCTCCAGTACAATTTCTCCGACACCGAGCTCTACGAGGGGCAGACGTATCCGGAGAGTCTCTACGAGGAAATCGCGGGGCTGGTTCTGACACCGGACCGAATCGGCGACGATGTCCTGGCGCCCTTCGTCGAGGGGAACGTGGCGGATCTGGCCGCGGGCGAGTATGCCACCGGGATCGAGGCGCTGCGCTGGATCGTCGCCGCGGACCTGACCTTCGCCCGGGTGGGTCTCCATCTCTACAGGACCCGTCGCCCTCCGTTCTTCACGGTGTATCTGCGCGGGCTGGACTCGGCGTGTCACAAGTTCTGGCACGAGTTCAAGGCCCCCGAGCCGACGGGATCCCCCTTTCGTGTCACCGTCCCGCATTACTACGAGTTCGCGGATTCTCTTCTCGGTCTCTTCCTGGCGGTCGCCGAGGAGGAAACGACCGTGCTGGTGTGTTCGGATCACGGATTCCGGGGCGCGCGAACGAGGTGGGACGGCACGCCCGCGCTGGGCATTCGCATGCACCGGGAGTACGGCACGGTCGTGATGGCGGGCCCCGGGATTCGGCGCGGAGCGACGGCCGGCAACGTCACCGTGCTCGACGTGACCCCGACGATTCTCTATTTCTTCGGACTGCCCGTGGCGGGTGACATGCGGGGCGTGGTGGTGAAGGATTTCTTCTCGCGCCCGTTTCTCGAGAGACACCCGGTGTTGACCATCGACAGCTATGAGACTTCACGGCCCGCCGCGCGGCCGGAGCCCGTGGGATCCCCCGTCGATGAAGAATTGGTGCGCCGCCTGAAGGCTCTGGGGTATATCCAGTAGATACGAGCGCGCGGGACGAGGAGGCTGCGGGATAACGGGCGGCGGGCGTGCGCGTGAATCCCGGACCCGGCCACAGGTTGCACAGATTCCAAAGAGAAGGCCGGCCTTGCGGTCGGCAGGCGACAACCGTATCACTCGTCACCGGGGTATGATGTTCATCTTCCCACCGCCGGCTCATCAAACA
>Ga0180431_10000257_pt1 | contig 75360 bp, 62 predicted proteins | sample SS_ome_11_FD_132459 | JGI IMG/M metagenome (GOLD analysis project Ga0180431, IMG submission 132459) | Hypersaline lake sediment archaeal communities from the Salton Sea, California, USA - SS_1_MS_1 metaG | ecosystem: Environmental > Aquatic > Non-marine Saline and Alkaline > Hypersaline >...
AAGCACTCTGTGGATGTATGGTCTCAATATGTAGGGGCGAACCCTCGTGGTCGCCCTCTTGGGCAGGTACAAGACCTGCCCCTACCCCGATTTTCTCTGTGAAACACTCTGTGAATGTATCGTCTCAATACGTAGGGGCGAACCCTCGTGGTCGCCCTCTTGGGCAGGTACAAGACCTGCCCCTACCCCGATTTTCTCTGTGAAGCACTCTGTGAATGTATGGTCTCAATATGTAGGGGCGAACCCTCGTGGTCGCCCTCTTGGGCAGGTACAAGACCTGCCCCTACCCCGATTTTCTCTGTGAAGCACTCTGTGGATGTATGGTCTCAATATGTAGGGGCGAACCCTCGTGGTCGCCCTCTTGGGCAGGTACAAGACCTGCCCCTACCCCGATTTTCTGATAAGTGTGATGCCAGGACTTGAGCGTGCGCGTATCTTCCCCGAGCCGGAATTGCCCGATTCGGCCCAGTTGCTGGCCGAGGGGCGGCGGCTGGCCCGGACGGTCACCGTCGGCTCCTGCCCGTTCCTGAGCACCTACGGCGTCCCCTCGGAGAGCGCCTACAAGCGCCAGCGCATGGCCGAGCGCGCCGTCATGCTCCACGCCCAGATTGGCTATCGCAGCCTGGCCAAGACCTGCCGCGCCTACCGCGAGATATACGAGCGTCTCGCCGCGGCCGGGTACCGCCTCGACCGCTACGGCATCTGCCTCGACTGGAGCATGGGCTACCCGGCCGCCCGGCGGGCCCATATGCCCCAGGGCACCGGCCTGATCCTGGAGCGGCCCGAGGACTTCGCCGCCCTCACCCAATTCGCACCCGTCGCCCCCCACTTCGGCGACTTCGTCATCGGTACGCCCGCCGCCGTCGAGAACACCGCCGCCGCGCTGGCCGCTGGCGCGACCACCATCGGCAACCTGGGCCAGTACTTCACCTTCCGCATGCCCCGCTGGACCGACGACGTCGCCACTACGGCCGAGACGGTCAAGGCCCTGGCCCTGTGCGCCGCCCAGCCCGTCGAGGTGTTGGTCCACTCCAACCTGGACGACGGCTTCGCTGCCCTGTTCTGCGACATGGCCTGCGCCGTCGGGGCGGTGCTGCTGGAGCGCACCATCGTCGAGGACCTCGTCGGCGGCCACGTCGCCCACTGCTACGGCCACACCTTCTCCGATCCCCTGACCCGGCTGGCCTTCCAGCGTGCCCTGGCCCGCGTCACGGACGCCCCCGGCAGCATGGTCTACGGCAACACGACCGTGTACGTCGCCGGGGAGGTCGAGAACTACGCTAACCTGGCCAGCTACCTGCTGGTGGACATCGTCGCCCAGCGCACCCGGCCCACCGGCCATGGCCTCAACCCCGTGCCCGTGAGCGAGGCGCTCCACATCCCCGAGATCGACGAGGTCGTCGACGCCCACCTCTTCGCCAACCGGCTCATCCAGCGGGCCGATGGCTTCGAGTCCCTGTTCGACCTGGAGGCCGCCGAGCGCGTCGCCGATCGCCTGGTCGAGGGCGGGCGGCGCTTCAGGGATCGCGTCCTGGCCGGGCTGGCCGCGGCCGGCGTGGACACCGCCGACCCCTTCGAGCTGCTGCTGGCCATGCGCCGGGTGGGGGCCAAGCGCCTGGAGGAGCTCTTCGGCCCGGGCGTGCCCCGCGAGGGCTGCCTGCGCCGGCGGGAGCCGGTCGTGCGCGCGACCACCGTCGCCGCGCTGGAGGATCAGGGCGAGGCGTTGCTGACCTCCCTGTCCTCCGACGCGCGAGAGGCCATCCGCCGCGCCGGCTTCACCGCCTGCGTCGCCTGCACCGACGTGCACGAGTACGGCAAGATCCTCGTCGAGGCGGTCCTGGGGCGGCTCGGCGTCGAGCTGGCCGACGCCAGCGTCAGTGCCGAGCCCGAGCAGGTCGCCGCGCGGGCCGCCGAGGCCGGGGCCGACTTCATCGCCATCAGCACCTACAGCGGCGTCGCCCTGTACTACGTGCAGGCCCTACGCCGAGAGATGGAACGGCTCGGCCTGGACGTGCCCATATTCATCGGGGGGAAGGTGACCCAGATCCTCGATGGTGGGCAACGAGTGAAGGACGTAGAGGAGGAGGGCGAGCCGTCGAGTCTGCCTGTCGACGTGACGGAGCGGGTGCAGGCCCTCGGGGCGCGCGTCTGTCACCGCGTCGACGACATGCTGGAGCGGTTGGCCCACGTGGCCCAGGAGCGAGACCGATGAACGAACGCATTGACGTCGCCGGCGTCCGCGTCGGCATCGTAGGGGTGGGGCACCTGGCCGGATACCTGGTGGAGGGCCTCAGGCGGGCCAGTCCAGAGCTCGAGATCGTGCTCTCGCCCCGCAACGCTCGGCGCTCGGCCAGCCTGGCCGTCCGCTTCGGCGCGCGCGTCGCGGCCGACAATCAGGCCGTCGCCGACGCGGCCGACGTGCTCATCCTGTCCACCCGCCCCGAGGACGCCGTGGCCGCGGCCCGGGCCATCGCCTTCAGGCCCGATCACACGTTCGTCTCCGTGGCGGCCACGCTCCCTCTGGAGGCGCTGAGACCGGCCGCGGGGCCGGCCTCGCTCGTGCGCGCGTTGCCCATATCGTGCGCCGCGATCAACATCAGCCCCACGCTGCTCTATCCGCACGACCCCCGCGCCTATGCCCTATTCGACCTGTTGGGCCACGTCTACGTCCTGCCATCGGAGTCCTGTTTCGCCTCGGCCAGCGCCATCTCCGCCTTCTACGGCTGGATATACGCCCTGCTGGACGACACCGTCGCCTGGACTGTCCAGGCCGGCGTGCCGCCGCAGGTGGCGCGGAGCCTGGTGCTGGAGACGGTCCGGGGTGCGGCGGAAATGGCCCTGGCCCGTCCCGATCAAGACCTGGCCGCCATGCTGGACGCGCTGGCCACTCCCGGCGGCATCACTGAGCGCGGCCTGGCTCTCCTCCGCCGTCACCACGCCCTGGCCGCCTGGACCGAAGCCCTCGACGCCGTCCTCAAGAGAAACCAGGTCCCAACCGATGTCCCGTCGGGCGATGCCCCAGCGCACGAAAAACCCCGCTGCTGATTTGCCGATTTGCAAACTTGCAGATTTGCCGACTTGCCGACTTGCCCATTTGCCACAACCCCCAATCGGTGATATGCTTCCACCTGAGGTGTCGGCCCATGCAAATCGTCAAGGTCGAGGTGACCCCAGTCGAATTGCGCCTGCGTCTGCCCTACCGGACGGCGTATCATCCTGCCATTGACGGCGTGACCGTCGTGTTCGTGCGCGTCGAGACGCGCCAGGGACAGGTTGCCTGGGGCTGCGCGGCCTTCGAGCACAGCCTCACGGGTGAGACGCTGGAGGCCGTCACCCGCGCCTGCCGCGCCTGCGCCGACCGGGCCCCCGAATTGAGCCCGTTGAACACCGAGTACGCCCTGGATGAACTGGCCCGCCTCACCGCGGGCACCCCCTCCGCCCTGTGCGCGTTCGATCTGGCCTTTCACGATCTCCTGGGCCTGGCCGCCGGGCTACCCCTCTATCGTCTGCTGGGTGGCTACCGGAACCGCATCCAGACGTCCGTGACCATCGGCATCGCGCCGGAGAAGGAGACCGTCTCGTTGGCCCGCGAGCGCGTCCGGCAAGGGTTCCGCATCCTCAAGATCAAGGGCGGGCTCGACTCCGAGGAGGACGTCCGCCGCGTGCGGGCGGTCCACAAGGCGCTGCCCCACGCCACGCTGCGCCTCGACGCCGACCAGGGCTACACCGTCCAGCAGGCGCTGGACGTGGCCCGGGCGTTGGAGGATGCACTGGAGATGCTCGAACAGCCCACGCCCGCGGGCGACCTGGACGGCCTGGGCCAGGTCACCCGGCACAGCCCGGTGCCCATCCTGGCCGACGAGGCCGTCGTCGATCCCGCCTCGGCCCTGGAGATCGCCGCCCGCCGGGCGGCCGACGGCGTGAGCGTCAAGCTGGCCACGTGCGGCGGCCTGCGCTGCGCGCGCCAGGTGGACACCATCGCCCGCGCCGCCAGGATGTCAACGATGGTTAGTTGCGTCAACGAGCCCGCCTTGCTCACCGCTGCCGGGTTGAGCTTCGCCCTGAGCAGCCCTAACGTGAAATACGGCGACCTGGACGGCCACCTCGACCTGACCGACGACCCCACGGTGCCCGGTTTTCTTCTGAAGGATGGTTATCTGATCGCCTCGGAGGTCCCCGGACTGGGCTGCACCGTCGATCTGTGACGACAGCAGAAACCAGGTCTACGAGGGAGCGTCACCATGCCTCGTACATAAACCGCCCACCGATCATCGTAGCCACGGCCTGCGTTCGGGCGATGGCCATGGGGTCGCAGGTGAAGATGTCGCGGTCGAGCACGACCAGGTCGGCCAGCTTGCCCGGCGACAGCGAGCCCAGGCGGTCCTCCAGCCCGGCGGCGTAGGCTGCGCCCCACGTGTAGCCGTGGACCGCTTCCGCCACCGTCAGCCTCTGTTGGGGGTACCAGCCTTCCGGGCCGGGGGATCCATCGGCCCGCCGCCGCGTCACGGCGGCGTGGATGCCCAGCAGCGGGTTGAGGTCCTCCACGGGGCAGTCGGAGCCGAAGGCGAGCACCGTGCCGGCCTCCAGCAGGCTGCGCCAGGCGTAGCTGGTGGCGCAGCGCTCGCCCCAATAGCGCTCGGCCATCTCGTAATCTTGCGTGGCGTGGATGGGCTGCATCGAGGCCACCACGCCTAGCGCGGCCAGGCGGCCCACGTCGTCCGGGTGCAGCAGTTGCACGTGCTCGATCCGATGCCTGCTCCCACCCTCCCGTGCCCCCACACCCCCACGTGCCATCACCTCGCCCAGCACGTCCAACACCATGCGGTTGGCCCGGTCGCCGATGGCGTGGATGGCCAGGCTGAGCCCGCCGTCCACGGCCTTGTGGGCCAGCGCGCGCAGCGCGGCCTCCTCCGTCGTCAGCACCCCCACGTTGTCCGGCTCCCCTCTGTAGGGGGCCAGCATGTAAGCCGTGCGGGACCCCAGCGCCCCGTCGCTGAAGACCTTGATCCCCCCCACCCGCAGCCAGTCGTCGCCCAGCCCCGTCCGCAGGTCGATCTCCAGCGCGCAGTCCAGCACCTCGACGGGCAGGTACTTGTTCACGCGCAGGCCGAGCTCGCCCAGCGCGTGCAGCCGTTGGTAGGCGGCGAAGGCCGGCCGGCGGTCCACGTCGTGGATGCCGGTCAATCCGACCCGCCACGCGTTGGGGAAAGCGCCGCGCACCGCCTCGTCGATCTCGTCCGGGTCGGGCAGCGGGATCAGGTCAGTGACCATGTGCATCGCGCTGTCCTCGAAGAGCATGCCGTTCGGATGGCCCGCCGCGTCCCGCCCGATGCGCCCACCGGGTGGATCGGGTGTCTCGGCGGTGATGCCGGCCAGGTGCAGCGCGCGGGTGTTCGCTACCACCGCGTGGCCGCTCTTGGCCCTGAGCACCGTGGGATGCGCCGGCGCGACCCCGTCCAGGTCGTCCGCCGTGGGGAAGCGGGGCTCGGGCCACAACTCCTGGTCCCACCGCTGCCCGACGACCCAATCCCCCTCAGGCGTCTGCCGCGCCCGCTCTCCTACCAGTGCCAGCACCTTGTCCAGCGAGCGGGTCCCGCCCAGGTCTACCTCGCGCAGCCCCAGCGCGTACCACGTGAAGTGGATGTGGCTGTCCGTCAGGCCTGGGAGCACGCACGCGCCGCTCAGGTCCTTCACCTCCCCGCCTGGGGCCAGGATATCATGGAGGTCGTCCGCGTCCCCCACGGCCAGGATACGCTCGCCGGAAATGGCCAACGCCGAGGCCCGGGGGCACTCGGCGTCCATCGTGTACGCATTCCCGTTGACCAGCAACCGATCGGCTAACATAGTCTACCCCTACACCTCACGCAATACGCAACACAGACGCAAGATCTTGCGTCTCTACTCCTCCCCCACGATCTGCCCGTATATCGCGTCCAGTTCCTCGTCGGAGTAGAAGTAGATCACGATGCGCCCGCGCTGGCCACGGCGCGTCAGGCTCACCTTCGTGCCCAGTGCCTCGCGGAAGCGTGACTCCAGCGCCCGCGTCTCCGGTGCAACCGGCGCGGGCTTCTGTTCCTCGCGGTGTTGGCCGAGCAGCCGTCGCACCAACTCCTCTGTCTGCCGCACGTTGAGCCCGCGCTTCAGGACTGTCTTCAGCGCCGCGTCCTGCGCCTCGGCTTGCTCCAGGCCCAGGAGCGCCCGGGCGTGTCCCTCGCTGATCTTGTCCGCCAGCAGGGCCTCCTGGACTGCACGGCTGGCCTTGAGCAGCCGCAGCGTGTTCGACACGGCAACGCGGCTCTTGCCCACCCGCTTCGCCATCTGCTCCTGCGTGAGCCCGAACTCCTCGGTCAACTGGCGGTACGCCATCGCCTCCTCCAGCGCGTTCAGGTCCGAGCGCTGGAGGTTCTCGACCAGTGCCAGTTCCAGCATCTCGCTGGGGGCCACGTCCTTCACGACGATGGGCACCACGGCCAACCCGGCCAGCCGGGCCGCGCGCCAGCGGCGCTCGCCGGCGATGAGCTGATAGCCGTCGGGTGCCGTCGTGACGACCAGCGGCTGGATGACGCCGTGTTCCTCGATAGAGGCGGCCAGCTCCACCAGGTCTTGATCGCGGATCGGCGCGCGCGGCTGGTGCGGGTTAGGCGCGATGGAGGCGATGGGTGCCTCGACCACGCCCTGTGCCGCTGCCACGCCCTCCTCGGCCACGGGGATCAGGGCTTCCAATCCTCGGCCCAGTCCACTCTTGCGTGGTGACATGTCTCACCTCCGCGGTTACTAATAAGTCAGGAACCGACAGGTTTCAGGAATGTGCCGGATTCTGACCGCCGGCACGCCCGTCGCCCGCCAGCAACTCGTGGGTCAACGCGGCGTAGGCCTGCGCCCCCGCCGAACGGGGTGCGTAGGACAGGATGGATTCCCCATAACTGGGGGCCTCGCTCAAGCGCACGCTGCGCGGGATGATGGCCTTGAACACCCGTCCGGGGAAGTGCCGGTGCACCTCCTCGACGACCTGCCGCGACAGTGTCGTGCGCCCGTCGTACATCGTCATCACCAGTCCCCGCAGCCGCAGGTTCGGGTTGAGCGCGCGACGCACCAAGTCAATCGCGCGCGCCAGCTGCGAGAGGCCCTCCAGTGCCAGGTACTCGCATTGCACCGGGATGATCACACCGTCGGTGGCCGCCAGCGCGTTCACCGTCAGGATGCCCAGGCTGGGCGGGCAGTCAATCAGCACGTAGTCGTACCCCGGCCCATCCCCTTCGTCCTGGCTCGATCCCAGCGCGGTCAGCGCCTGCTGTAACCGGTACTCCCGCTGCGGCATCTGGACGAGCTCCACCGTCGCGCCGGCCAGCATCGGCGACGCCGGGACCAGATCAAGCTGTGCAAGCCCCGTCCGCTGGACGACTTGGGCCAATGGGGTATCGCGCACCAACAGGTCGTACGTAGAGAGCGGCACAGTGTGTTTGTCTGTTCCCAGGGAGGACGTGGCGTTCGCCTGGGGGTCGGCGTCCACGAGCAGGACGCGTCGGCCCCACTGCGCCAGGCAGGCCCCCACGTTCACCGCCGTGGTGGTCTTGCCCACCCCGCCCTTCTGATTTGCCAATGCATACGTGATCGTCGCCATCGTGGTCTGCCTACCCCCCGAGATCCCGCGCGCAGCGGTTGGCTTCGTTTGGGCTCGGTGTGCTGGACAGTCCTGCCCGGGTGACCGATTGGGCCGCGAGGCAGTTGGCAAAACGTGCCGCCGCCCAGGGGTCGCCCGTGCGCAGCAGCCATGTGAAGAAGGCTGCCGCGAAGACGTCGCCCGCGCCGGTGGGATCCACCTCGCGCACGGCCGGTGCCGGGAACTGGCGCGACTGGCCACCCGTGTACACGGTGCAGCCCATTGCCCCCTGGGTCATGACCAACACGTGGGTCTGGTCCGCGTACCGGGCCACGAGCGCTCTATCGCCTGCTACGTCCTCTTCGCTCAACACCACCGCGTCGGCACGCGCGAGCAATTCCTCCGTCTCCTCCCACTCACAACAGCTCACGTTCCCGTCCTGGTCCCAGCGCCGCATCCACCCCTGGGGCGTCACACCCACGAAGGAATCGCCGAAGGCGTGAGCCAGCTCTGGGGCGCACTCTCGGGCCACCGGCCCCAGGTGGACGAGCGCTGCCCGCCAGTCTGCCGGAACCATATCCGGCACCAGTGTCTCTGCCACACCGTGCAACACTTGTCTGCGGCCATCGGGCGTGTAGACGTTCTTGAACGTCGTCGTCTTCTCGGCGGGGAACCGAGCAATGGCGACGCCATTCAGCACCTGGCTCACATCCAGGTCGTGGCTGGCGCTGGTGACGACGCCGACGCGACATCCCAGCGCGCGCGCGGTGCGCGCGGCGAACGAAGCCGTTCCGCCGATCGTGAACGTGCCATTTGTCAAGTCGCGGGTCAAGTGGCCGATGACCACGTAGTCCAGTTCAGTGGTGGATGTCATAGCGCTGTGGAAAGGGCCGGGTTGAGCTGGCGTTATAGGAGCCCCGGTGTGTGCGTCTTGCCTGTGGCTCGTCTGGGCATCGCGTCACGTGACGATCTCTTCGGACGCCTCACCACCGTGTCGCTGGTGGTCAACTGCCCTGACTCTGTGGTCCCTTTCCCTCCAGCGTAGCCCCTGGCGTGCAGGACAGCTGGGCGGATCAAGCCTGCACGACCCAGCTGCCTTTAGCGTGGGATGATGGTGACCTTGCGCCGGTCCCCTTCCCCGACGCTCTGCGTGATCACTTCAGGATGGTCGCGCAATGCCAGGTGGATGATGCGGCGCTCGTGAGGCGGCATAGGCTCCAGGACTGCCGTGCGATGGGTGCGGACCGCCTGGTCGGCGAGACGGTCCGCCAGCCGGCGGAGGGATTTCTCCCGGCGTGCCTTGAAACCATCCACGTCTAGCACCAGCCATGCGCGACCTGCCAGCTCTCGCCCCACGATCAGCCGGGTGATGCGCTGTAGCGCGGCCAGTGTGGTCCCACGGCGTCCGATCAGCACCTCGGTGGAGGGACCGTGTACATCGAGCACCATCGGCGCTTCCCCTTCGTCGTCTGAAGGTTCAGCATGGCGCACGTCAACCTGGGCCTTCTCTATATCCATGAGTGACAGGAGTTCCAGCAACACGCCCTTGGCTACCTCGCCTGCGTGTGCTTCATCGCTCTCCACCTGGTCAGCCTGCTCCTCGAATGCCGTCTCGGCGACTTGCTTCTTCGGTGGGGCGGTCGGCGCCGTCGGTTCGGGAACTGCCTCGGAGACCGGTCGGGCCTGGGCCTGCGGCTTGGGCGCCAGTCGCACGCGTGCCGCTCGCGCTCCCAGCCCGAATACTCCCCGGCTGCCCTCGTCTAGCACCTCGATCTCCACCTCATCCCGTTGAAGTTCCAGGCGTCTCAGGCCTGATACGATCGCGGAGTCAACGTTTTCTCCGGTTGCCTCTATTGCTCGTTCTCTTTCCGTCATTTGCCAAGCTCCTCGAAAGCATACTCCGCGCTGTCCTACTCGGGTTTACGTCTTAGCCTTGGCCTTAGCTTTCCCCTTCTCCTCTGCGCCGTCTCGGCTTCTTTGTACAAGGAAGTACTGGACCAGCCGAATCACGTTGGAGATAATGAAGTAGATGGAAAGGCCCGTCGCGTACTGCAGGGTGAAGAACATGAACATCAGTGGCATCATGACCTGCATCTGCCGGTTCATCGTGGCTGCCTGCGATTGGTCATCGCCGACACTGGGCGGGGTCAGCAGCTTCTGCTGCAGCCAGGACGTGGCCAGGACCAGGATGGGCAGAGAGTATGACCACCACTGAACCGGGTTGGGGGGCTGTCCCAGATCCATTCCCAAGAACGTGCTCTGCAGCGGGACGAGTCCCACGACGCCGGGCAGCCATTTGTAGATGTGTTGGGAGAACCGAAACAGCTCAAACGGCGTGGAGGGTATGCAATACCTGATGGCCCCGATGAGGCCGAACCAGATCGGCATCTGGATCAGGAGCGGCAGGCATCCTGCCATGGGGTTGATACCTGCTTCCTTGTACAGCTTCATCTGCTCCTGGGACAGCCGTTCCTTGTCTTTGGCGTACTTCTTCTGCAGCTTCTCAATCTCAGGCTGGAATTCCTGCATCTTGCGCGACGACTTTTGCTGTCGCAGCGTCAGTGGCAGGACGAGCAGGTTGATCAGGAGGGTCAAAACGGCGATTGCCCAAACCGTCTGATTCCCCAGGAATTTGTACAGGAGCAGCAAAACGTTGGCGAAAAAATAGGCGATAGGATCAAACACGATCGATTTCCCTTTACTGTTTTCTCATTCGTTGGCCGCAGCTTCAACCGCGGGCGGGTGGACCCAGATCTCACGTCCGTTGTCTACGTGGAGCGCTTGTATCCGGGCCTCTCCGTAGAGCAGCGCTACGTACACGTTTGAGCCGCTCACCACCGGCGGCGAGAGTATCTGCGCCTTGTCGTTCTCAGCGCGCCACATGACGAAGCCGTCGCTCGTGTCCATTGCATATAGGGTGCCGTTCTCGCTACCCACGAACATCTGACTGCCATCCTCGGTCAACACCGGCCCCGCCCGGAGTGGCGCGTCCAGCGCTTGATGCCATATCTGTTCACCGGTTTCGGCATCCACCGCGTGGACGTTGCCGTTCACGTCGGTTGCGTAGATGGTTCCGTCGTGCACCGCGACGTCGCCCCAAAACCAGTTCTCGCCCGCAAAGTGCCAGCGCTCCGCTCCTGTCAGGGCGTCTACCGCGTAGAGCTTGTCGTCGAAAGCACCGATGTAGAGCGTGTCGTTCCACATCGCCGGTTCGCTGGCGAAAGCGCCCAGGGTGGAGAAATCCCACTGCACTTGCCCGTCCGACAGGTTCAGCGAGTACAGATGGCGGTCCATGGAGCCGACGTAAACGGTGTCTGAGACGATGAGCGGGGTAGCCCACACGCGGTGCCCAGTCTCGAAAACCCACCTCGGCGTCCCGGTCTCCACGTCCAGCGCGTAGACGTTGCCGTCGCTGTTGCCGATGATGAACAGCCCGCCGCCCACCACACCACCTTCGACGTATTGTCCACCGGCTTCATCGAAGCGCCACAGCAGAGTGCCGGTGTCACGCTCCAGCGCCCAGACGACGTTCTTGGCCTGGCTGAAGAACCCGCTGGCGGGCACTTGCGAGGCCACGATGACGTGTTTCTCATCCACTGCCGGAGTGACGTAGAAAACCCCGCGCCTTTCATCCTCCGTGCTCTTGGGGAAAACCCACACGGGCTCGCCATCGGCCGCGTTCAGCACTCTAAACTGCTCCAGGTCGGGGGCGTACACCATCTCATCTACAACCGTCAGCCCTGTCCAGCTCATAGGCCGAGCGCCGCCTGCGCAGCCGCTTACACTCATCAGCAGCACCGACAACACCACCAGTGTGATGGGCCAGCGCTGTATCCAGGATTGCTTCAATTACCTATCCTCCTCTAATTCGGGTACAGGGTCATATCCTCCCGGGTTGAATGGGTGGCAGCGTGCGACGCGTTTGATCGCCAGCCAGCCACCGCGCCAGACCCCGTAACGGGCGATGGCCTCATATCCATACTGCGAGCAGGAGGGAAAGAAACGACAGGTGGGAGGAAGCACCCGCGAAAACGTTGCTTGATACAGGCGAATCGCACCTAGAAGAACGACTTTCATCCCTTACGTCTTCTCTTTTCCTGCAGCCATCCGTCGGATTACCAATGTCCGGGGTTCCAAGGATCAGGCCTTCGGCTTCTCCAGCCTGAGACCTGGGGCTTGATGATTCAGGACCACGTGCTGCGCGCTCATTCCGGCCCGCCTCAGGAGCGAAGCCAGTGCTCGCTCGACCTGTGGCTCCTTTACCTTGAGGATGGGAGACCGTGCGATCAACATCACGTCCCACCCGGTTTCGAACTGGTGATAGAGGTGTCGCGCGGCTTCGCGCAGCAGCCGCTTCGCGCGGTTCCGCGCCACCGCACCGCCGACGCGCCGGCTGGCTGTGACGCCCACGCGGCTGAATGCGAGATCGTTGGACCGTGCCACGAGTACCAGCAAGCTGTGTGCCCACGATCGTCCCTCATGGTATACCCGTCGCACGTCGCTCTCGCGTCGCAGCCGTATTTGCCGCTCCATCACCGGCCTCGGTTCCAATGCAAAAACAGGGCATGTGGCTCGGCCCAGACCGCCGGGAACGCCTCCGTCTGGTACACCAGCGCGTAGGAGCGCGGTCCCCGTGTCCATTCCCTTGCCACATGCTCCGCTTCGCACCGTGAGCTAGCCTCGGCGCCGTGGACGCTGTGAGCTTTCTTTCCAGTTCAGCTTCTTGGCCCACTCTCGTCGCACGCTCAGTCGCCGTCGGCCCTTGTTCCTCCGTGACTTGATTACCTTCCGTCCGCTTGATGTGGCCATACGGGCCCGGAACCCGTGGGTGCGCATACGCTTGCGTTTCTTAGGTTGATATGTTCGCTTTGGCATCTATCCTCCCTCTAACGGCTAGCAATCGGCGCATGGCCGATTGTTAACATCCGCGCCATTATACAATAAGCAGCATTAACGGTCAAATCAGAATAGACCTGACGGGTCTTCCGAAACCCGTCAGGTCCAGCCGGGCGCCGGGCACGGATCGTAGCCTCACGCCGCTTGAAGGACGCGGAACTCATTCGCACCTGTCGTGCGTATCGCGTCCCGTGCCCTACTTCACGATCGCCACGATGATTGGCGCTATGGCGATGGCGGGCAGGAGATTGCCGGCGCGGATCTGCTTGATATCGAGAAGGCCCAACCCCAGCGCCAGCATCAGCGCGCCCCCGGTAGCACTCATCTCGGCGACCATCGGATCGGTCAGAACCGCGCTGGCCCAACCCGCGCCCAGCGTCAGCGCTCCTTGATAGACCAGCACCGTGAGAGCGGAAAAGAGCACGCCAGATCCCAACGTAGATGCGAAGGCCAGGGCCGCGAACCCATCCAACGCCGCCTTGACCGCCAGCAGCGTGTAGTCACCGGTCAGACCGTCCTGGATGGATCCCAAGACCGTCATCGGGCCGACGCAGAACACGAGGCTTGCCGTCAGAAAGGCGTGGCTGAACCGGGATTTGCCCGACCGGGCACCGTCCAGTGGCGGGCCGGAGTGCGCGGGGCCGTCCTTTCCGGAGGTCTTGTGTTCGAGCCAGCGGCCCAGTTGATTGATGTGGCTCTCGATGCGCAGCCATTCCCCGGCGATGCCTCCCAGCAGGAGGCTGGCCAGGACGATGAGGATGTTGTCGGTCTCGAAGGAGAGTTGGATGCCGATGATGAGCGTCAAGAGCCCCAGGCCGTGCATGATCGTCTCGCGCATCCTTTCCGGCAGGCGACCGCCCAGCAGCATGCCCAGTGCCCCGCCTACCAGGACGGTGACTACGTTGATCAGGGTACCTGTGCCGATCATGGGATTCCTTTCCGCTTGCGGCTAAGAGTAATGGCGCGTCATTCTGATGACACGCCATTCCGATGACACGCCGTGCTGATGGCGCGATGGTATCACAGGTGCACACGGGCGTCAAGCTAGGCCCTGTGCAGCGAGGTGCGTGATCGTGGCACGGGATAGCTCCAGGGGTGTGCGCGGGCAGGGTGGGGAGAAGGGCGGCGTGTGGGTGCCGTCCGTCCTCGCCAATGGGCCGCGTGCGGCAGGATCAGCTTTCCAGGTAGCGCAGGCTGTGCTCTAGGTACTCGATCTCGTCCATCTCGAGCACCAGGCAGGGCTGCTTAGGCAGTCCGTGCAGCAGCGGCAAGACATCTCGCTTGTAGTCAATCACCCCGCCGGGGAGATCGAGCGCCAGGTGCTCGTCGCAGAATCCGCGGTGGTTGTTCATGTGGCAATGCACCAGCCGGTGTTCCAGCCGCTCGATCCACGCGCCCAGCGGCAGGTAGTCGGAGAACAGATAGACGTGGCCGACGTCCAGACATGCGCTCAGTTGAGGTGAGTCCACCTGGTCCAGTACGTCACCGATCACGTCTGGGTTTGGCTCCCACATGTTCTCCAGTGCGATAACCACGCCGCGCGCAGCGGCTTCCTCGATCATCGGCTCCCAGAACGCGACCTGGCGCTTCGTCCACTCGGGGCGATAGCTGGGCTTGCGCACCACGGGTATGAAGTCGGTATGGAAGACGACGTTGCGCGCACCCAGCTCTGCCGCGATGTCCAGGTTGAGCATGTAGCGCTCACGGGTCAGTGCCACGACCCGCTTGTCCGTACTGGCAGGGGACAGATCGAGAAATGCGCCGTGGATCGCGATGTCGCCCTCTATGTCGCGCAGCAACGCCTGGTGCTGGGCGACCACTGCGCGCCAGTCACCATCGAGCAGGTCGGTGTCGTAGCCATAGACCTGCAGTTCCAGCCCCGCTCCGTGGGCGCGGGCCAGATCACAGTGTCGTCTGATATCTCGTTGAAATGTGCCAAGCAGTATGCGTTCCACAGACAGCTCCTTTGCCCACCCTGTGGACCGATTGTACATCACCATGGGGGGATGGGCAAACGGCCACAGAGTCACTTGACGTAGGTGCGCATCGCGTCCGCCATCTGTCGCGCCCTCTCCGGCGCGTCGCCTACGTGGTTCGTGGCGTCGAGCAAGTCGCGCACGCGCCCGGCGGGCAGGTAGCGCAGCACTTGTGGATCGGCTGTCAGCAGGTCGGCCAGCGGGTTAGGTTCTCCCCGTTGCACGGCGTCCCAGGCGAGCATCGCGGCCTGTCGGATCTGTTCGTGCATCGCCTGGCGGTCGGCCCCGGCCCGTGCCAGCTCCATCAGCAGCCGCTCTGTGGCAGCAAAGGTGCCATAGACGGCCAGGTTATGTGCTGTCGCCTCGTCGCGAATGAGCAGCCCTCGCAGAACCCGATGGGCCCGCAGAACCAGTTCGTCGCTCGCCAGAAACGCGCCCGGCAGGATGATGCGCCGGTTGCCCTTGTCGTCCAGTGTGCGCTCCAGCAGGGAATGGGCGGCGTTGTCCCATGCCACCCGGGCCAGCGCTGTGACGTAGCGAGCCAGGCCGTCCATGTTCTCCGCGTTGATGGGGTTGCGTTTGAAGGGCATCGCGGACGAGCCTACCTGCCGCTTGCCGAAGGGCTCGCTCCACTCCCCGATAGGCGGTGACTGCAGTATGCGCAGGTCGAAGGCGAAGCGGTAGATGGATGCCGCTATGCCCGCCAGCACGGTCAACACACGATAGTCCTGCTTGCGCGGGTACACCTGCGTGGCGACGGTGAACGCTTCTATCCCTAAGTCGGCCAGCACGCGGGCTTCCAGTTCGGCGGGCGACATCCCCGTGCCCTGGAGCAGTTGCGCGTAGGCGGCCCCGGTGCCTACTGCGCCCTTGATCCCCTTGCCCCGGATGTGCTGCCGCAGCCGGCGGAGTTCGTGATAGTCCTCCAGCAGATCCTGACCGTAGATCGCCAGCCGGTGGCCGACGGTAGTCGGCTCTGCCGGTTGCAGGTGCGTGAAGCCCATGCACACCTGATCGGCGTGTGCCTCGATGCGGTCGGCCAGGTCGCTCAGGAGCGCGCGTAGCCGTCCAATCAGCAAGTCGAGGGCCTCGCGGGTGCGCAGCACGTCCGCGTTGTCTTCAATGTCGGCGCTGGTGGCTCCCAGGTGGAGCACCGGGCCGCCGATGGGGCACTGTTCGGCAAACGTCCGGAGTTCGGCCATCAAGTCGTGGTGGATCTCGGCCTCGAGCTGGGCAGTGCGAGCCAGGTCCACGTCCGCCGCGTGTGCCTGCAGATCGGCCAGTTGCTCGGCCGTGACGAGACCGGCCTGGCGCTGTGCCCCTGCCAGTGCCGTCCACACCCGCCGCCAGAGACGCCGCTTGTGCATCTCGCTCCAGATGGCCCGCATCTCCTGGGAGCCATAGCGCCACGTGAAGGGCGAAAGAAACGTCTCGTGCGTGAAGTGATCGGTCTTTGGCGGTTGTCCCATGGGTTGCACCTCCGTAGACTCCAGTCCGCCGCCCGCTCAATGCCCAGAGATTGGGCCGGGAGTGGCGAGTGACCCCGTGCAGGCACTTGATTTTACCCCAAATCAGAGTGGAGGGAAACCGCCGGTGTGCAGGCCTGCCCATACCCGTCTCGGATCGAGTGCGCCGCTGCGTACGGCGCTCCTGGCCAGGGTGACCGGTGACCGGCGCCAATACTGACATATGCCTGTTTGTTGGGTGAGACATGACACTTGCTATCCGCTGGTCCTTCCTGTAGCATGTATAATCGCGGCCCATAGTTGCCATACGTAAGGAAGCCTCGTGGACGTGACAAGGAGGTGCCGAGTGGCGGATCATCGCATCCAAGAGCATCCCATCATAGCGGTCGAGGAATGGCCGGAGATCGAGTTCACCTGGCAGGGCCAGGCGATGTGTGCCCGTGAGGGAGAGACAATCGCCTCGGCCCTTTTTGCTAACGGCGTGCGCATCTTCGGCCATCACCACAAGGACGGCGCGCCCCAGGGCATTTTCTGCGCCAACGGCCAGTGTGCTCAGTGCCTGGTCGTGGCGGATGGCCTGCCCGTCAAGGCCTGCATGACGCCCCTTCGGCCCGGGATGTGCGTCGAGCCGATGGAGGGAAAGCCGGTTCTCCCTGACGTCCACACCGTGCCCGGCATGCGGCCCGTGGAAATCGCCGAGGTTGAGTGTCTGATCATCGGCGGCGGCCCGGCGGGTCTTTCGGCGGCCATCGAACTGGGCAAGGCCGGCGTACGCACGCTTATCCTGGACGACAAGCATCGGCTCGGCGGCAAGCTAGTCCTCCAGACCCACAAGTTCTTCGGCTCCATCGATGCATGCTACGCCGGGACACGGGGCATCGACATCGCCACCAAGTTAGAACGTGACGTGCGCCAGTTCGAGAACGTCCAGGTTTGGCTCAACAGCACGGCCCTGGCCGTCTTCTCAGATCGGAAAGTCCAGATCCTGCGAGAGGGGCGTTTCGTCGTCGTCCAGCCTCATATCTTGCTGGTAGCCACCGGCGCGCGGGAGAAATCATTGGCCTTCAGGGGGAACACGTTGCCGGGCGTCTACGGTGCGGGGGCTTTCCAGACGCTGGCCAATCGAGACCTGGTACGGCCCACGGGGCGGCTGTTCATCGTCGGCGGTGGGAACGTCGGCCTGATCGCAGGTTATCATGCCCTGCAGGCTGGCATCCAGGTCGTCGGCCTGTGTGAGGCATTGCCTGAGTGCTCTGGCTACAAAGTCCACAAGGACAAGCTGGCCCGTATGGGGATCCCCATATATCTTTCCCACACCATCCTCAGCGCCAATGGAGATCAAGAGGTGGAATCGGCCACCATCGCTCAACTCGACGAGAACTGGCGATCCATCCCTGGCACAGAGAAGACGTTTACGTGCGATACGATCTTGGTCGCCGTGGGGCTCGACCCGGTGGATGAGTTCGTGCACAAGGCGCGGGAGTTCGGTCTGCCGGTTCACGCGGCAGGGGATGCGGAGGAAATCGCCGAGGCCTCGGCGGCGATGTTCACCGGCCGTATCCGGGGCCTGGAGGTCGCCAAGGCCCTGGGGAGAGACGTTGGGGAGGTGCCGCTGGAGTGGCATCGCACCGCCGAAGTGCTCAAGTCCAAACCCGGCGCGGTGGTCACTGAGGACATTCCCGAGATGGAGTCGGGTGTCTTCCCGGTGCTCCATTGTGCTCAGGAGATCCCCTGTAACCCGTGCACGTCCGTCTGCCCTCAGGGCTGCATCGTCATCGAGGGGGATGACATCCGGGGGTTGCCCGAGTACGTGGGCGAGGGGTGCACCGGCTGTGCGCAGTGCGTTGCGATCTGCCCCGGCCTGGCGATCACGCTGGTGGACTACCGAAAGGATGCCAAATATCCGACGGTGACGATCCCCCATGAGTTTCCGTCTGACTCGATCCGCGAGGGGGACGTGGTGACGGTGCTCGATACAGAGGGGGCGGTGCTGGGCAACGTGGAAGTGGTGAAGGTGCAAGCCCCGAGGTTCACTGACCGGGCGCTTCTGGTGCGGGTGAAGGCCCCCCACGAGATTGCCAAGCACATCGCCGGCATCCGCGTGCAGCAGCCCTGGGTAGCCGAGCCGGTGGCACAGTACGTCGAGCGAGTCGCCGACGACGAGATTATCTGCCGCTGCGAACGGGTGACGGCGGGGGAGATCCGCGCGCTCATTCGATCCGGCGTGCGGGACATGAACCACATCAAGGCTGTGACACGTGCCGGGATGGGGGCCTGTGGGGGCAAAACCTGCACCAACCTGATCAAGCGGCTGTTCCGCGAGGAGGGGGTTTCGCCAGCGGACATGGTCGAGAGCACGCGTCGCCCGCTCTTCATTGAGGTATCCCTGGGCGTCCTCGCCGGCGTTGCTTCTGGAGATGGGCCGGCCGAGGAAGCGCGGGTAGTCCACGCGACGGATTTGGACGAGGGGGGCATGTAGTCAGGGGTGGGGGCGACGTCGCGCCATCAGAATGGCGCCTTTGTAAGGATGATGGCGCGCGCCATCAGAATGGCGCCTCTGTAGGGATGATGGCGCGCCATCAGAATGGCGCCTTTGTAGGGATGATGGCGCACCCGGCATGAGGAGGCATACGTGACTACAAAAGTGTACGATGTCATTATCGTTGGCGCTGGGAGTGTCGGCACTCCGGCTGCCTTCTTCATGGCCCAGGCAGGGCTCAAGCCGCTCGTCATCGATCAGTTCGCCGGGCCCGGCCAGGGTTCCAACAAGGCCGCCATCGGCGGTATTCGTGCCACCCACTCCGCTCCCTCCAAGATCCGCCTGTGTATCAAGTCCATTGACGTTTTCTCCACCTGGCAGGAAATCTACGGCGACGACATCGAATGGTATCAAGGTGGTTACTCATTCGTCGCCTACCGGGAACAGGATGAGCAAGTTCTGAAAGACCTGCTGAAGGTCCAGCAATCCTTTGGCCTGGATATCCGCTGGCTGGATCGGGATAGCCTTCTAGAGGTCATCCCGGACCTGAGTCCCGACAGCCTCATCGGTGGGACGTATTCGCCCGGCGATGGATCTGCCTCGCCGCTCTTGAGTGCCCATGCTTTCTACACCCAGGCGCGGGCGCGGGGGGCGGAGTTTCGTTTCCGCGAGCGGGTCACCGGCGTGATCCTCCGCCGGGGGCGGGTGGTCGGGGTGCGTACGGACAAGGGGGGCTATGCCACGGGTACGGTCATCAACGCCGCCGGCCCCTGGGCGCGTACATTGGCTCAGATGGCCGGGCTGGAAGTGCCGGTGACGCCGGACAGCCACGAGGCGGGCATCACCGAGCCAGTGGCTCGTTTTCTGGAGCCGATGGTGGTGGACATCCGGCCTGCCGAGGGCTCCCGGAATTACTACTTCTACCAGCACAGGCCCGGTCCGGTCGTGTTCTGTATCACGCCCGATCCCCCGATCGTCGGCACCGACCGGCGGGAGACATCCGTCTTCCTGCCCATGATCGCCCGGCGCATGGTCGACCTGATGCCTAAACTGGCCAATATCAAGGTGCGGCGTACCTGGCGGGGCCTGTACCCGATGACGCCCGACGGGTTCCCCATCGTGGGGCGTGCCCACGGACTGGATGGATACATCTGTGCCGTGGGTATGTGTGGACAGGGCTACATGTTGGGGCCAGGGGTGGGCGCGCTGTTGACCCGGATGGTGCGGGATGACCTCACGCCCGGGGATGAGGCAATCCTGGACGAACTGAACCCGTACCGTGAGTTTGGGGGGGAGGAGAAACTGAAGTAAAGTGCGCGAATCAGAAGAGGGCTTGGTCAGGCCGATTTGACAAGTTGGGGGATTACTTGTATTATCAGTCTGTCTTGCCGGGTTTTTCCGCAGGCTCGAGTGGGCCAAGACACTCAGCCTATCTCTCGCACGTTTCCAGCCTAGGGGCGCGATCCCCGCGCTTTTCCCGAAGGCGTTCCGCGTTTGTCTCGATGCTCCCGGCAAGGGCGCCGTTTCCAGGGACGTGGCCTCACGTCTCTGGCGGCTTCAGCATGGCCTCGGTGTGCCCGTACGATCTGTTGGCGTTTCCATTCCCCGTTAAAATACGGGACGCGGCGGACGCTGCCGACGTCGACCGCGGACGGTGCCGACCTCGCGCCATCGGAATTGCGGCGGTCGGGGGTAGACGGTCGGACGTCCGTTTTCTCAGCGGGAGCGCAGGCCAGAAAGGAGGGGATATTGAGCGAATCAGCACAGCGCGAAGCAACGTGTTTCCCCTGATCGTATCAGGGGCTGTACCGCCGCTCATCAGACCAAATGGAGGAGAATCATGTCTAAAAAGCTTGCTTTGTTGCTTCTGGTGCTTGTTTCGGTTCTGTCCGTTTTTACGGGCTGCAAGAAAGAGTCCGGTACGATCAAGCTTGGCCTTGAGGGCCCTATGACTGGCGACTATGCCTACGAGGGCCAGGGTTTCGAGAAAGCTGTCAAGCTGCTCGTTGATCAGACGAACGAGGCTGGCGGCTTGCTGGGACGTCAGATCGAGTTGGTCATCGAGGACGACGCCGGTGACCCGACCCAGGCCGCGCTGGTGGCGCAGCGCCTGGTGGATGCCGAGGTCGTGGCTGTTATCGGCGCCTACAACTCCACCGCCACGGAACCTGCGTCGGAGATCTATAACGATGCGGGCCTGTTCCACGTTACGCCGTCCTCTACGGCTACACGCCTCACTGAAAAGGGCTTCGAGCGCTTCTTCCGCGTCTGCTTCCTGGACGACCGTCAGGGCCTGTTTGCGGCCACGTTCGCCAGCGACGTGCTGGGGGTGCAGAACTTCGGTATCCTGCACGACAACTCCACGTATGCTCAGGGTCTGGCCGAGCACACGAAGCGCTACGCGGAGGAGATGGGGCTCAATGTGGTGTTCTATGACGCCATCAACCCCGACGACACGGATTTCACACCTATCCTCACCAACATCGGCGGGGCAGGGTTGGACGCGGTCTACTTCACCGGCTATCACGCTCAGGGCGGGCTGCTGCTCAAGCAGGGCGGCGAACTGGGCCTGGATCTGACCTGGGTGATGGGCAATGCTTCGAACAACCCCGAGCTGATCCAGATCGCCGGGGTGGAGAACGCTGCGGGCACCTACATCACCACTGAGCCACTGCCCAAGGACGTGGATTACCCCGAGGCGAGGCAGTTCGTGGCTGACTTCGAGGCCGAGTACGGCGAGTCGCCCGATAGTGTGTGGTGGATGATGGCAGCCGAGGCATTCAACGTCATCCGCTACGCCATCGAGGAGACCGAGTCGACCGACTCCGAGGTCCTGGCCAAGTTCCTCCACGAAGAGGCGAAAGACATCAATGGCATCACCGGCCCGATCCTGGGCTGGGACGAGAAGGGTGACCGGCTGGGCACCATCCACCTGGCCTACATCATAGACGAGGGCGGAAACTTCGTCGTCAACCCAGAACAGCCATAGGCCTAGCGGCACAAGAGACGGGGAGTTCGAGGTTCCTCGAACTCCCCTCTTGGTGTTTCATGTCTGGGCAAGCCTCTTCACGCCAACGAAGGGAGGACCTATCCCATGCAATTTCTTCAGCAGATGATCAACGGCATCACCATCGGTGCGTTCTACTCGCTGGTCGCTCTGGGCTACACGATGGTGTATGGCGTGTTGAAACTGATCAACTTTGCCCACGGTGACCTGTTCATGTGGGGCGCCTACCTGGGCCTGACCAGCCTGAACGTCGTGCTAGCCCTGGTGGCTCAGGCGAGCCCCTGGGCCATTGTGCCATCCGTCGTCGCCGTCCTGGTCACGGTGGCCGTCGCCGGGGTCGCGGTGGAGCGGGTGGCATATCGTCCCTTGCGCTCGGCTGGACGGCTGGCCCCGGTGATCTCGGCGCTTGGGGTGGCTTTCATCTTGGAGAGCTTGGCGCGGAACATATACGGAGCCAGCTACAGGACTTATCCAAACGGCGTTGCGCTCGCCGGGAGGGTCGAATGGGGTGGAGCGCACTTCAGCGTGATGCAGGCTGTCGTTCTAGCTATTTCCTTTCTGCTCATGGGGGCCCTGTACCTCTTCGTACAGCGTACCCGCATTGGAACCGCCATGCGTGCCGTCTCGCTGGATCACGACACCTCGAAGTTGATGGGGATTGACGTCAACCGCATTATCGCGGTTGTCTTCATCATCGGTCCGGGGTTGGGCGGGGTGGCGGGTATGATCGTGGCCCTCTACTACGGCTCCTTCGACTTCACGTTGGGGTGGGCGTTTGGCTTGAAGGCCTTCATCGCTGCCATCCTGGGGGGCATCGGCAATATCCCCGGCGCGATGATCGGCGGTATGCTCCTGGGCATTATCGAGACCCTGGGGGCTGGCTACCTGTCGCCTCAATGGAAGGACGTCATCGCCTATGCGATTCTGATCCTGATCTTGATCTTCCGACCTACCGGTTTGCTTGGCGAGCGGGTCGCGGAAAAGCTGTGAGGAGGCAGCGATGGAGAATATACTGACACGCCTCCGAAAGGTGAATTCGCTCTGGTGGCAGGTAGGCCTGGTCATGCTGGCTGTCCTGCTACCGCTGCCGGTGAGCGATTACTTGCGCTCTGTAATGTGGCGCACTGCACTCTATGCTATGTTGGGCCTCAGTCTCAACATCATTCTTGGGTACGCCGGGCTGTTCCAGTTGGGCCACGCTGCCTTCTATGCACTGGGAGCCTACACGGCAGGGCTCCTGAATCTCCACTTCGACATCCCCATCCTGCTGACTCTGCCTGCCAGCGTAGGAGTGTCGGCTCTATTTGGCTACCTGCTTACCCGGCCCATTCTGCATCTGCGTGGTGACTACCTGTGTATCGTGACCATCGCCTTCGGCGAGGTCGTACGGCTGGTGTTGGTCAACAACCTGTTCGGCATCACCGGCGGTGCTAACGGCCTGAGCAGCATTGATCGCCCTGTGCTGTTTGGCCTGGTGCTGCGCGAGCCGATCTATCACTATTATCTCGTTCTGTTTTTCCTCATCGTCACGATCGCCGCAGTGCAGCGTTTGGAGAACTCCCGTCTGGGGCGGGCCTGGATGTACGTGCGCGAGGACGAGGTGGCTGCCGAGGCGATGGGGATTGACACGACTCGGGTGAAACTGCTGGCCTTCGTGCTCGGCTCCGGTTGGGCTGGGTTGGCGGGCGCGCTGTATGCAGCCAAGATCACGGTGATCTCGCCCGATCAGGCTAAGTTCTTGGAATCGGTGATCATGTTCTGCGTTGTCGTGCTCGGCGGCACGGGCTCTATCCCCGGCGTCTTCGTAGGCACCCTGGGCATGGTCACGTTACCCGAACTTTCCCGCCCGCTGAAAGCCTGGCGCGATGCCTGGCTGGGCTTTGTGATGGTCGCCATGATGATCCTCCGCCCGGAGGGCTTGTGGCCCAGCCGCCGCGTGCAGATGGAGATTCGGGGCGAGAAGGATGAAACCCTTCCTGCTCCTGCAGCAGGCAGTTGATTCTGCGGGCGCGGACGCCCGTTTTCCTAGAGTGGAGCGGGCGCGGGGGTTTGCCGGCAGGGATGCAGCGGATGCAGACATCCGGGCGGTCCATGGGCGTTTTCTAAGAGTGGAGGGGTGAGGAAGCATGGCAATTCTGGGAATCCGCAAGTTGACCAAGCGTTTCGGTGGACTGGTGGCCGTCGACCAAATGGACTTCGACCTGAACGATGGAGAGATCCTGGGTCTCATCGGTCCCAACGGCGCTGGTAAGACAACGATCTTCAATATGATCACCGGCATCTATCCGCCCACAGCGGGCGAGATCTACTTTCGGGATCAGCGTATCGCTCATCCACAGCCCACCCTGCGCGAGCGCCTGGCCACTCCTGTTTGGTGGGTGAATTGGGTGCCGCTAAGCTCAGTGCAGCAGAAGTGGGACAATGTCCGCACGCTCCGCCCGCACGAGATTACGGAGCGCGGCATCGCGCGTACCTTCCAGACGATCCGGTTGTTCAACAACCTGACTGCGCTGGAGAACGTGATGGCGGGCCTGCATCACCGCACCAGGGCAGGTGTGTGGGGCGCGCTTTTCCGTCCCCCATCCCAAAAGGATGAGGAGGAATACATCGTCGCCGAGGCACAGCAGCACCTGGCGTTCATGGGCCTGGCGGACTACCGAGACGATCTGGCGAAGAACCTGCCCTACGGTCACCAGCGACGACTGGAGATCGCCCGCGCATTGGCTGCTGAGCCGGCGCTCGTGGTCCTTGATGAGCCGGCGGCTGGCCTGAACGAACAGGAAACTTTGGAATTGATGGCCCTTATCCGCCAGATCCGTGACTCGGGCATCACCGTCTTGCTGATTGAGCACGATATGAAAGTCGTGATGGGCATCTGCGAGCGCATCGTCGTCTTGGACTATGGCAAGAAGATCGCGGAGGGTACGCCGTCTGAGGTCCAGCGCAATCCGCGGGTCATCGAGGCCTATCTGGGCGAGGAGGAGGTGTGATCAATGTCCCTTTTGGAGATCGAGAACCTGCACACCTACTACGGCCACATCCATGCCTTGAAGGGCATCAACCTGGAGGTGGATGAGGGCGAGATCGTCACTCTCATCGGGGCCAACGGAGCAGGCAAGACGACTACACTGCGCACCATCTCCGGTCTGATTCGCCCCCGCGAGGGCCGGATCGGATTCGGCGGGCAGGACATAGGCAAGGTACCTGCCCATCAGATCGTGGAGCGAGGCATCTCTCACGCCCCTGAGGGACGGCAGATATTCAGCACCCTGACGGTGACGGAGAATCTGAACATGGGAGCCTATAGCCTGGGCGGAGACACTCAGGCCATCCAGGAGAACTGCCGTCGTGTGTTCAGCCTCTTCCCGCGCCTGGAGGAGCGCAAGAATCAGCTCGGTGGCACACTCTCCGGCGGCGAGCAGCAGATGTTGACCATCGGCCGCGCGCTGATGGCCCGCCCCCGGCTGATTATGCTGGACGAACCCTCGTTGGGCCTGGCTCCCATGTTGGTCCGCGCCATCTTTGACACGGTTCGCGAGATCAACGCGCGCGGCGTGACGGTCTTGCTGGTGGAGCAGAACGCGCGCGCGGCGCTCAAGGTAGCGCATCGAGGCTACGTGCTGGAGACCGGCCGCGTGGTCCTCTCCGGCCTGGCCCAAGACTTGTTGCAGGACGAACGGGTGCGCAAGGCGTATCTGGGTGAGCAGTGACATGATGCGCATTCTATCGCGTGAACACGTGCGGCAGGCGCTGCCGATGCGCCTGGCGATCGAGGCGATGAAGGGGGCGTTCGCCCAACTCTCCACCGGCCAGGCCGACGTGCCGCTCAGGGTGGCGCTGCAGGTGCCGCGGCACAACGGCGTTACGCTGTTCATGCCGGGCTACCTGTCTGCCGATGACCAGATGGCGGTCAAGATCGTCTCCGTCTTCAACGACAATCCGGCCAGGGGGTTGCCGCTCATACACGCACTAGTCGTGGTCGTGGACGCGGTGACGGGGGAGCCGGTAGCCGTGATGGACGGGACGTATCTCACGGCGCTGCGCACGGGCGCGGTCTCCGGTGCGGCCACGGACCTGTTGGCGCGACAGGACGTGCACACGGTTGCGGTCTTCGGGGCGGGCGCGCAGGGGCGCACACAACTGGAGGCTATCTGTGCCGTGCGGCCCATCCGGCAGGCGTGGGTCTACGATGTGGCGCTAGAGCGGGCCGTCGCCTACGCCGACGAGATGGGTCAGCGCTTGTCGATTGCTGTGAGCGTGGCGGAGACGCCGGCCCAGGCGGCGGCCCTGGCGGACGTGATTTGCACGGCCACGACCTCCTCCACCCCTGTGTTCGCGGACGCGGACGTCCGGCCGGGGACGCACATCAATGCGGTCGGTGCCTACACCCCGCAGATGCAGGAGCTGCCGGCGGAGACGGTCGTGCGGGCCAAGCTGGTGATTGACCATCGGGAGGCGAGCCTGGCCGAGGCCGGCGACCTGCTCATCCCGCTGCGCGAGGGTCTGATCACCGAGGACAGCATCTACGCAGAGCTGGGTGAGATCGCTGCCGGGCACAAGCCAGGGCGGGCTTCGCCGGATGAGATCACGCTTTTCAAGTCGGTGGGCGTGGCCGTGCAGGACGTGGCGGCGGCAGGCGCGGTGCTGGAGGCGGCGCGGCAGCAAGACTTGGGGATTGAGATAGTACTCTGAGTCCAGACAGGCCGTGGAACACACGCAATACGCACCACGCAACATGTGTTTCGTGTTGCGTGGTGTGCGAATTATCGGAGAAAGGGTTATCGGAGTAACCATGCACTTACCCAAGACAGCGGATGTCGTCATCGTAGGTGGGGGTGTAATGGGCGCCAGTACGGCCTACCATCTGGCGCTCAAAGGGTGCCAGAACGTGCTATTGCTGGAGCGGGAGCCCTTCTTTGGCACACAGGCCACGGGCAAGTGTGCCGGGGGTATTCGCTACCAGTTCGGCACTGAGATCAACGTCCGCATCTCCATGCTGAGCCTGCCGATGCTGGCTCGCTTCGAGGAGGAGTTGGAACAGCCCATCGACGTGCACTACTGTGGCTATCTTTTCCTCCTGACGAACGATGCAGACGTGGCGGCCTTCGGCCAGCAGGTGGAGATGCAGCAGGGGCTGGGCGTGGGGACGGAATGGCTGGAGCCGGACGAGATCGCGCGCCTGGTGCCTCTGCTCAACCTGGAAGGGGTCCTCGGGGGAACGTTCAACCCGAACGATGGCCTGGCGGACCCCAGCGGCGTGGTCCAGGGGTACGTATCGGGGGCGCGGCGCTTGGGGGCGAAGCTACTGAACGATGTGGAGGTGAACGACATTCTGGTTGAGGGGGGGCGGGTGCAGGGCGTCGTCACCACGCAGGGACGGGTTGCCACGCCGCTCGTCGTCAACGCGGCCGGTCCGTGGGCGGGTAGTGTGGGAGAAATGGCCGGCGTGGATATCCCGATCGTCCCCGTGCGGCGACAGATTGTCGTCACTGGCCGGATGCCGGACATACCGCCTGACTTTCCATTCACCATAGATTTCGAGACCTCCCTGTATTTCCATCGCGAGGGCGAGAGCATCCTGACGGGGATGGCGAAACACGATGAGCCGGTGAGTTTCAACCAATCGGTGGATGAGGAGTGGGAACTGGTTCATCTGGAGGCGGCGATGAAGCGCTTGCCTGTCCTGGAAAAGGCGGAATTGGCCAGCCACTGGGCTGGGCTCTATGAGAACACGCCGGATGCCCATCCCATCCTGGGCGGTATCTCCGAGGTGGAGGGACTCTACTGTATTGCTGGCTTCAGCGGACACGGCTTTCAGCACGGCCCGGCCTGTGGCTTGCTGCTGGCGGAGGAAATCGTGGATGGCGCAGCCCACACGCTGGACATCGCATCGCTGAGTATAGATCGCTTCCGGGAGGGTAGGGAGATCGTCGAGTACAACGTCGTGTAGCGTCCACACCGAACATCGATTGGCCCATTCGTAGTACGGGCGGATGCGTCCGTGTCAGCCGGGCCTCCTCCATTTGCACACATGGGTGAGACCGCAATCCCCCTGGGACCGGGATCGCTTCGCACAGCGGTCTGGTTCAGTCCGATGCCCCCGTTCTGTCCGACTAGACTTCCGAAGTCTTCAGTAGTTCATTTGACCCGTCTAGCACCTTGCGGAAGCCGCAATCTATGCTACTTGGAGCTACGTCCTACGGGTTGGGACAATCCGCGACTTCGGAAGTCTGGGGACAGCTGATGTGACATTGTCAAGTTAGTCGCTGCCAGATTCGCGAATTCGCGCAAAGCTTGACAAAGTGGCGGAAACGTGGTATACTAGCGATGTATTCGAGATATATCTCGATCTTTCCCCACAGATTCTCCTGATTCTAGGCAACAGGCGAGGAGCCGTTGTGCAACTAAACAGCGAGAAGGCCTATCACCTCATCAAAGAGAAAATCATCTGTCTAGAACTGGCACCTTCCTCAGTGATTGACGAGCACGCGCTGATGGAGGAGCTCGCGTTGGGGCGCACGCCGATCCGTGAGGCCCTGCGCCGACTCTCCGATGAGACGCTGGTGAACATCGTCCCCCGCCGGGGGATGTTCGTGGCCGATATCAGCATCACCGACTTACAGCAGATTTTTGAGGTGCGGATCATTCTGGCAGGCTTCTGCGCTCGCCTGGCGGCTGAGCGGGCCACCCAGGATCAGATAGCCCAGATGGAGGCAGTGCTCCGCGAACTTGACCAGGTGCAGGATGGTGACTCCAAGGCATTGATAGCCATCGACAGGCAGTTTCAGAAACTGTTGTACCGAGCGGCAGGCAACGCGTTCTTGGCTGAGACGCTCAACCGGCTCTATGATCTAAGCCTACGGCTCTGGTATCTTGTACTGCCTCGTCTGGGTGACGTGCAGGGCGCGATCTTGCAGCACAGGGAAGTTGTCAAGGCGCTGAGATCGGCGGATGGCGTGCGGGCAGAGACGCTCATTCAGCGACATATTACCGGGTTTCAGCAGGGGATCAAGGCTGTCCTATAGCTGTCCTGTAGACGATTGGGCCGAACGCGGACGCAGGCGTCCGGCTGGGAGTTGATTGGCAACTGAGTAAGCCTGTTTTGAGGCTTCACATTCTGAAAGGGATAGTTCTTAAGCGGCAAAGGTGTTCCCTATAGGGAACCAAAGAGGGGAAGCCCGGTGAAAACCCGGCGCTGTCCCGCAACTGTGATCCTGTCGCACGATGGGATGGTCCGTGGTCCAAGCCGGATCACGCTGTCTCTAGCGTGAGTCAGCGAAAGCCAGAGTACCCGCCTTTGCCTGGGTTCTGAGACCTTCCGAGGAGAAGGGAGCAGACCGCGTGTCGCGGCTGCTCCCTTTCGCGTACAGAGTGGCTGTAATGCCGGCAGGATGCCGGCGGTCTGTCTGGTATTTGAAAGGGGGTGGTGCCTGCATCAAACCGTTCTGAGCTTTCGAGGTATAGGCCCGTTACACTGCGTATACGAGTACCACAGAATTAGGAGAGAGAGGAAACACACATGAAAAAGGCAATTCACAGTTTGTTGGCTATGTTGGTGATCTCAGGGCTCATCTTGGCCGTCGTTGGCTGCCAACCCGCCGAGCCCGAGCCCACCGAGGCGCCGGCCGCCGAGCCGGCAGAGGAAGAGGCCGCGGAAGCCGAAGAGGTGTTCAAGCTGGGCGTGCTGGGTCCCTTCAGTGGCCCCAGCGCACGCACCGGTGATGAGTTCAAGGCCGCGGTAAACATGGCCTTCGAGGCCATCGACTGGAAGATCGGCCACTACACGATCGAGCCGGTGTGGATCGACTCCCAGTCTGACCCGGCCAAGGCCTCCCAGGCCTACGAGCAGGCGGTCGTTCAAGACGAGATCGAGGCGGGGCTGATCAACTGGCACAGCTCGGTGGCTGTCTCGTGCATGGAGGTCGCGGCCAAGCACCAGATCCCGCACTTCTGCCCCTATGGTGCGACGGAGGTGGTGAACGAGACCTGGCAGTCTGACCCTGACACGTATTTCTACTGGGTCAACAAGTGGTGGCCCACGCCGAAGAAGCTGAGTATCTCGTACGTGCAGGCCCTCGAGGACGCCATCGCCGAGGGCCTTTGGTCGCCTGAGTCGAAGACGGTCGCTATCTACGGTGAGGACACGGACTGGGGCCGCAGCTTCGGCGCTGCGATCAAGGAGCAGCTCGAGGCGGCGGGTTGGGAGACGGTAGCCGAGGAGTACTTCGCCATCGACCAGACCGAGTTTTACCCGCTGCTCAACAAGTTAGTGGATCTGAATCCGGCGGTCATCGCGGGCACGAGTACGGCGCTGCCCTCCTATTCCGCGCTGATCAAGCAGGCGGACGAGGTGGGACTGGAGAGCCTGATCATCGCGGACGGCCTCGGCTGGTTCGGCGAGTGGTATGAATCAACCGGCAGCTCCTCCAACTACGTGCTCGATCAGATCCCCGGTTGGGCCACGGACGAGGGCAAGACGTTCGCTGAGGATTTCGAGGCCGCGAACGGTTTCCCGCCCAGCCCCTCGGCGGCGGGTTTGGCGTACGACGGTGCGGGCTTCTTCATCCAGGCCGCCCAGCAGGTCTATGAGAGCACGGGCGAGCTGAGCAAAGAGACGCTGGCCGACTTCGCCAAGAATGAGGTCCAGACCGGTAACTGGTCCTTCACCGACGGCATCGTGATGGAGGAGTACAAGTTCACGCCGGAGACGGTCCCGGACCCGATCGTGGGCAAGGGCTACTACATCTTCCCGGTCCTCCAGTACTTCGACGGCGAGGGCAAGGTCATCTTCCCGCCTGAGTGGGCCGTGCAGACGCTGGCCCCCAAGGGTGGTGCGGCCGAGGCGATCGAGCAGCCCGCGGCGGAGGAGGCCACCGAGGTCTTCAAGCTGGGCATCCTGGGGCCGTTCAGTGGACCGAGTGCCCGCACGGGCGAGGAGTTCAAGGCATCGGCTACGACGGCTCTGGAGGAGATCGACTTCCAGATCGGCAAGTACACGATCGAGCCGGTGTGGATCGACTCGCAGTCGGACCCGGCCAAGGCCTCCCAGGCCTACGAGCAGGCGGTGGTCCAGGACGGCATCCAGGCGGGCGTCCTCAACTGGCACAGTTCGGTGGCTGTATCCTGCATGGAGATCACGGCCAAGCACCAGGTGCCGCACTTCTTCGGCTTCGGCGCGACGGAGGTGGTCAACGAGACTTTCGACTCCGACCCGGACAAGTACGGGTACTGGATGTTCAAGGGCTGGCCCACGCCGAAGAAGCTGAGTATCTCGTACGTGCAGGCCCTAGAGGATGCCATCGCCGAGGGTGTCTGGGAGCCTGAGGCCAAGACCGTCGGCATCTACGGCGAGGACAGCGACTGGGGCCGCAGCTTCGGCGCGGCGATCAAGGAGCAGTTGGAGGCTGAGGGTTGGGAGACGGTGGCCGAGGAGTACTTCGCCCTCGACCAGACGGAGTTCTACCCGCTGCTGAACAAGCTGGTGGATCTGAATCCGGCGGTCATCGCGGGCACGAGCACGGCGGCACCTTCCTTCTCGGCTTTCATCAAGCAGGCGGACGAGGTGGGGCTGGAGAGCTTGATCATCGCCGACGGCCTGGGCTGGGTCGGTGAGTGGTATGACCTGACAGGTTCGGCCTCCGACTACGTGCTCGACCAGATCCCGGGTTGGGCCACGGCAGAGGGCCAGGAGTACGCCGAGCAGTTCGAGGAGCGCTGGGGCATCGCGCCCAGCCCATCGTCGGGCGGCCTGTCGTATGACGGCACGAAGTTCTTCCTGGCGATCGCGCAGGATGCCTACGAGGAGTACGGGGAGCTGAGCAGCGAGGTGATCCACAACTTCGTCAAGGACAACGTGTGGACGGGCGAGTGGACCTTCATGGATGGCATCGTGATGGAGGAGTACAAGACGACGATGGACGACGTGCCTGACCCCGTTGTGGGCAAGGGCTACTACATCTTCCCGGTCCTCCAGTACTTCGACGGCGAGGGCAAGGTCGTCTATCCGCCCGAGTGGGCTGTGCAGGAGGTTCAGCCCAAACCATAGGGTCTTTCGTTCCCGGATAGGGTGCCATCAGAATGGCCCTTTGAACGGGATAGGGTGCCATCAGAATGGCCCTTTGAACGGGATAGGGTGCCATCAGAATGGCCCTTTGAACGGGATAGGGTGCCATCAGAATGGCCCTTTGAACGGGATAGGGTGCCATCGGAATGGCCCTTTGAAGAGGATAGGGTAGACTAGCAATCTGGGGGTGGCGGGTGTGGTTGTAGGGTTGGACACCGCCTCCCGCCACCCCTGGTTGCGCTTGTGCGTGTTTACGAGGATTGATAGGGGGGGAGGTAGTCGGTAGATGGCACTTCAGACAGATATGATTCTTCATGCGGATAAGGTGATCAAGAACTTCGGCGGTTTGACGGCGGTCAACCGGGTGTCCATGGACGTGAAGAAAGGCCAGATCTTCGGCTTGATCGGACCAAACGGCGCTGGCAAGACGACGTTTCTGAACTGCATCGCCGGGGCCTATGCGCCCAGCGCCGGGGAAGTCTACTTCATGGGCCAGGAGACGACGGGCCAGTCGGCCGACGTGATGTGCAAGAGGGGTATGTCGAGGACGTTTCAGATACCTCTGCCCTTTCCGAAGCTGACCGTGCTGGAAAACGTGATGGTCGGCGCGGTGTTTGGCGCGCATACCGGCAGCGGCAAGCCTGCGGAGCAGCGCGCGGCGGAGGCCCTGGAGTTCGTCGAATTCCCGATGGATCCCAGCACACCTGCCGAGCAGTTGAACGCGGTACAGCTCAAGCGACTTGACCTGGCCCGCGCGCTGGCCTGCGGGCCCAACCTCTTGCTGCTGGATGAGCTGGCTGCTGGTCTGACCCCCGGTGAGCTCGATGACATGATGGACATCATCCGCACGATCCGGGATCGAGGGATCACCATCATCGTCGTAGAGCACATTATGCGCGTCATCCAGGGTATATGCGATCGCGTCATGGTCATTGAGTACGGGTCCCAGATCGCCGAGGGCACGCCGGACGAGGTGTTGAACAACCCGCGGGTCATCAAGGCCTACCTGGGAGAAGGACACTAGGCGCGAGAGGTGGCGTTGGCGGGCAGGGATGCCCGCGGTCCGTTGGGGGGCGGTCTCCGCGCCCATCTGTCTGCGGACGTTATGCCGGCAGGATGCCGGCGGTCCAGAAGAGAGGAGGATCCGTTGCTTCAGCTAAATAATCTCGACGCCAGCTATGGCTTTCTCCAGATCCTGTGGGGCGTTTCCCTCCACGTCGGCGAGGGGGAGTTCGTGGGACTGGTGGGACCCAACGGGGCTGGCAAGACGACGTTGTTGAGGACTATCGCCGGACTGCTGACCCCCACGGGCGGTGAGGTATTGTTCAAGGGCCAGTCCATGAACCAGGTGCCGGCCCATCAGACCACCCGGCGGGGCATCAGCTATATCTCGGAGGACCTCAATCTGTTTGTCGATATGTCGGTGCGCGAGAATCTGCTGATGGGGGCGTACATCGTCCGTGAGCGGGAGAAGCAGTTGGAGACGTTGGATTTCGTGTATCAGCTTTTCCCCAGGTTGAAGGAGCGAGAGAGCCAGTTGGCCGGCACGATGAGTGGTGGCGAGCGAAAGATGCTGGCCATCGCCCGCGGCATGATGTCGAACCCCGAGCTCCTTCTGGTAGACGAGCCTTCGCTTGGTCTGGCCCCTCACCTGGTCACTGACGTGTTCAACTCCTTGCGCACGTTGCAGGAAGCAGGCGTTACCATCCTGCTCGTGGAGCAGCGCGTCAACGCCACGTTGGAGATCACAGGCAGGGCCTACGTCCTAGAGCACGGCCGAATCGCGATGGAAGGCTCCAGCAGTGAGCTTATGCAGAACGACCACGTCAAGAAGGCCTACCTGGGCATTTGATGCAGGGAACGGCACTCCGGCGGACCTACGTGCCTTACTACGAACGGGACGGAACGGCACTCCGGCGGACCTAGCGGATGCAGACATCCGGGCCTCACTACGAACGGAACGGCCTATTCACTAAAGAGAGGTAACTATGAAGGGGAAGACGATCAAGGAAAGGGTCTCCGGCAACTGGGCGGCTTCCATCGTGATCATCAGTACCGTGGCCCTGGCTGTGGTGATCGGCCTGGCGGGTAATCCCTCCCAGGTGGTCAACAGCATCGTGACCGGTGGCTTGTGGGCACTGCTGGCGGTGGGGTTGGCGTTGGTTTTCGGCGTGATGAACGTGCCCCACTTTGCCCACGGTGAGTCATTTATGGTTGGCGCCTACGTCGCCTATTTTGTCTTTAGTCCGATACATGAATCGTTGCAGGATAACCCCAACGCATTCCTGGCCGCCGTCGCTCCCTTCCTGGCCATATTGGCGGCCGGGGTGGTCGGTCTGGTCTTGGGCGTAATTCTTGAAAGGCTGCTTTTCTATCCGCTGAGGGTGAGGACAAAGTCTGGATGGGTGATGAACGCTTTCCTGCTGACGGTGGGTATCTCGTTCATCATGACCAATGGGACCACGCTGGTCCTGGGACCTAACTTCCGCGGCATCCCGCGCTATTGGGATGTGGACCCGCTGGAGTTCCTGGGGGTGCGCGTTGCCGTCGATCGGATTGTCGCCTTCTTCATCGCGATCGCGTCCATCGTTGCCCTCTGGCTCTTCCTTCGCCGCACGCGCACAGGCCGGGCGATTCGGGCGGTCTCCCAAGACGAAACGGGCGCCCAGATGATGGGCATCAATCTCAACTTCATCTATCCCCTGACCTTCGCTTTGGCTACCGCTATGGCTGCCCTGTCAGGAGCGAGCTTGCTGTTCATGTTTCAAGCCTACCCGACGGTGGGACTCAAGCCGCTTTACTTCGCCTGGTACGTGGTCATGATGGCGGGGTTGGGAAACGTGGTAGGCGCCATCGTCGGCGGCTTCGTCGTGGCCGTGCTCCAGACGGCGACGCAGCAGTTCGTGGGCATCGCCTGGGAGGATGTGATACCGACCGTCGTCATGATCATCGTGCTGCTGATTGTACCCTCGGGTATCTTTGGCTCCGAGGTCAAAGGTGTCCAGGAGCAGTAGGAGTCGCGAGGAGGAGCAAATGAATATGGAGAAAAAGAACAACGCTGGGGCCTGGGGGGCGATCAAATCCGCGCTGGGGACGGTCGGTTTCTCCCCGTTGGGCCTTGTCCTGATCGTGGTCGCGGCCGTCCTCCCCTTGATCCCGCCCTTTAACCAGGAGCATATGATTCGCTGGCTTATCATGGGCGCGTTCCTCGCTGCTCAGTCGATCGCCTTTGACTTCACAGCCGGCTACATCAACGTGGTGAACTTCGGCTTCGCTGCTATCCTGGGACTTGGGGCCTACACCTCGGCCATCCTGGCGAACACGTCGCCGGTGTTGATGGTTCAGCCGGGGATATCGCCGTGGGTGGGTATATGGGCCGGCGCGATCCTGGCCGGTGTGGTGGGCCTGGGCCTGGGGTGGTTGACGCTGCGCTTGCGCGGCATCTTCGCCGCTGTGATGGCCTGGTTCGCGGGTATCGCGCTGATGGGGCTGGTGCGTAACCTGACCGACCTGACCCGTGGCCCGCTTGGCATGAACCCGCAGAGCTTGTTGGATACTACCGCCAACCTCCCCTATTACTACATCATCTTCGGAATGATGCTGGTAGTCTACATCGTCCTGCGGCTGGTGACGCGATCCAGTTTTGGCCTGGCCTTCAAGGCCATCGGGCAGAATATCGAGGCGGCGCGGGCATCGGGCATCAATCCCACCAAGTACCGCGTGCTAAACTTTGCCCTGTCCTCGTTCTTTGCTGGCTGGCTTGGCGGCTTCTATGCCCACTACTTCGGATCGCTGACGCCCCAGACACTTATGCACACCTCCAAGACCGTCGAGGTGTTGGCGCTGGCCTACATCGGCGGTCGGGGGAGTATGTGGGGGGGCATGTTTGTCGCGTTCCCCTTTGTCTTCTTAATCGAGTTCCTCAGGTCCAACCTGACGGAGTTGCCTGGTTTGCACCTGGTGATCTACGGCGTGCTGATGGTCCTGGTGATGATCTTCTATCCCAACGGACTGTCGGGGCTGTATGAGTGGGTGGTTGGGAAGATCCGATCAGCCCGCGCCAAGGATAACTAGTACGACAATGTCACGTTAGCTGGCCCCAGACTTCCGAAGTCTAGGAATAGCTCCAAGTAGCATAGGTCGCGGCTTCCGCAAGGTGCTAGACGGGTCAAATGAACTACTGAAGACTTCGGAAGTCTAAGAGTCTAAGTAACTATGGGCAAGACATTCACTCCTACAGATGAAACGTTCCCTCACACTGCCGACGCAGTTGTCATAGGCGGCGGAATCGTCGGTGTGGCCACTGCCTTCTGGCTCTCACGGGCCGGATTGGACGCGGTGCTGGTTGAGATGCGCGATGGCCTTTCCACGCTGACGACGGCCGAGTCCATCGAGAGCTTCCGGCTTCAGTTCACGGAGCCGGCTATGTCCGCGCTGGCCCAGCCGAGCATCGAGATGTTTGAGCACTTCGCCGACGTGGTCGGCATCCCCGGTATTGACATCGCCATCCGCCATCAGGGCTATCTCTTCATCGCCGACGATCCTGATTTGGTCGGCCCGGTCGAGGCCGCGGTGGAGAAGCACCACAGCCTGGGGGTGACCGACTCTGAGTGCCTCACCGGCGACGAGGCACGGGCGCGCTTCCCCTTCCTGTCGGAGAGCGTGGTGGCCGCGACCTTCCGCCAGCGTGATGGCTGGTTCTCGTGTCACGAGGCGACCCAGGGCTTCGCCAAGGGGAGCAGCGCCCGTTTCTTGCTGCGCACGAGGGCGACCGGCATCCTGCAGGATGCGCAGGGCGTATCTGGGGTGGAGACCGATCGTGGCACTATCGCCACCCGTGTCGTCGTCAACGCCGCCGGTCCTTTTGCCGGCGTCGTCGGTCGTATGGCCGGGCTCGATCTGCCGCTGGAGCCTGTGCGTCGCCAGAAGGCTTTCATATCCTCCAAGCCACAGATCCCCCAGGATGCGCCATTGGTGATGGACGTCGTCCGCGATACCTACTGGCGGCCCGAGGTCGGCGGAGCCTACATCGCCTGGGTGAACCCTGACGAGCCGGTCAGCGAGCCCACCGAGGAACTGCCCATCGACCGGTATCGGGCCGCTATCGTCCTGGAGAAACTGATTCCCACCTGTCCCTTCTGGGAGGAGGTGGCCATGGGGCTCAAGAAGGCTGACGTGCATCCCAGCGCGGGGCAGTACGTCTACACGCCCGACAATCAGCCTCTCATCGGCCCTGTATCCGAGGTGCCCGGTTTCCACCTCAACTGCGGTTACTGGGCCGGCGTGATGCTTTCCGCGGGAGCTGGCAAGTGGGTCACTGACCTGGTCACCGGCGCTATGGACCCTCAGGACAATCCCTTGCGTTTCAGCCGCTATGAGGAAGGCATCGTCGTCGAGGGTGACAGCTTCCTGCGAGGGCGACACTAGGCGGAAGGGGTGGCGTTGGCGGGCAGGGCGTTGGGAGGCGGGCAGGGATGCCCGCGGTCCGTTGGCCCCAGACTTCCGAAGTCGCGGATTGTTCCAATCCGTAGGACATAGCTCCAGGTAGCATAGGTCGCGGCTTCCGCAAGGTGCTAGACGAGTCAAATGAACTGCTGAAGACTTCGGAAGTCTAATTGGGGGAGGTATGATGTTGCGCAACTGGATTGAGTTCCTCTCACCTGCTGAGGTCGAAGAAATCCACGGCACCAGTATGAAGCTATTGGCGAACGTTGGCGTCCGGTTTCACGAGGACGAAGCGCTCGCTGTGTTCAAGCGGCATGGGATCAAAACCGACGGCAATACCGTCACCCTCAGTGAGAAGCAGGTGATGGAGGCCGTAGGCGCGGTCCCCAAGCGGTTCACGTTGCACGCCCGCAACCCTGGCCGAGACGTGACCATCGGTGACGGGGGCATTGTCTTTGCGCCCGCCTACGGCGCCCCGTTTCTGATGGATTATGACGTGGGCAAGCGCGTGCCGACGATGGAAGACTACCGCAACATGGCTCGGCTGGCCCACGCGCTGCCCAATCAGGACCTGGTCGGTTACCTGATGGTCGAGCCAGGGGATGTTCCGGCCCAGACGGCCTACCTCCATATGCTGCACGCGAATATGATCCACTCGGACAAGCCGTTTATCGGTAGCGTCTCGGGGGCGGTCGGAGCACGGCATACGATGGAGATGGCATCGATTCTTTTCGGTGAGGACGTCAGGGACCGTCCGGTGACGCTTGGCGTGATCAGCAGTCTCAGCCCTCTGAGCTACAGCCGAGAGATGTGCGGGGCTCTGATGGAGTACGCCCGCTGGGGACAGCCGGTGCTTATTGCCGCAGCCGCTATGGCGGGCTCCACCGCCCCTATCACGCTGGCCGGTATGCTGGCCATGCAGAATGCGGAGCTTCTGGCCGGTATCACCTTGTCCCAACTGATCAGCCCGGGCACGCCGGTCATTTATGGCTCCACTTCAACTAACACGGATATGAAGACGGGGGCGCTGGCCATTGGCAGCCCGGAAAACGCGCTGGTGGTCACCGCAGCCACCCAGATCGCGCGCTACTACGGGCTCCCGTCTCGCGGAGGCGGCGCATTGACCGATTCCCACACCCCGGATGCCCGGGCCGGGTTCGAGTCTATGCAGGGCCTCCTGGCAGCGGTCATCAGCGGTGCGGACTTCGTGCTCCATGCGGCGGGTATCCTCAGCTCCTTTCTGGCGTTCTCCTATGAGAAGTTCGTGCTGGACGACGAGATGTGTGGTATGGTGCGTCGCTTCGGACGTGGGATATCTATCACCCCCGAGACCCTGGCCTACGATGTGGTCGCCGAGGTGGGCCCGGGCGGTAACTACTTGATGGAATCTCATACCCTCGAACGGTGCCGCAGCGAGTTCTGGCAGCCGTCGATTGGCGATCGTATGGGTATGGAGAAGTGGATAGCGGCCGGGATGCCGGACGAAGTGGCTCGCGCCAGAAGGCGCTGGCAGAAGTTGCTGGCGGAGCACCAGGATCCGCCTCTGGATGAGACAACGCGCCATCAATTGCAGAGGTTTGTTGACGACCTTGTGGCTGTGGCCTGACCTAGCCAACTTGACGTGAATAGGAGTTTACGATGAGTCCTGCTCGGAATCAGGATGGGGTCCTTGCGCCCGACGACATGCAGCAAATCCACGACGTGAGTATGAAGATACTGGCGAACGTCGGCGTCAGGTTTCCCGACGACGACGCAATCGCTGTGTTCAAGGCACATGGCGTCAGGACCGACGGGCAAACCGTCTATCTCGAAGAGAAACAGGTGATGGACGCGTTGGAGTCTGTTCCACCTCAGTTTACCATCTTGGCCCGGAACCCGGATCGGAACGTGACTGTCGGCGATGGTGATCCGGTTTTTGCGCCGGGCTATGGCGCGCCGTTCCTGGTGGACTACGAAGTTGGCAAACGCGTGCCCACGATGGAGGATTATCACAGCTTGGCGAAGTTGGCGCACGCCTTGCCCAATCAGGATATGAGTGGTCACCTGATTGTCGAGCCCCAGGGCGTTCCTGCCCCGCACCTCGCGATGCTGCACGCTCACATGGTGCACTCGGACAAAGCGTTCATCGGCAGTGCGGCGGGAGCGACCGGTGCGCGCCACACGATGGAGATGGCCGCCATTGTGTTTGGCGAAGACACGGTGAAGGAGGATTTCGTCACCATCAGCTTGATCAACAGCCTTACGCCGCTGGGCTATAGCGGCGAGATGCTGGCTGCTCTGATGGAGTACGCCCGCCGACGCCAGCCTGTCGTCGTCGCCGCCTTGGCGATGTGTGGCTCCACCGGGCCCGTCACGTTGGCCGGCACGTTGGCGTTGCAGACCGCTGAACTCCTGGCCGGTATCGTGTTGACCCAGTTGGTCAGCCCGGGCACGCCGGTCGTCTTCGGCTCTACGTCCACTAACATTGACATGAAGTCCGGCGCGTTGGCCATCGGCAGCCCTGAACTGTCGCTGATGATCGCCGCGCACGCGCAGCTTGCCCAGCACTACGGGCTGCCCTGTCGTAGCGGCGGGTCTTTGGCTGATGCCAGCTTCCCCGACGCTCAAGCTGGCTTCGAGTCGATGTTTGGCCTGTTGACTACGGTGAACAGCGGCGTCGACTTTGTGCTCCACGCGGCGGGCATCCTCAACGCGTATCTCGCATTTTCCTACGAGAAGTTCGTGCTGGATGACGAGATGTGCGGCATGGTTCGTCACTTCCAACGCGGTATTGACGTTAGCCCCGAAACACTGGCGTACGACGTGATTGCCAATGTGGGGTCGGGCGGCAACTACCTGATGGAGATGCATACCTTGGAGCGCTGCCGGACCGAGTTCTGGCGGCCAACGCTCGTTGATCGGAGCGGAATGGATGCGTGGATGGAGGGAGGGCGTCAACGGGCAGTCGATCGTGCGCACCGGCGTGGGCAAGAATTGCTGGAGGAGCACCAGGATCCTCCGCTGGATGAGACCGTGGCGCGCCAGTTGGAAGCATTCGTCGATGAGCATACCGTCTGATGGGAGAGTATAACGTATGAATCAGACCACAAGTGTCTTGAACCGCTTGTCGACAGACAAGAGAGGGATGAGGTTCTTCTGAGAGAAAGGAGAGGAGAAATGCTAGTAAAAGACAGAATGTCACCCAATCCCATAACCATCAAGCCCGACGTCCCAATCGCCGAGGCGCTGGAATGGATGCGCCGGCAGAACGTGCGTCGCTTCCCGGTGGTGGACGGGAAGGGCAAACTGATTGGCATCGTCTGCCAAACGGACCTTCTCCACGCCGCGCCGTCGTCGGCGACGTCGCTGAGTGTGTGGGAGGTCACCTATCTGCTTTCCCAGGTGACGGTGAGCGAGGTGATGACCAAGGACGTGATCACCGTGTGTGAGGATTGCCCCATCGAAGAGGCTGCTCGCATCATGTCGGATAACAAGATCGGCGGCCTTCCCGTGATGCGCGATGGCATGCTCGTGGGCATCGTGACGGAAACGGACCTGTTCAACGCGTTCCTCGAGGTCTTCGGCGCGCGCGAGAAGGGCGTGCGTATGACACTGTTAGCGCCCTATTTCAAGGGCTCGCTGGCTCAGATCAGCTCCGCCATCACGGAGCGGGGGGGCCTCATCGTCGCCCTGAACGTATTCCTGGGTGAGGATCCCTCCAATTGGGGCTGCGTGCTCAAGGTGTCCGATATATCCAAGGAAGATCTGGTGGAGGTGGTCGAGCCCCTGGCAGTGGAAATCATCGACGTTCGCGAGGTGTGAAGCTTGCTGCCGGGAAGGTTGAGTGGCGCGGAGGGAGCCGCGTTGCTTCCCTTATGTGGGAAAGGAGACGCTTCGCCTCCGTGATGCCGGCAGAGATGCAGCGGATGCTGCCGACCGCAGACGGTGCCGACCGCAGACGGTCGGGGGCATCCGGGCGATCCGTTGCCGGGGGGCAGGCAGCATCCAGTGTGGCTAGTACGACAATGTCACATTGGCTGGCCCCAGACTTCCGAAGTCTAGGATTGAAGACTTCGGAAGTCTGAGGCAGTCGGGAGCGGTCGGCCAAGTTCGAGTGTTCCCAGAGTAGACTTAAGCTAAATCTATATTAGGAGGCAGAATTGAAATGAGTGAGATATTGGAGGCAATCTCTACAGCCGTCATTGAGGGCAATCTGGGTGACATCGTTGACCTCACAGAGGATGCGCTGGACGAGGACCTGAGCGCCCAGGAGATCCTGGACAACGGCTTGATGGCTGGCATGGACTACGTCGGCGTCGAGTTCAAGGCCGGCAATATGTTCGTGCCGGAGGTGCTGCGCTCTGCCAAGACCATGCAGAACTCCATGGATGTCCTCAAGCCCTTGCTGGCTGAGTCTGGCGCGAAGATGGTGGGCAAGGTGCTCTTGGGCACGGTCAAAGGCGACCTGCACGACATTGGCAAGAACCTGGTTGGCATGATGTGCGAGGGTGCTGGCTTTGAGGTGAAGGATATCGGCAGAGACATCGATCCCGACGGCTTCATTGCAGCGATCAAGGAGTTCGAGCCGGACATCGTGGGCATGTCCGCGCTGCTGACGACGACCATGCGCGCTATGGAAAGCACGATCAAAGCGCTGGAGGAAGCCGGTCTGCGCGACAGGGTGAAGGTCATGATCGGCGGCGCGCCCGTGACGCAGGCGTTTGCCGATCAGATTGGCGCCGACGGTTACGCCTCGAATGCTGCCTCGGCTGCCGACCTGGCCAAGCAGTTCGCCGCTACGACCTAGAAGAACCGGAAATCGGGTTTCTGAGTAGAGAATAAGGAGGCCCTCTATTATGAATATGAAGAGGACGAATTATCGAGTCAATTCAGGCGTGCGCTTTCGTATGCTCTCCGACGACCAGTTGGAGGAGCTTTTCGAGGGTGTGCTTCACGTGTTGGAGTACACCGGCCTCGAGGTGCACCATGCGGAGTCACGCGACATTCTGAAGAAAGCCGGGGCCTGGGTGGATGGCAAACGTGTGCGTATGCCCAGGTGGCTGGTGAAGAAATCGCTGGAACTGGCGCCGCGCAGCTTCACCCTGTTTGCCCGTGACGGCAACCGCGCGCACAACATCCACATCGGCCCGGGCAGGGCGCACTTCGGCCCTGGCCCCACGTGCCCCAATTTCATTGACATTGAGACTATGGAGCGCCGGATGTACGTCAAGAGCGACGTGCCCGTCGTGGCCAAGATCGTGGACGCGCTGCCCAATATCGACTTCTGTGAGTCGCTGGGCACCGTCGGCGACGTGCACCACGACCTGGGCGCGCTGTATGAGTTCGCTGGCAAGTTCCCCAGTACCAGCAAGCCCATCGTGGCCTGGTCCTACGATAAGTTCGATTCAGAGGCCATCCACAAGATCGCTGTCACTGAGGCAGGAGGCCAGGAGGCGTTCGAGAAGCGCCCCAACTACGTCCACTATTGTGAGCCGCTGTCCCCGCTGGTCAGCACCTTCGAGGCGTTGGATAAGCTGGTCTTTGCCGCCCGGCGGCGCATTCCGCTGGTCTTTACCCCCTGCCCCATCGCCGGTGGCACTGCGCCGGTGACCGCGGCGGGCATCATCACCCAGGGCGCTGCCGAGTCTTGGATGGGTCTGACGATCGCCCAGGCGATTCAGCCCGGATTGCCTTTCATCATGGGTGGCGTGTTCTCGGTGATGGATATGAGTTCGATGATCCTGGCCTATGGCGCGCCGGAACTGCCGCTGATGATGGCCGGACTCACCGAGTTGGCCCACTACGCCGGCCTGCCGCTGTGGCAGACGGGCGGCTGCACTGACTCTAAGACGTTCGACGAACAGGCGATCATCGAGGGTTCGATGTCGGCCTTCTTCTCCGCGCTCACGGGTGGCGACTTGTGCCACGACGTGGGGTACACGGAGAGCGCTATGACCGGTTCGGTGTTCCAATTGGCGGCCATGGACGAGGCCATCGGCTACTCGCGGCGCATTACGCGGGGCATCGAGGTCAACGACGACACGCTGGCCGTGGACGTGATCCACAACGTGGGTCCCAACGGCCATTACTTGCGTGAGGCCCACACCCGCCGCTATTACAGGAATGAGTTCTGGTACCCGAAGCTGTGTGACCGGCGGAACTATGAGGAGTGGGAGATGATGGGCAAGAAGACTTTCAAGGACAGGACCGTCGCCCGCGTGCACGATATCCTGGCTGCCCATCAGCCCTCGTCGATCAAGCCGGAGACGGAGAAGGTCATCCAAGAGGTGCTGGAGGAGGCGGAGGACCGCGTTAAGTCGGACGAGTGGATCAACCGGACTCACGACGACTAGGGGGATGAGGTGGATGTCCGAGATGCCGGCAGGGATGCCGGCGGTCCACAAATGCCGGGAGGATGCTGCCGACCGCAGACGGTCGGTGGGTCCATTCAGAAGTGGAGGAATATGAACTATGAGTAGGCTTTACGAACGACTGTCAACTGCCGTGTTGGAGGGGGATGCCGAGAAAGCCGCCAAGCTGACTCAGAAGGCGCTGGACCAGGAACTGCCAGCCCAGGAGATTCTGGACAACGGCTTGGTGCTGGGGATGAACGAGGTAGGTGTCCGCTTCAAGCGTGGCGATATGTTTGTGCCCGAGGTCCTGATGTCTGCCGACGCGATGGCGGCCGGGATGTCGTTCCTGCGCCCTGCACTGGTCGCCAGCGGTGCGAAAATGGCCGGCAAGATCATGTTGGGCACGGTCAAAGGCGACTTGCATGACATCGGCAAGAACCTGGTTGGTATGATGTGCGAGGGGGCTGGCTTCGAGGTTATCGATATCGGCTTCGACGTCGAGCCGGAGAAGTTCATCGCATCTGTCAAGGAGCACCAACCCGACATCGTGGGCATGTCGGCGATGCTGACCACCACGATGCGCGCCATGGGACACACCATCAAGGCCATCGAGGAGGCCGGCCTGCGCGACCAGGTCAAGATCATCGTGGGCGGCGCGCCGGTGGATGCCGAGTTTGCCAAGCGCATTGGGGCCGACGGGTATGGCTCCAACGCTCCGTCTGGCGCTGAGCTGGCCCAAGAGCTCGCTGGCATCGCCTAGCTAGGCGAGAGAAGGAGATCAGACCATGCAAGTAAGAAAGACGAACTACACGGTGAATGCTACACCCACCTTCGAGATCCTCACCGAGGAAGAGATTGAGGCCATCTACTACTCAGCGCTGACCGTGCTATATGAGACGGGTGTGCGGGTTTATGAGGAGGAGGGCGTCGAGCTTGCCTACTCCGGTGGCGCGATCGTGGGTGATAGGGATGAGAAGAGCGCCCTGGTCAAGATGCCGCCGTGGATGGTGGACAGGGCGCTGGCCACGTTGCCCCGGAAGGTCGTCGTGACCGGCGTCGATCGCAAGTACAAGATGGAGCTCTACAAGAACCAGATCTACTTCGGCTCTGGCTCCGACACGCCGTTCACCATTGACCCCTACACACGCGAGCGGCGACGCGCGACCTATCAGGACGTGAAGAACTTCGCCAAGCTGGCACAGGCGCTGCCTAACATCGATTTCCATATGTCGCTGGGCATCGTGCAGGACGTGTCCGTGGGCACCTATGACCGTTGGCAGTACCTGGCTATGCTCGAGGGGACCAACAAGCCGATCAACATCACGGCCGTGGACCTGGATGGCCTGAAGGATCAGTTCGAGATGGGACTCATCCGGGTAGGCGGCAAAGAGGCGTGGAAGAAGGGTCCCGCCTTCTCGCTGTACATCGAGCCGGTGTCGCCCTTGAGCCACTCCCAAGAGGTGATCCAGAAGCTGCTTTTCGCCTCTGACAACGACATCCCCTTCGTCTACACGCCCTGTCCCCTGGCCGGCGCTACATCGCCCTGCACGCTGGCGGGCACGGCCGTGCAGGCCCTCACCGAAAGCCTGTTTGGCATCGTCCTCAGCCAGTTGCGCAAGCCGGGTGCCTCGCTCATCATCGGCGGGCTGATGTCGAACATGGATATGCAGACGACGGTTTACTGCTACGGCTCGCCGGAGATGGCGCTGCTCAGCGCCGCCTACACGCAGATCACCAAGTGGCTGGGTGTGCCTGAGTACGAGACGTGCGGCTGCTCGGACGCCAAGCTCTTCGATGAGCAGGCGGCGATGGAATCGACGATCAACACCGCCACGGCCGCGCTCGTCGGCGGCAACATGATCCACGATGTGGGGTATCTGGAACAGGGCTTGAACAGCTCGCCGGAGATGATGGTCGCCACGGATGAGATCATCGACCGGGTGAGGCGCATCCTGCGCGGCATCCCAGTCAATGACGAGACCAAGGCGTTGGACGTGATGGAAGACGTTGGACCTGGCGGGCACTATCTGGAGCACGACCACACCTACGATCGCTTCAAGACGGAGATCTGGCGGCCGACGCTCACGGATCGCCTGAACTGGGAGAACTGGGAGAAGGCGGGCAGCAAGACGTACCGCGATCGCTGCCACGAGCGGGTGATCGAGATACTCGAGGCCGAGACCGAGCCGCTGATGGACGAGGCGATGTACAAGGAACTGCACCGCATCTGCGAGCTGGCCGACGAGCGTCACAAGGACGAGGAGTTGGACTTGGAGATGTTTGTGTAGGGATTGAGGGGAAGACTACCGCGGATGGGGGAAATACACGATGGCGACGTCCCAGACTACCATCCGTTTTCTGAGGATTGAGCGGATGCTGCCGACCGTAATGCCGGCAGGGATGCAGCGGATGCAGATATCCAGGCGGTCCATCGTGCAGGATAAGGAGCCGCAAGGCCGACTGGGCGGGTGCGAGGTTGGCGGACGTAGGCGCCCGTTTCACTTAGTGTGGCGTGGCATCGTCTGAATGGGCACGATGCAGGAAGTGGGCTGTACGCAGCAACACGCCAATAGGCGGTGCCGGACTGACTTGACCGAATCTATGGCCCCTCTCCCACGAATGGGAGAGGGGCCGGTGCGGGTCTTGGTGAGGTAATGCATTGGATATAGACAGGGAGACAGACAACAGAGCGCCATCAGAATGGCGCCTCCGTAGGGAGAGCGGTTCTTCAGGTGTCTTGGTGCTGGGTATAGATACCGGGGGCACCTACACCGACGGCGTGCTGATGGAGTACCGCTCGCGTCAGGTGTTGGCTGCCCATAAGAGCCTGACCACTAAGCGCGATTTCTCCATCGGCATAGAGCGCGTTATTGAAAGTATCCACATCGACGATCCTGCGGCCATCAGGATGGTCTCCATCTCGACCACGCTGGCCACCAACGCCATCGCCGAGGGCAAGGGCAAACGGGTGGCGTTGGTATTGATCGGCTACGATCCCGAGTTGGTCGCGTCGTTCAAGATGGAGGATCGCTTTGCCACCCCCAATTTCTATTACTTTGCGGGTGGTCACGATCTATATGGCCGCGAAAAGGAGGAACTGGACCTGCCGGCCATCCTGGCCAAGGTCAGCGAGATCAAGGACCGGGTTGATGCCATCGCGGTTTCCAGCTACTTCAGCCCGCTTAACCCAGAGCACGAAAACCGGGCGTATCGGGCTATTTCCAGCGTCTGCGACCTGCCAATAGTATTGGGGCATCAGCTTTCGACCAAGCTGGGCTCGGTGGAGCGGGCGACGACGGCTGCTCTCAATGCCTCGTTGCTGGCTGTGTTGCAGGATTTCGTCATCGCGGTTCGAAGGGCGATGGAGCGCCGTCAGATTGATGCGCCGCTGATGGTGGTGCGAGGGGATGGTACACTGATGAGCGACGAGTTTGCCGCCCGTACACCGGTGGAGACGATTCACTCTGGACCGGCGGCCAGCGCCATCGGTGGCCGCTTCCTTTCCGAATTGGATGACGCGTTGATCGTGGATGTCGGCGGCACCACGACTGACCTGGCCCTGATCGCGGATGGACAGGTGACCGTCAGCGAGGAGGGCGCCAGCGTGGGGCGATACAAGACGGCGGTCCAGGCGGCTGATCTGCTCTCGATCGCGCTGGGTGGCGACAGCCACATTCACCTGAACCGCGAGAAGCAGGTCGCCGTCGGCCCCGAGCGGGTGGTCCCTCTGGCGCACCTGGCCAGCGACTACGCGGGGGTCAAGACACGCCTCAAGGCGCTATCGCGGCGAGCCTGGGCGCAGGCCAACCCCGATTGGCTGGAGTACTGGTTCCTGCTGCGCGAGCCGCCGGAGAGCCTGTTGGAGACAGCCCAGGCGAAGGCGCTGGTGGATTACTTGCGCGACGGCCCACGGCCGGTGCCCGAGATCGCCAAGCATCTGGGCGTGCTGCATATGCAGCAGGTGAATGCGCGTGAGCTTGTGCGCCAGGAGGTGATCGGCAAGGCAGGGCTCACGCCCACGGACTTGATGCACGTCGAGGGAAGATACGATCCGTGGGATACGGAAGCGGCTTCGCTGGCCCTGGAGGTGTTCTCCCACTATCAATTCAAGGAGCCGGCCGAAATCCAAGCCCGGGTGTGGCGCCGGATCACTGAGATGGTGGTCCATTCGATCATCACGTTCCTCAGCGGCCAGACGTTGGATCTGCCCCAGGGGCAAGCGCCGGCCGATGAGGACAACGCCGGTCGCTGGTTTTTCTACAACAGCATATACGACATGCATCCACAACTGGAGACTTCCCTTCGGCTGCGCATTCCCATCGTCGGGATCGGCGCGCCGGCGGCTTTCTTCCTGGAGAAGGTCGCCCAGGTGTTTCACACGGACCTGGTCCTGCATCCGTATCACCACGTCGCCAATGCGCTGGGGGCCATCGCCGGCACGGTGATGGTGGTCGAGGAGATATTGGTATACCCCTTGCTGTCGAGTTCTGGGTTGGAGGTTCTGGGCTTCTATGTACAGACGTCTGACCGCAGCGGACAGGGCGAAGAGCGGCGGGAGTTTGAGGAACTTGGGGACGCTCTGGCCTGTGCGCGAGGGTTGAGCCAGGAGCGCGCCCTGGGAGCGGCGCTGCGCTCTGGGGCCGACAACCCGCAGGTGGTTGTGGAGGAGGTGGCGGATGGGCTGGACACGTATCGCATTCGTGCGAAGGCCATGGGCAATCCGCGCCTGGCGGATTGAGGGGAAGACTACCGCGGATGGGGGAAATACACGATGATGCGGGTCCCAGACTTCCGAAGTCGCGGATTGTTCCAATCCGTAGGACATGGCTCCAGTAGCATAGGTCGCGGCTTCCGCAAGGTGCTGGACGGGTCAAATGAACTACTGAAGACTTCGGAAGTCTCAATTACGAGTGGAGGTTGGTTTCATGGAGTTGGTGCGTGTTGACACCCAGCGTGCGTATGAGTTGCTTTGGGAGAAGATCACTACGTTAGAGCTAGCCCCGGGTGCGCCGGTCAACGAGCAGAAGCTGGCGCAGGAGCTAAGCATGGGCACGGTGCCCGTGCGTGAGGCTCTCAGGGTGCTGGCGCACGAGAACCTGGTTCGGATCACGCCTCGTCATGGCTTGTACGTGGCGGACGTGGATGTGGCAGATCTGGAGCGCATTAGCGAGATACGGCTGTCGCTTGAGTCGCTCTGCGCTCGCCTTGCGGCTCAGCGAGCCACTCCCGACGACCTGGTTGTGCTGGAGGCGCTGCGGCAGGAGCAGGCGGACATTGCTCGTGCGTCCGCGGACATTGCTCGTGCGTCCGCGGACATTGCTCGTGCGTCCGCGGACATTGCTCGTGCGTCCGCGGACATTGCGGACATTGATAGTGCGTCCGTCCGTGCGTCCGCTGCGGTTTCTCCTGAGGACAGCCGCCGGCTCTTCGAATTGGACCATAAGTTCCACCAGGCACTGGCCAAGGCGGCGCGGAACAAATACCTGGCTCAAACGCTGGATCGGTTGTTTGGACTCTCGCGCCGGCTGTGGTATCTGGCGTTGCCTCACATGGGCTATCTGCCGGCGGCCGTCGAGGAGCACCTGGAATTGGTGGATGCGATACGGGCCGGTGACGCGGACGGCGCCGCGCAGATCATGTACGAGCACGTGGCCGCGTTTTACGCCAAAGTCCGCGAGACGCTGTCTGCCCAGGAGCGGAAGGCGGACATTGATCCTGCGTCCGCGGACATTGATCTTGCGTCCGGGGATTGAGCGGATGCGGACATCCGTTTCTTGAGGATTGAGCCTGTGCCGGCAGGGATGCTGCCGACCGCAGACGGTCGGTGGATGCAGACATCCGGGCGGTCCGTTGGTCTGTGTCCCGTGGTCGCAGGGTTGTGGTTCTCACCGTGAGTACAGCAGCTATGAAAGGGGTCGATTGATGGCAGTTTATCCCGCGGATTGGAACAATCCGGAGTTGCATTTCAGGCCAAGGGCCTACGTGCTCGGCGACGATCAGATCAAGCAGATTCACTCGGCCACGCTGGAGGTGCTGGAACGCACCGGTGTCCAGATCACCCACTCGCACGCGCTGGAGATACTGGACGGCGCTGGTGCACGCGTCGCCGGTGACCGGGTTCGCATCCCGGCCTGGCTGGTTGAGGATGCGATACGCCAGGCCCCTTCGCGCGTGGTATTGGGCCGGCGAAATGGTGAGCGCTCGGTCGTTCTGGAGGGAGACAAGGTTTGGTTTGGGCCCAGCGTGGATTGCATTGACTATCTGGATCCGGTGACCGGCGAGCGCCATCGCTTCACCAGCGATGACTGTCGCGTCACGGCGACGGTCGCGGATGCGTTGCCCAACTTCACCTGGGTCATGACGATCGGTATGGCCGATGACGTGCCGGCCGATGTCGCTGATCGTGTGATCGCGAAGCAGGTGTTGACCTACTGCGAGAAACCCCTGGTTTTCTGCTGCAAGGATGTCAACAGCACGCGTGACATCTACGAGATGTATCTCTTGGTCGCCGGAAGCGAGGAGCGCTTTCGGCAGGCCCCGACGTGTGTTCACTACTCCGAACCGATCTCGCCGCTCCTGTACTACGACCCGGCCGTGGAGAAGATCCTCTTCTGTGCCGAAAAGGGCATCCCCTTGATCAACTACCCGGCACCACAGGCGGGCAGTACGGCCCCGGCGACCTTCGCGGGCGCTGTCGTTCAGGCCAGCGCCGAATCGCTCAGCGGCCTGGTGCTTGCTCAGCTCGTGCGGCCGGGTGCCCCATTCATCTACGGTGCTTTCGCCACGGTGATGGATATGCGGACGACGATCTTCTCCTACGGCGCGCCTGAGATGAGCGTGATGGTCGCTGCTTTGGCTCAGATGGCCCAGTACTACAGGCTGCCGTACTTCGGCACCGCCGGTTGCTCCGACGCCAAGTTCCCCGACGCTCAGGCGGCCGCCGAGGCGGCTTTCTCCTGCCTCAGTTCCGCGCTTACCGGCGCGAATCTGGTCCACGATTCGGGCTGGCTGGATCATGGGTCCGTTGCGTCCCCGGCTTACATGGTACTGGTCAATGAAGTGCTCGACATGGTTAACCAGTACGTGCGGGGCTGCCCGGTGACTGACGAGACACTGGCTTTGGACCTGATCGACCGCGTCGGCCCTGGGGGACACTATCTGCAAGAAGAGCACACGTTGAAGCATTTCCGTGAGGTGTGGTACTCGGATCTGTTCGACCGCACGATTCACGCCCAATGGCTGGACAAGGGCGCGCGCCGCTTCGAGGAAAGGCTGCGGGACAAGACTGCCGAGGTGATGGAACACGAGCCCGAGACGTTGCCGTCGGAGGTCGTCAAAGAACTGGACCGCATGGCGAAGCACTGGGAGTAGGTCGTGCCTCCAGACTTCCGAAGTCTTCCGAGACTTCGGAAGTCTAATGTGACACTGAGCGACTATGAATGATTTCGCCTTCAACAGCCTGGGAACGTTCGTGACGAACTTCGTGCGACAAGAGGTGGCCCAGGCGGGAACCCTGACCCACTACCGGGAGCCGCTGGTGGGCTTTGCAGATGCCGCTGATCCGCGATTCCTTGAACTGCGGGCTGTCGCCGAACCGACGCATCTGTTGCCGGGCGATCTGCTGCTGGCGGCCCGGTCGGTCGTGGCTTTCTTCCTGCCGTTCGCCAAGGAGGTTGTGAAGGCGAACCGTGCGCAGCGGCGCGAGGTGGCCCGCGAGTGGGCGCTGGCCTACGTGGAGACCAACGACCTCATCGACCGTATTGTACAGGATCTGATCGCTGCGCTGGCCGAGCGCGGCGTGGGCGCTGCCGCCCAGCCCGCCACGCACAACTGGGATCCGGTCACGCTCATCAGCCGTTGGTCGCACAAGAGCGCGGCAGCCATCGCCGGCCTGGGGGGCTTTGGCCTGCACCATATGCTGATCACAGAGGCGGGCTGCGCCGGGCGCTTCGGCAGCCTGGTAATGGATGCGGCACTCCCGCCCACGGCCCGGCCCAGGGCTCCCGTCCATTGGGGTTGCCGGTATTTCGAGGATGGGAGCTGCCGGGTATGCGTGGAGCGTTGTCCGGTGGGCGCACTGACGGAGGAGGGACTGGACAAGCAGCGCTGCTACGCCTGGCTGATGCAGGTGGCCGACCGTTACCCCGACCTGGGATTGGCCGACGTGTGTGGCAAGTGCGCGACGGGTCCGTGCGCGTTTGCCCCCACGACCGGCTGACCCCTACAGCGTGCCCGCGCACGCGCTTTCTGAGGAGGGATTATGCTCATAAGAGATCAGATGACGCCCGATCCAATCTGTGGCCATCCCACGACGCCGGTCGCGGAGGCCCAGACGCTGATGCAGGAGAACAAGATCCGGCATCTGCCTATCCTGGATGACGACAAGAAGCTGGTGGGTCTGATCACGCAGCGCTCATTGATGCACGCTGTGCCGGATGACCTGAGCCAGTTCAGCCCGTTTGTGGTCAACTACGTGCTGGCCAAGCTCCAGGCGCAGAACATCATGGTCAAGGACGTGATCACCACTGATCCGGATACCACCATCGAGGAAGCCGCCCGTGTCATGGCCGACGAGAAGATTGGCTGTCTGCCGGTGATGGAGGGCGACAAACTGGTCGGCATCATCAGTGACAGCGATCTGTTCAACATCATGGTGGAGTTGTTGGGCGCTCGGCGGGCGGGCGTACGCATGACGGTGTTGCAGCCGGATCGGGCGGGCGAGGTGGCGCGCCTGACCAGGGCCATTGACGAGCACGGTGGCTACATCTCGGTGTTTGTCACCTACCCCACGGCGGACCCGGAGGTCTGGTCATCGGTCGTGAAGGTCGCCAATGTCTCGGAGGACACGCTGGTAGACACAATCGATGGGCTGCCCGACGTCCGCGTCCGGGACGTCAGGACGGCGTGAGCGCGAGGATTGAGGGGAAGACTGCCGCGGATGGGGGAAATACACGATGATGCTGCCGACCGCAGACGGTGCCGACCGCGCGCCATCGGAATGGCGCCTTTGCAGAGATGATGGTGCGCCATCGGAATGGCGCCCTTGCAGAGATGATGGCGCGCCATCGGAATGGCGCCTTTGCAGAGATGATGGCGCGCCATCGGAATGGCGTCTTTGCAGAGATGATGGTGCGCCATCGGAATGGCGACGGTCGGGGGCATCCGTTTTCTGAGGGTGGACATGACAGAGTCGTCGTCTTCAAGAAGCAAGGTGGATACGCCTAGACGTATGAGGGTGGTTGGCTACCTGGCCGTGGTGGCCGCCACCGCGTGTTGGGGGATGTCGGGGATATTCGTCAAGTTTGTCGTCGCCAGCAGCGACGTGAGTGCGCTTGCACTCGCCTTCTGGCGCGACTTGTTCACGTTTCTCGTGCTGCTGGTTGGGGTGGGCACGCTGCGTCCGGACCTGTTGCGAGTCCAGCGGCGCGATCTGCCCTTGTTGATCGGCATGGGGGCTGGCCTGGGGACCTTCCACGTGTTCTGGAATCTGGGCGTGTTGCTCAACGGGGCGGCAGTGGCGACGGTGCAGCAGGCAGCTATGCCCGCCGTCGTCACCGTGCTTGCCTGGATATTCTGGCGAGAATCCCTGACCTGGAACAAGCTGCTGGCCATTGTGCTGGCTTTCGTTGGCACGGTCTTGGTTTCTGGCCTGGACATCGCAGACTTAGCCATCCGTTGCCAGGCTGAATCCACACGGGCAGGGCTGCTGGCGGGGCTGGGCATTCCCCTCTCGTATGCTGCCTGGAATCTTGTGGGCAAGAAAGCCCGGGAGCGCTATGGGCCGTTGGCCATTTTGACTTTCGGCTTTGGTTTCGCGGCTTTGGTGTTGTTCCCTTTTCAGTTCTTCACGCCCCAGCCCTGGCCTGTGCTTGGACTGAGCTGGCTTTGGTTTGCCGGTCTGATCGTGATCTCCACCATCCTGCCCTTTTCCCTGTACACGTTTGGGTTGGGCCGGCTGCCTGCGAGTGTAGCGAGCATCCTGGCAATGACCGAGATTCCCATCGTGGCGGTATATGCCTATCTCATTCTTGGCGAGCGTATGACGGGTGACCAGATTCTGGGTTCCGTGCTCGTTGTCGGGGGCGTCCTTCTGCTGTCCCGACGTGGGCGGCGGGGGACGGCGCGTATGGATACGCGCCCTACAGCGGACGGGCGGCGGGGGACTACCGCGGATGGGGGAAATACACGATGATGCCGACCGTGTGCCATCGGAATGGCGCCTTTGCAGAGATGAAGGTGCGCCATCGGAATGGCGCCTTTGCAAAGATGAAGGTGCGCCATCGGAATGGCGGCGGTCGGGCATCCGCCTCCAGAGGGGAGATTGAAGGGCGGTTTCCGCCGGAACACCGGGGACGGCGCGTAGGGATACGCGCCCTACAGCGGACTGCCTAATTTGCACGGATTTTGGGGGGGCAGCAACAATGGCGCGTGGTGGTACGTCCCATAAGAAGAAAAAGCGGATCGCCAAGACGATGCCCATGCGTGTGTTGGAGCAGAAGGGCATTCCGTACGAACTGCACCAGCACGCGCATAAGCAATACACTGCCGAAGGGGTGGCAGAGGATCTGGACGTGCCTGTGGCGCAGGTGGTGAAGGCCATGATCCTCCAGCGCTCGGATCGCGGGTTCGTGCTGGTCGCGATACCCGGTGACGTGCGCCTCAGTCTCAAGAAAGTCGCGGCGACGCTGAATGACAAGGGCGTGAAGCTTGCGGCGGAGCGGGACGTGCAGCGGGTGACGGGCTTTCAGGTAGGGGCGGTGTCTGTTCTGGGATTCCGCCGCGCTGACGTGGCCGCGTATGTGGACCGGAGGGTGCTGGAGCTGGATCAGGCGATCATCAGCTCCGGACGCCCTGACGCCGCGCTGGCTCTCCCGCCCGATGCGTTGGTGCAGGCGCTGGAAGGGGCTGAGGTGGGCGACTTCTCCGAGGAGGGGTGACCTCCGGCACCGGACCGCATCGGAGACGCAAAATCTTGCGTCTCTACCGGTCAAGGGGTTGGCGGCTGGTAATCGGCCCCTAGGATGATGGAGATGTCGCGCTCGGCGTTGGGATCAGCCCCGTGCACCACAGACGTCAGGGGCAGATCCAAGAGACGGGCCAGGTACTCGGCGGTGTAGGTCTTGCCCGTGTAGACGATGACCAGGGACTCGGGATAGTCGGAGCGATCTGCGTTGGCGGTGCTTGTGATCTGGAGGCCCTGCTGCTGAAGATGCTCCGCCGTTAGCCCGGCCAGCCCTTCCGTCGCCGTTCCGTTCAGCACCTCGATCGTGGCTGCCTCGGCCTGCAGGCGCGCCGCCGGATTGTCTGCCTGTTCGGGCAGGGGGGCTTCGGTGGTGAAGATGTAATCCCGCAGCTCCCGGATGTTGTCGCGCACGGGGATCAGCACCTGTTGCCCGTCGGGCGTTTCCCAGAATTGGGTGTAGTGCTCGTCAATCACGCCATAGCGGATGTCGTCCGCCTCCACCTCGCTGGCCAACTGCGCCAGCTTGATGATCTCATCCAGCGTCAGGTCGGTCACCACCGAGCCCTGCAACGTCTTCCATAGTTCGGGCGTGCGGGGCGCCAATTGGGGGAGCATATCGAGCCGCGTTACCCGCTCGAACACGGCTATGAGCACCTGCTGCTGGCGCTTGGCGCGATCGAAGTCGCCGCCGTTGGTGTGGCGCGTGCGGGCATACTTGAGCGCCATCTCGCCGTCGAAGTGCTGCGAGCCGGCCGAGATGTACAGGGGATCGTAGCCGTAGGCCTCATCGGGGTAGGATGGATCTGCGATCTCTTGCTCGACGTAGACGTCAATGCCCCCGATGAGATCTACCATCTGCTCGAAGGCGCTGAAGTTGACGCGGGCGTAATAGTGGATGGGAACGCCGAGGTTGTACTGCACGGTCTTGGCTGCCAGGGCCGGGCCACCGCCCGGGTAATCGTAGATCTCGCCGATGTAGTGGGCGGTGTTGATGCGCCCCTCCTCGTAGCCGGGAATGGGGACCCACAGGTCGCGGGGGATGGAAAGCATGCCGCCGCTCATGGTGACGGGGTCGATGGTCAGCACGATCATGGTGTCGGTGCGCCACGGGCCCTGTTCGTGGACGCGTTGGTCAATGCCCATCACCAGGACGTTGATGCGCTCGTTCCCCTCCCAACGCGGCAACGGCTTCCCTGGTTCGTAGACGGGGATCTCGCTCTCGCTGTGTTCTATGGTGAAATCGGGCAACACATCGGAAGCGGCGATGAACTGTCGCACCTGGTCGAACACGAACAGGCTGGCCATGCCGGCGACTACGAGGAAGAACAAGACCAGGCCTGCTGTGAGAAGCTGTTGAGCTAGGTTGATCGAATGTCGTTGCGGACCTTGATCGTGCGTCTGTTGTCTTGCATTGCGCCCCACTTACTGTCCTCCCGACAAGAGCACCGCCTGCTGTCAAAGGGCACACAGGCGGCGATAGAGTTGTGATTGCGCGCCATCGGAATGGCGCCTTTGCACGGATATTGAACGTGCCGATTATATCATATTAGCATAGATCAGGGTAGCGATGCCGCATATAGATGACCGCTGCTGATGACGAACAGCTGCCGCGCCGCCTCGTCTACGGCCAGTGCCTCAACCGCGCTGAATGCTTCGCTTGCGCAGAAACGTGCTCGCAACGTCCCGTCGGGCTCCAAGGCCAGCACGCACCCGTGGCCTGGGTCGGCCACGTACACGGCCCCGCTGCCGCTGTCTGCATCTACGGCGAGTGTGGCAACCTGGCTCTCACTGTCGAAGAGCCCGCCCGCGTCAAACGGTTGAAGCTCGCGGCCCAGGAACTTGAGGATTGTACCGTCTCTGTATAGGATGTAGATGCTGCCGTCTATCGCCACGTCCAGCGCGCTCTCCAGCGGTTTGGGCGGAGGCGTGACGAAGTAGCGGTCTGGCTGTTCGGGGTAGACGTCGCCTCGGGGTTCGTAGCGCCACAATTGATTCGCATCGGCGTCCAGGATGTAGAGTCTGCCCCCGTAAGAGGCCATCCCGATGGGTGTGCCGGTGGGAGGTGTCCCCAGAAGAGAACGCGTGATTCGAGGGCTCCCCGCTTCTCCCACCCAGGCTGGATCGTAGCTGACTAGTGCGCCGCCCTCTTCGAGGACCACGGGGCCGCTCGTCTGCCGCTCGCCTCCCGCGTTGACCCAGGCGAGATCGACTAGGCTCCCCACTGCTGCGACTGACGCGGCCGACTCGGTATCCGTGTCCGCTCCGATCTGCTGGCCGGTCCGAAGCAAGATAGGCGCGTCCCCTTGTTCGCTCACGCCATCCCGGCTGGCGTTGAGTGTCAATTGAGCCAGCCACCCTTGTGCCGTATCCAGGACGAGGATCAACTGTCCGTGGACGATTAACTGGCGCGGGCGAACATTGGACGTGCGTTCGCTGACGCTTGGGCCGAAGTCCCACAGATGGACCGGCTGTAGGCGCAAGATGCCGTCGAGGAAGTCGAGCGCAGCTTGTGCCTGGGCCTGCAGTGCCAGAGCCACCGGATCCTCCGCCCGCCGTTCAACGGCGCTGCTGGCGTAGTCGCGCGCTGCCTCCCAATGGGGGCGTGCCTCTTCTGAGAAGCCCCCAGCAGCCTGCGCGAGGGTGATCTCTTGTTCTGCCTGCTGGATGAAGCGCGAGGTCTCTGGCGCTGGTGGCCACCGCTGGGAATGTACGTCCCTTATGCTGGGTGAGAAGTAGGCCAGCGCCACGATAAGGGCTACCACGACCGGGATCCCTACAGCGATGGCTATCATCACCGTGGGGTTCTCCTCGGGCGGAGGGCGACGACGGGACTTCCGGCGACGCGCCTCCCGCTCCGGACCGGGGAGCATGCGCCGAAACAGTGTGCCCACTCCGCCGAGCACTCCTGCGCCGGCGGCGGCAATCCCCTGCCCCGCAGAGCGGATGGCCTGCCCCAAGCTCCTCTTGACGGCGACACTCCGTTGCAGAGGGGTCCGTCGGCGCCGGGCGGGGACGCTGCCGACATCGACGTCGACCGCGGACGGTCGGGCGGATGGTGCCGATCGCGCGCCATCGGAATGGCGGCGTTGCAGAGATGATGGTGCGCCATCGGAATGGCGGCGTTGCAGAGATGATGGTGCGTCATCGGAATGGCGGCGGTCGGGGACATCCGACGAACGGAACGGCACTCCGGCGGACCTACGTGCCTTACTGCGAACGGATGATCCCGTGATGCCGGCAGGGGTGCGGTCGACGTCGACGTCGACCGCGGACGATCGGGCGGACGGTGCCGACCGCGCGCCATCGGAATGGCGCCTTTGCAGAGATGATGGTGCGCCATCGGAATGGCGCCTTTGCAGAGATGATGGTGCGCCATCGGAATGACGGCGGTCGGGGTGGTCCATAGGCTGCAGGGTCCAGCGCGCCAGCAGGGCTGTGAAGTCGGTTTCGCCCCCAACCTGCTCCAGACCCGCCAGTGCATCGTGTAGCTCGGGTCGCGGCAATACGCGGGCGATGGCCTCCTCGCCCGCATGCTGCACCAGCCCCGGCGATGCCATCAGAAGCGTGTCGCCCGGGTTGATGAAGGCGTGATAAAGGCGGGCGTCGGCCAGTTGGCCGATACCCAAGGGGGCCAGTTTCTCGTCATGGCCCAAGCACTCCAGGTAGAGGGAAGCGGGGCGGCCCAGTCCACTGCGGCGGGACGCGGACCGAAGCGGGCGATCGCTGTGCAGAACGCAGGTCCGGGCGAGGCCGGTGTGGAGGAAGAAGAGATCCTCGCCCCGCAGCACGGCGCAGGCGACGTGGCCCTGGCACCGGTCTGAGGGAAGCGTATGCAAGTTGGCGTGGAACAGGTGCCGGTTGGCCGCGGCCGCTGCGTGGCGCAGCGCGGCCGTGATGCTGCCTGTGGCGGACCAATAGGTCTGCGCCGTCACTTCCCGTATCTCTCGGTAGAGATGTGTGGGGGCTGGCCCGGCCAGGTGTTGCACCAGGAATAGACGCTCACCTTCCCTGCTGCGCGGGACCTGCGGTGGCGGGGTGAGGCTCACCGCGTAGGGTGCGGCGTCTGCCAGGCGGGCGCCACCGGCGACGCGCAGCATCCCCACGATGGGCTCGACCTGATGGGCGACGGATTGTAGATCGGACATCGTCTCCTCCAGTCGATATTATACTGTGTTATTCGCACTGGTGCAACAGAAGATGGGAAACGACGTGTGCCTGGCACGGGTGAGACCCGCTGGGGCTGGAGAAAAAACCTGGGTGCTCAGGAGGCGCGCTATCGGAATGGCGCCTCTCTCAGAATTCGGAGTTTTTCCGAAAACTCCGAATTCTACGCCGGCTCCTCCCCGGTCAGCCCCAACTCGGCCAATTCCCGGTAGGCCAGCGTCCAGCAAGTCGAGAAGAAAGTTTCCACCACGCCGTTGACCGCCGCACCTGCCAGCCAGACCGCGAGCCCGATGGCCGCCGTCAGCGCGATGGGCAGCAGCGGTGAGATGAGGGCAGTCAACGGCGTGATCGTCACCAGCGCGGCTGCCGCCAAGACCAGTGGCAGGCCGAGCACAATCGTCAAGCCGAAACGGGCGCCCAAGAGGATCAGCCACAGCAGAGCCAGTAGCCCTACGTGCTCCCGCAGCAGCGTCCAGGCGCGTGCGATGCTCTCGCGCACGTCGTGCCCCTCCAGTACGCAGGCCCGTACGGCCAACCTCTGGAGCACGCCGAGCGGGATGGCGATCACCACCGCCAGGCAGAGGCTGGGCAGCAGACAGGTGAGGGAGGCCAGCGCGGCGGCGAGCACGCCGGGTATCACGATTTCGGGGCGATTTGCCCAGGCGGTCAGAAACGACGTGCCGATGAACGGCATCGTCCCGCCCAGCACCGCCAAGGCTACCGGAAGCCCAAGCAGGAGGCGAATGAAGAAGACCGGCCACAAATGGCGCTTGCCCGCCCGCCAGCCTGCCTGCAGAACCACCTTCCCCCGCGACTCCGCTGCCTGCACCTGGTCCACCATACTGGCCCGGCCCAGCGCGCTCAGCGACGCCAGTGTGAGGCCGACGGCAATAAACAGGAACACCAGGGCTACTATCAAGATGGCAGATGGTACATTGGTGGATTGGTAGATTGGTCGAGTGGTGGTGCGTGCGGATTGTTCCAATCCGTTGAAGCTAAACGGCAGCAGGCCATGTGAGAACTGATTCCACCGGCTGCCACTGAAGACGACGATGTGTCTGGCTACCGCCCCGATCTGTGCCAGGAAGCCAAACAACCACAGTGCCCTGTGCTGCCACGTGATCTCCCAGGCGCGGCGAAACACGTAGCCGATCTCGCGGAAAGGTACATCGCGGATGTGGCCGACCGCAGACGGTAGGACATCGCGGATGCGGCCGACGTCGACCGCGGACGGTCGGGCAGACGGTCGGTCATCCATGGCATGGTTCTCCTGAGGCCCCTATTCCCACTCGATCGTCGCTGGCGGTTTGGACGTGATGTCGTACACCACCCTGTTGACGCCGGGCACCTCGTTGACGATGCGGTTGCTGATTTGAGCCAGCAGGTCGTGATCCAGTCGGGCCCAGTCGGCGGTCATGAAATCCTCTGTCGTCACGGCACGGATGGCGATCACGTGCTGGTATGTGCGGTGGTCGCCCATCACGCCCACGCTCCGCACCGGCAGCAGGACGGCGAACACCTGCTGCGTCGCCTCGCGCAGCAGGTCCCTGGCTTCCAGTTCCTCCAGCAGGATGGCGTCGGAAGCGCGCAGCGTCTCTAGCCGCTCCCGCGTAATCGCGCCGATGATGCGCACCGCGAGCCCGGGCCCGGGGAATGGCTGCCGCCACACGATCTTGCCCGGCAAGCCCAGCAACTCCCCGACCGCTCGCGTCTCGTCCTTGAAGAGGTAGCTCAGCGGCTCGACCAGTTCGAAGCGCATGTCGTCGGGCAATCCTCCCACGTTGTGGTGGGTCTTGATGCGCGCCGCTGCCCGCTGCTCGGGCCTGCGGCTCTCGATCACGTCGGGGTAGAGTGTGCCCTGGGCCAGGAAACGCGCTTCCCCCAGCTTGCTGGCCTCTCGCTCAAACACGCGGATGAACCGTTCGCCGATGATGCGCCGCTTCTTCTCGGGGTCGGTCACGCCTTCGAGCGCGGCGAGGAATTCGTCGGTCGCGTCCACCGTCACCAGCCGCATGCCAAGGCTTTCCCGGAAGGTGCGCGTGACCTGGGCCGGCTCGCCGCGCCGCAGCAGGCCCGTGTTGACGAATATGCACGTCAGTTGCTGCTCCACGGCGCGGTGTACGAGCGTGGCGGTCACGGCGGAGTCCACGCCGCCGCTGAGCCCGCACACCACGCGCTCTGTCCCCACCTGGGCACGGATGGCCGCCACGGATTGCTCGACGAAGGTCGCCGGCGTCCAGTCGGGCCTGCAACCGCATACCTCGACGGCGAAGCGGCGCAGGATCTCGGCGCCCTGGACGGTGTGCGCGACCTCGGGATGGAACTGGAGCCCGTAGAGGCGGCGGCCTGGGTCGCCCATCGCCGCCACGGGGGAGTTGGCACTCTGGGCCAGCACGTGGAAGCCGGGGGGCAGTTCGTCGATGCGGTCGCCGTGGGACATCCAGACGTTCAATGGTAAATTGCTCGGGGGTAAATTGGTAGATTGGTCGACTAGCAGCGGGTTGTCGGGGCCGATCACGTCCACCTGGGCAGGCCCGTATTCTCTCTTCCCTGCGGGCGCCACTTGCCCGCCCAGGCGCTCGACGAGCGCGTGCATCCCATAGCAGATGCCCAGTACCGGAACACCTTGGGCCAGCACGTAATCGGGCAGCCGGGGTGCCCCGGCGGCGTATACGCTGGCGGGGCCGCCGGAGAGGATGAAACCGCGCGGCTTCAACGCCAAGACGCTCTCGGGAGGGGCATCCCAGAGGAATAGCTCGCAGTAGACGTGGGCCTCCCGCACGCGCCGGGCGATCAGTTGCGTGTACTGCGAGCCAAAGTCGAGGATAGCGATGGTGGATTGTGCCACGGGTTCACTCACTCTTCCAGCACGATACGCTTGTCAGCCATGTCGGAGATGACGGCGAGCGACACGATGGGCACGTCGAGATAGGCCAGGCTCTCGCGCCCGCCTTCGAAGCGCTTCTCGATGACGGTCCCGATGCCGACCAGGGTCGCGCTGGCGTGCTCGACCAGGCGCACCAAGGCCTCAATCGTCGCGCCAGAGGCCAGGAAGTCGTCCACCACGAGTACGCGGTCGTCTGGCCTCAGAAACTCTGCCGAGACCATGAGGAACACGTCGCTTCCTTTGGTGTGCGAGGGTGCGACCTCGACGAAGACCGGGCCTGTCATCGTGACGGGCCGGATCTTGCGGGCGTAGATGACGGGCACGTTCAGCGCGTGCGCCGTGGCCAGCGCCGGAGCGATGCCGGATATCTCGGCCGTCATGACCTTGGTCACGCCAGCATCGGCGAACTGGCGGGCCAACTCCCGCCCGGCTTCGAACATCAGATGCGTGTCTATCTGGTGGTTGATGAAGCTATCCACCTTGAGGATGCCTCGGCCCAGATTCTTGCCTTCAGCCAGGATACGCTTTTTGAGTGTCTCCATTGTGGTCCGCAGCCTCCATCGGCAGGTTTCCGCCATTCTACACGATGCAGCCATGGCTGACAAGTCCATCTCCAGCGTGGTTGTCTTCAACCTGGGGTGCGCTTGCGGTTTATCGCCAAACACTCTATAATGGTACTACACCGCGCCAGGAGGGTGAAGAGATGCCTGCTGAACGGATCATGTCTGCCGAGGGAGAGACGCTGGGCTCTTCTATGGAGCAAGGGAGCAATTCAATGGCGGAGATGTTGGAGCATTACCTCTCCAGCTATTGTGTCGAGCGGGGACAGGTGGTCCGTGGAACCGTGGTCCGTAGCGGTTCCAACGAGATCATCGTGGACGTCGGGGCGAAGTGCGAGGGCATCGTCCCGGAACGTGATCTAGAGCGGCTGTCGCGCGAGGAGCGCGATGCCATCCACGCGGGTGACGAGGTATTTGTCTACATCCTCAACGCGGAGGATGCCAACGGGAATATCATCCTGTCTCTATCCCGTGCCCAGACCGCGCGCGATTGGGAAGAGGCGCGGCGACTGCTCGAGAGTCAGGAAATCATTGAGAGACAGGTGACGGGCTGTAATCGAGGGGGCGTGATTGTGCAAGTGGGCAGAGTACGCGGTTTCGTGCCCGGTTCACAGTTGACTTCCACGCACACTGCGAGCCGCTCGGCGTCCGGCACGGGCGGTGAGGAGCGGTGGGCGGACGTGGTCGGTGAAACTCTGCGCCTCAAGGTCATTGAGGTTGACCAGAGGCGCAATCGTCTGATCCTCTCCGAGCGGGCCGCCATGCGAGACTGGCAGAAGAGACAGCGCGCCACGCTGTTGAACGAATTGACTGAGGGAGACGTGCGCCGGGGCCGGGTCATCAATCTGGTGGATTTCGGGGCGTTCGTGGACCTGGGTGGGATAGATGGACTGGTGCACTTGTCGGAACTCTCCTGGAGACGGGTCTCACACCCCCGGGAGGTCGTTGAGGTCGGCCAGGAGGTCGAAGTCTACGTACTGGGAGTGGATCGAGAGCGCGAGCGGATCGCGCTGAGCTTCAAGCGCCTGCAGGCCGATCCCTGGTCCTCCGTTGAAGAGCGGTACCACGAGGGGCAGTTGGTCGAGGCAACCATCACACGCCTCACCAAGTGGGGAGCGTTTGCCAGCATTGTGGGTGACGAGGCCATCGAAGGCCTGGTTCACGTGTCAGAGCTAGACGACGGTCCTGTGGCCCACCCCAGCGACATCGTCAGTTCTGGAGAGGTCGTTGTGCTGCGTGTGATCGGCGTGGATGGGGCACGTCATCGTCTCGCGCTAAGCCTCAAACAAGCTTCCGCAGAGGAATACATGGCGCAGGATTGGGAGGCGGCATTGGCTGCCCAACAGCCGGAATCCGAGAGTTCCCTCTCGATTGCGTTTTCTGATGCCTCAGGCCTGGGTGAGTCGTCGGCGAAAGGTAGGGAGGTGTTGTAGGGCGGGGGATGGGATATATGCAGGTCTGATCGCTCCCGCGAGTGGTGTAGACCGGCTGAGTGCTAGGATTATGGATAAACTGATGCGGTATTTTACAGACACGGCTCGGCGGGCGCTCAAATTGGCCCAGCAAGAGGCCGAGCGCATGCACCATGCGCAGATTGGCACCGAGCACCTTCTGCTGGGCCTCCTGCGCGAAAAGGAGGGCCTCGCCAGCCGCGTGCTGCGCGAACTGGGACTGCAATCGGGCGACGTCCAGCATTGGGTCGAGCGACTCAGTACGCAGCGTCGGCGGTCGCCGTTGTTTGACGCAGATCTCAATCTTACTCCCCGTACCAAGCGGGTGCTGGAGTTGGCAGGATTCGAAGCCCGAGATCGGGGGGATTCCCGCATAGATACGGAGCATATCCTGCTGGGACTCGTGCGTCAGGGCGACGGCACGGCCCTGGAGGTGCTTGGTCGCCTGGGTGTCACGGGGGACCAGGTCGTCCGCTTCACCGATCGCGTGTTGCAGCAGCAGCCGGTCGTGGCCGGGAAGCGGAAGCGCAAGGCGGGCAAGACCCCGTTGACGGATCAGTTGGCCACTGATCTGACCGCGCTGGCGGAGCAGGACAAGCTCGATCCCGTGATTGGCCGCCAGCAGGAGATTGAGCGCGTGATTCAGATCCTGGCCCGCCGGACGAAGAACAACCCGGCCCTCATCGGCGAACCGGGTGTGGGCAAGACGGCCATCGTCGAGGGCCTGGCCCAGCGCATCATCGCCGGCGAGACGCCCGAGCCGCTGCTCGACAAGCGCGTGCTCCAACTGGACGTCGGCTCCCTCGTCGCCGGAACGATGTACCGGGGACAGTTCGAGGAACGCCTCAAGAAAGTGATCGCTGAGCTCAAGAACAGCAACAGCATCCTGTTTATAGACGAGGTGCATATGCTCGTCGGTGCCGGATCAGCTGGCTCTGCGGTGGACGCAGCCAACATTCTCAAGCCGGCCCTTTCCCGGGGTGAGTTGCAGTGTATCGGTGCGACAACGTTGGAGGAGTACCGCAAGCACATCGAATCGGACGCGGCCCTGGAACGGCGCTTTCAGCCGATCATGGTGGAGGAGCCGTCGGTCGAGGAGACCATCGAAATCCTACACGGCATTCGTTCGGCCTACGAACAGCATCATAACCTGCGCATCAGCGACGAGGCGTTGGATGCCGCGGTGCGCCTCTCGGCCCGCTACATCTCCGATCGCTTCCTGCCGGACAAGGCGATTGACGTGATGGATGAGTGCGCCTCACGCGTACGTATGTACAAGGCCCCCCGCGCTACCAACCTGCGCGAGTTGTTCGCCAGGCTGAAAGTGACTCAGCGGGCCAAGAAGGAGGCCGTCAAGGATCGCCGCTACGAGGATGCCACCGCGCTGCGCGACGAAGAGGTCAAGCTTGAAGAGCAGTTGGAGACCGCGCGGGCCAGTCGCGATGCCGATCCATCCACAAGCGACCTCGTCGTCCGTCCCGAAGACATCGCGGAGATGGTCTCTATGTGGACGGGCATCCCGCTGACCCAGTTGCGGAGCGATGAGACGGCGCGCTTGCTCCAAATGGAGGACGAGATCCATCGGCGCATCGTGGGCCAGGAGGAGGCCGTCTCGGCGGTTGCCAAGGCGGTACGCCGGGCTCGGGCTGGGTTGAAGGATCCCCGGAGGCCCATTGGCTCCTTCATCTTCCTCGGCCCCACCGGTGTGGGCAAGACCGAGCTGGCCAAAGCGCTGGCCGAGTTCATGTTCGGGAGCGAGGATGCGCTCGTGCAACTGGACATGTCCGAGTTCATGGAGCGCCACACGGTGGCACGGCTGGTGGGCGCCCCGCCAGGATACGTGGGATACGAGGATGCGGGGCAACTGACCGAGGCGATCCGTCGCCGTCCTTTCTCCATCGTCGTCTTCGACGAGATTGAGAAGGCTCACCCGGAGGCCTTCAACATGCTGCTTCAGATCATGGAAGAGGGCAATCTCTCCGATGCCAAGGGGCGCAAGGTGGACTTCCGCAACGCGATTATCGTCATGACCTCGAACATCGGCGCGGAGATGATCAAGCGCCAGAGCGGCCTGGGCTTTGCTGTGCCCCGCGATGAGGCCAACGACGCCGAGCGCGGTTACCAGGAGATGCGCAAGAAACTGATGGAGGAACTGAAGCGCGCCTTCCGGCCCGAGTTCATCAACCGGGTGGACAGCGTCATCGTCTTCCATGCGCTCACCCGGGAGGAAATCGCCCAGATCGTGAATCTGGAACTGGACAAGGTGTGCACGCGTCTGGCCGAATACGAGATCGATCTGGACGCGACGGAAGCAACCAAGGCGCTCTTGGCTGAGGAGGGATACAGCGAGGAGTACGGCGCGCGGCCGTTGCGGCGCGTGATCCAGCGCCTCGTCGAGGATAGGCTCTCCGATGCCATTCTGGCGGGCCGATTCGAGGCCGGGGACACCGTGTTGGCGGACGCTGAAGACGGCGAGATCGTGCTTCGCCGGGTGGAAAAGGCCGAGGAGCCCCGGGAAGAAGAGCCCGATCCCGAGCCAGTCGCTGCGTGACACGCGGCGTGGATGCGTGCTACATGGCGGACCACCCCAGTGCAAGTTCGCATTGAGCGATGCGGTCCACAAGACGTGATGCGTGTTGCGTGCTACGTTGCGACACCGTTCCAAACCCTGTCCATCGGACGTCCGACGTATGACGTTTTACGTTCGACGTTTCCCGCCTTGCCGTTTGACGCCTGACGCTTGCCGTTTGACGCCTGACGCCTGCCGTTTGACGCTTCACGTCCTCCCTTCCCTGTCCCCTCCCGACGCCTGTTCGTTTGTCATTTGCTCATTTGTCATTTGCTGATTTGCTCTGCCCCTAACCGAATAAAGCGCGCCAAACACTCGTTCTATGAGTGTTGTAGGCACAGCTTTGCGGGCAACCGTCCCGCATTGGACTGCAGTGGGTGACTGGCACCATCCCGAGACACCATAAGGGAGGAACATGCCACAAGAGATCAAAACCATCAGCCTGTCGCTGCCCTACAGACTGGGTAGCATGAATTGCTACCTCGTAGCAACCGGCGCCGGCTACGTCCTGATCGACACGGGATGCTCCAACAGGCGCGCTGAGCTTGTGGAAGAACTTGAAAGCGCGGGCTGCACGCCTGGCCGTCTCGACCTGGTCGTCTTGACCCATGGGGATTTCGACCACGCCGGCAACGCGGCCTACCTCCGCGAGAGGTTTGGCACGAAAGTAGCCATGCACCGTGACGATTCCGGAATGGTCGAACTCGGAGACATGTTCTGCAACAGACAGAAAGCCAGTATCTTCATTAGGGTGATGAACCCCATGCTCCCCGCCCTCTTTGGCTTTGGCGAATCGGAGAGGTTTCAGCCCGATGTGTTCATCGAGGATGGACGCAACCTCTCTGAGTATGGACTGGACGCGCAAGTCCTTCATATTCCGGGGCATTCGCCGGGTTCGGTGGGCATCCTGACCGCCGGCGGCGACCTGTTCTGCGGCGACCTGCTCAACAGCACGGGCAAACCGGCCCTGAATTCCATCATAGACGACCTGGCGGCGGCGAATGCCAGTGTCGCAAGACTGCGAAGCCTGGGCGTCAACACCGTCTACCCCGGGCATGGCCGGCCCTTTTCGATGGAGGAGCTCTAAACGGAGACCGATTGCTGGATACCGTGATGGGTAACCCCCAAATCTACACCAGGCTCAAACGAGGAGGAACAAAGTGAATATCGCGATGATCGTCTATTCTCAGACCGGGAACACGCATTCCGTCGCCACGAAACTGCGGGAGAAGCTCTCCGCGGCCGGGCACACGGTGACCTACGAACGTCTACAGGTAGCCGGGGGATACAAGCAGGGAGAAAAGGACATCCGCTTCGAGTCGCTGCCCAACGTCGAGCCCTACGATGCGCTTGTGTTCGGTTCCCCGGTGGAGGCCTTTTCCCTGTCGCCGGTGATGGTCAGCTATCTGAAGCAGGTCGCATCGTTGCAGGGCAAGACGGTCGCCTGTCTAATCACCCAGGCCTTTCCCTATCCCTGGCTGGGTGGAAACCGCGCCGTCCGCCAGATGACGAGAGCCTGCGAATCCAAAGGCGCGACTGTCTGCGGATCGGGGATCGTCAACTGGATGAAGTCGCGCCGCGAGGAACAGATCGTCGAAGTCGTCGACAGAATGAGCGAGTTGTTCTGATTCTCTAGCCAACCCCTCCCCCTGCGTTAATGGCCCGATAATGGGCCGTTGGCCATCATCCGGTATCCTGGTGTCTGTGGGTCTTGAGCGAACCTGTGTCCACGGAGTGAGGTGCCTTTGGGACGTTCCAGCCGTACTGGACGAGATCGACGCGCTGCTGGCGCGCGGCGAACAGCCCTGAACGGACGGGAAAGGCACCCCTATCAGTTGTATTCGCTGTGCGTGCGGGTTGGGAAAAGCGACCTGGTCGCAAAGCCCCGGCACAGAGGGAAGCAGGGAGCGCGGAGATGAATCAAGTCACTGATACTGAGGCCGCGGACGCCACCTGGAGAAGCCTATACAGGGTTGGTGGGACGGCTCCCCTGATTGCGTTAGTCTTCTACTTGAGCCAGTTGTTGGTCTTGATCTTCAGCGATCCATATCCCGCCACCGTCGAGGGCTGGATCGTACTGTTTCAGCGCAGTAAGGTCCTTGGACTTGTTTACCTCAACGCCCTGGATATCTTTTCCATAGCGTTTCTGGGCACGATGTTCCTTGCCCTATACGTGGCCCTCAGGCGAGACAGCGAGTCCTATATGGCGATCGCTGCGCTCTTCGCCTTCATAGGGATAGTAGTCTTCATCGTGCCACGTGTGGCCACGCTCTCCCTGCTTCCGCTCAGCGACCAATACGCGGCTGCAACGACAGATACACAGCGAGCCCAAATCCTGGCGGCAGGCGAGGCGTTGCATGCTCTAGGCCGGGCGACGCCTCAAACCATGGGATTCCTCTTCATGGCCGTGGCCAGCCTGCTGATCTCGGCTGTTATGTTCCAGGGTGACATATTCGGCAGAGCAACAGCTTGCGTGGGCATCCTGGCAAGTGCAGTCACGTGTGCCGACCATATCAGCTTGGTCATCGCACCGGCGGTAGCCGATATCTTGATGCCCATCAGTGGCTTGCTGTGCCTAGTATGGTGGCTCCTGATCAGCCGGAGGCTTTTCCAGCTCGGGCATCGTTCGTAGTGAGGCACGTAGGTCCGCCGGAGTGCCGTCGGTGGTACATCCTCGGGCGGGGCAGCTCAAGTTGTTCGTAGTGAGGCACGCAGGTCCGCCGGAGTGCCGTCGGATGTACACCTTGCTTGCGCGGAGGCCGTTCCAGTTCGGGCCTCGTTCGTAGTGAGGGCGGATACCGACCGCTGCGGTCGGCGACATCCGTCCGCAGGTCCGCCGGAGTGCCGTCGGTGGCACACCTTGCTTGACTGGAGGCCGTTCCAGTTCGTGCCTCGTTCGTAGTGAGGCACGTAGGTCCGCCGGAGTGCCGTCGGTGGCACACCTTGCTTGCGCGGAGGCCGTTCCAGCTCGGGCATCGTTCGTAGTGAGGGCGGATACCGACCGCTGCGGTCGGCGACATCCGTCCGCAGGTCCGCCGGAGTGCCGTCGGCGGCTCGATCGGGACAAGGGGCACAGATGAGGACGAGAAGCGCGACCAGAGTAGCGGCTTCAACCGTCGGCGTCTACGCCGGACTGCTCGGCATGGAACACGGCACCTTTGAGATCCTGCAAGGCAACGTCAAACCAGACGGCCTCCTGATAAGCGCCAACGGTCCCCCGTGCCAGGCGGATGCGGTGTGGCACGCTTGCCAGCCCGCTATGACGGTCGTCCCCAGCTTCTCCGTCACCGGTATCCTGGCGGTCATCGTTGGCCTCATCGTCCTGGTATGGGCGGCCGCCTTCGTCCAGAGGAAGCGCGACGGCCTGGTCCTGGTCCTGCTCTCTGTCCTGCTTCTCCTCGTCGGCGGGGGCTTCATACCCCCGATGTTTGGCATCCTCGCGGGTGCCGCCGGAACCCGGATAGACGCGCCGTTGACCTGGTGGCGAGACCGCCGTTCTGCTCCTGCCATGCGCCTTCTGGCCAGGCTCTGGCCGTGGCCCCTGATCGCCTTCGCGCTGTGGCCCCCGGTGGCTGGCTCCTCGGGCATTTCTTCAATGACCGTTTGCTGAAACTAGGCCCGGCCCTCTTCTTCCTCGACCTCGCATTCCCTCTCCTGACCGTCCTCACCGCCCTCGCCCGCGACGCCCAGCTAACTCCCCATTCCCCTCAAACCCATTGACCGGCCACCTGACAAGTCCAGCCTTGCCGACTTGCAGATTTGTCGACTTGCCGACTTGCCGATTTGCTCATTTATCATTTGCTAATTTGTCATTATAGACTTCTTCCAGCCTCGGCACGATCACGCGCCAATCATAGCGCCGCTCGACGAAGTCCCGCGCGACCCGGCCCAGCTCGGCCCGTCGCTCCGGCGCGCCCAACAGCGCCACCACCGCCGCCGCGAAGTCGTCCGGCGTGTCGGCCAGCAGCAGTTCCTGCCCGTCCGTCACCGGGAAGCCCTCTGCCCCCAGCCGCGTGGCCACCACCGCCTTGCCCATCGCCATCGCCTCCAGGATCTTGAGCCGCGTCCCGCCCCCGATGCGCAGCGGCGCCACGTACACCGCCGCCCGCGCGATGTGAGGGCGCACGTCCTCCACCCATCCCGTCAGCGTCACCGTCGGGTCCTCCCGCAGCTCGTCCAGCCGCCGGTGAGGCCGCTGCCCGACGACCACGAAGCGCGCCTCCGGCACTGACGCCTGCACCCGGGGCCACACGTGGCGCGCAAACCACAGCACCGCGTCCACGTTGGGCCGGAAGTCCATCGTGCCCGTAAAAGCGAGTGTGGGGGTGTGGGAGCGTGGGAGTGTTGATGTGGGAGTGTAAACCCGGGTGTCTATGCCGTTGGGGATGACGGGTGGGGCGAGGCCGGGGACCAGCCTGCGCAGCGCGGCCGCATCCGCCTCCGACACGGCGAACACGCGGTCGGCCCGGCGGCACGTCCGCGCTTCGTAGCGCCGCAGCCGCCGCCACTGCACGAACGAATAGGCCGCCCCCGGCCAGCGGGTGGGGACGTGCAGGTCGGTGAGGAACGCGCGCTGCTGTAGCAGATACTCGCAGTTGTGATCGTCGAACACGACGAGGGGGTGTCCCGTCCCGGCTTCCTCGATCACGTCGAGGTACGGAGCCATCTCGATCCCCTCGACGTGCACCACGTCGAAGGACTCCCGCGCCAGCCAATCCGCCAGCCGCCGGGCGAACGCGTCCGACGCCAACCGCAGCGCCATGTCGGGCTGGCGCGTGCACACCAGGTCGCGCAGCCGCCGGGCGAGCGAGCGCTCCGGCTGGGGGACCGTCTCCACGCCCGCGCAGGCCGCGACCAGCGGCGGCGCGGGCTGTGGGTTCTGCCCCGGGGCTACGAAACTGAGCACGCTCACCCGGTGCCGCTCCGCCAGCCCCGCCACCAATCCCCAATTCCTGAGCGCCGTGCCCTTGTGGGGCGGGTAGGGCAGTTGGGGAGTGAGAAAGAGAATGTTCATAGGTATACCTGGGTCATTGTGGGAAGTGGGACGTCAAACTGATGCGATCTGGGCGTTCATTGTGCGTGTGGCGTGATCCAGCGGACTGCGGACGGCCAGGCCGCCTCGGTTGAGAACGTGCGTGTAGATCATCGTGGTCTTCACGCTCTTGTGGCCCAACAGCTCCTGCACCGTGCGGATGTCGTAGCCGGCCTCGAGCAGGTGGGTGGCGAAGCTGTGGCGAAAAGTGTGGCAGTTGACCGGCTTGTCTATCCCTGCCAGTTGGACCGCCTCTTTGACCGCTTTCTGCACACTGCTTTCGTGGACGTGGTGGCGGCGTACCGCGCCGCTGCGGGGGTCATTGGAGAGACGCCGGGCTGGGAAGACGTACTGCCAACACCAGTCCCGCGCTGCGTTGGGGTACTTCCTATCCAGCGCATACGGGAGATACACAGCCCCATAGCCCTTGCCCAGGTCCTGCTCATGGATCATCTTGACACGTCGTAGATGTGCCTGAAGGGGTTCGACTAGGCTGTCCGGGAGCACCGTCACCCGGTCCTTCATCCCCTTGCCGTCGCGCACGATGATCTGGCGCTGGGCAAAGTCAACGTCCTTGACCCGCAGGCGCAGGCATTCCATCAGTCGCAGACCACTGCCGTAGAGCAGATTCGCTATCAACCGGTATGTGCCTGACATAGCGCCGATAACTCTGAGCGTCTCCTCCCTGGTCATCACTGTGGGCAACCGTTTGGGTTTCTTGGCGCGGGCCGAATCAATGGGGAAGTCGAGGTCTTTTCTTAGCACCTCCCGGTAGAGGAACAGCAGGGCGCTGAAAGCCTGGTTCTGCGTGGAAGCGGCCACGTTCTGATCCACGGCCAGGTGTGTGAGGAAGGCCTCGATCTCGGCGCCGCCCATATCCTTCGGGTGCCGCTTGTTGTGGAATAGGATGTAGCGCTTGATCCAGCGGACGTAGGCCTCCTCTGTGCGGATCGAGTAGTGTTTGAGCCGGATAATGTCACGGACCTGATCGAGCAGTTTTCTGGGCTTCTGCCCCACTGACCCTCCTCCTGAATTGCGCTAGTCTGTCATAGCGTGTGGGCAGGTGCTTTGTGCCACGAACAGCGCGAATTCTGATGGAGAAAGGCACAGAATTGGTGCCAGTTCATGGCAGATTTGACCACAACTACTTGCCGACACTCAAAGAGAGATTGCCTGAATTTGCGCAGTCAGAATTCTGGAAGTATAATGTTCGGGCGAGCCAGCGATTGCTGCGCCGGTTTCTACGTAATCCAATTGGGGCACCATTGTAGCATGAATTCTGGATAAGACAACAAAAAGTCGCCTTATCCAGAATAAAATCACCGTAGGAATGATATGGGGTTACGGCGATTATATTCGGGAGAATACCAAGTTAGCGCGCCTCAACGGGACACAACGAAGAGACATTAGAGAATACTTTGGGAAGTAAGCTTTATGTTTGAACCATTCGAGCCTGACAATCAGATTGACAAGAAGAAGGTAGCCAGAAATGCTGCAATAGCCCGACTTGCGAAATTCATCGAAAAGCATTTACACAATACGGATTGGACTCTGCTTGCTGATATGGCAGGAGTTGGCCACATACTTGATGCACCTCGGCACGAACGCGTTAGAAGAGCACAGGGGTTTGGTGATCCCGATTATCCCAGCGCTGTCTCTAGCTTTCTGCAAGAGGTGTTCAATTCGGATGAACAGATAGGTCTATTTCTCGTCAGGGAAATAGTTCAGCAAGAGAATCCTTATGACGACCCCCTAACAGAGGAGGCCAAAGGAGAACTTGCCCAGATACTTCCTATGTTCGGCAGTGAAGGCATTGAGGCTATTGTTCCCAATTTCCCGCCGCCAGTAGTTAGCAAATTCATAGAAGTTGTCTGGATACCAGATGATTTTTACGAGAAGCTGATTGATGAGATTAACCGCGCCTATGCTTATCAAATGCCGATGGCACTCTCCATAACTGTCAGAAAGCTCTTGGAAAACTTGGTCATTGACATCTTGCGGAAGAAGTACGGTACGGCACATTTGGCATTGTACTATGATCCATCACGGCGCAGATTCAACGATTTCTCTGTATTGCTGCAAAACCTGGAAGTGAAGAAGGGCGATTTCCACTACATAACTTCATCTTTGGACAAGTCCTTTATCAGCGATCTAAACCGATGCAGAGAAACAGGGAACTCGGGAGCCCATTCAATTGACACCAATCTAACGGCCGGGCAATTTACAGCAGAAAAGGACAAAATCAACTACCTTGTCCAACTCCTGCTAAAGGTTTTCCAGCGGCTATAGCAAGTCAAATCAGAACAGGCGCGCTAACCACGGCTTGCACCCGACTTGGCTAATCGGCGCGCTTTTCAAGTTTCTCACGCGCATTGGGGTTGATCGCTTGGCGGAGGTGCTCACGCCGCAACCGCCAAGCGGGTGAAGCCAACCGTTGGGCGGCTGCTGTAACCTTGATGAAGGGAAGATAATCGATGAACGGTACAGGCAGGATAAGGAGCGACACACTGGGAGTCATCACTGGACTGGTGGTCAGTATCGGGTGGATTTTCATGGGCCTCGATATCGGTTTCCGCTTTGAAGCTCCTGATGCTGCGTCTCTGTGGCTTACGCTGGGAGGATACCGTCACACCATAGCGACAGTGCTTGCACTCGCGCTAGTTCCAGTGTGTGCGTTGGAGAAGCGCTGGGCTTTCTTAGTGGCGATGGTGTTGGGAGCAGTCACACTGATCCTATCGGTGGTTCACGTTGGGTACATGCTGGTTGCGACGCCGCCCGGCTACGAGTCCCAGCTGTTTGGCCCGGCGGTGTGGTCTTTGATACAGGTTGTGATAGTAGTGTTCAGTCAGCGGGCGAGGCAAGAGGGGCGCAAGGAGTAGAAGGCTGGGGAAACCGAGGTAGAGAGTGGTGTGCACACCGCAAGCAGCCGCCCAACCCACGCTGGAGGCGACAGCGCCTATCGGCGCTCGTTGAATCGCGGCTTTTTGGCTTTGTTGGTCGGCTTGTTCAGAAAGTTGGTTCTGCAAATCTGGCGCTGCGCCTCAGCTTTTCCGTTGGGCGGCCAGGTGAATTGGAGAAATGCAGATGGAGCAAAGATATCCAATCAGCAGGGCTCTAGTGCAACGCGTTTCTGACGCAGAGTTGCGCGAGCTATGCAACGGAGGCTGCGTTGATCTTGGATGGTGGACACGATTCTATGGTATTGAGGGGTTGTCTGAAGAAGAACAAAGAGCCTTGTTTGAACGAGACATACAGGATCTCAAAGAGGAATGGAGAACAGATCTCAGTACAGTTCGGAGAGCCGATCTGCTGTCTGTGTACGCTGATGGCTTTTACCAAGCTTCTTTAGAACTAGCGAGGTCGTTCATCCAGAAACCCCTATACTCCGACAGGGAAGCCCTGCCTATTCTCTTCTTGTCTTGTCAGTTCCTAGAACTGGCCTTAAAAGCGTCGATCGAGCACATGGTATTCCTACGAGAGCAGTTGGGAAGGCCTGTTGGTGAGCTTGATCTGAATACACACGACTTGTGTCGCCTCCTGGAAATACTCAGCGAGTTGTTTGAACCTAATGAGCCTTTCTTGTCCGAAGAAACTCAAGCATTCATCCAGAAGATAGCCGCAATAAACGAGATGGCTCAGGCCTTTCGCTATCCATTTTCTAGCAGAAGAAACAGGCCTGGCGAGGTTTTTCTAACAGACGCTCCACTTATCCCGATGAAGGTGTTCGAAGCCGAGTTTTCAATACACGGGCAAGAGATGAATCTCTTTCATAAGTGGCTTTGTGATGGATATATCTACTGGCCAGCAGATGAAGGGGAAGAGCCTAGAGAAGCCACCGATTGAGATTGGCCGCCCAACAATGCGTGGAGCCGACCGCGCCTATCGGCGCTCGTTGTATCGCGGCTTTTTGCATCTGTTGGCAGGCTTGTTCAGAGTGGCGGCTCTGCAAACCCGGCGCGGCGGCTCACGCTAACCGTTATGCGGCACACAACCCAGGCCAATCAACCGAGCAATTGAAACTGCCAAAAACGATTAGCTATGTGGGCACGCCCTGTGTTAAGCTAGAAGGTGTCGCCTTTTGGAGTACTATTTGAAGTGTGGTAGAGTAGGGATGGCAGCCGTAGCAGTAGGCGCTGTGGGAAGCGTGGGCAGCGCAGTTTGCTGTCCACTCTTCCCACAGCGCAGCCACCCGACCACGCCGACTTCAAATGGTGCCCGAAAGGAAATCTAAGCATGTCGAAACCTGAACGTCGTCCGCGTTTGACCGCTGCCCGCAAGTTGGAGTTGTATTTGGCGACTCGCCCGGCTGATGCACCACTGGGCGAGATCTTGCGCCAGTACGGAGTACACCTGGATGATCTGCGAGCCATTGAGCGCGTCGTGGAGAGTTCCGCCTTGGCCGGGCTGAAAGCCCAATCCCGCCACGGACGCCAACCGACGGATGTCTCGCCGGAACGAGTCCAGCAACTG
>Ga0180431_10000259_pt1 | contig 75239 bp, 68 predicted proteins | sample SS_ome_11_FD_132459 | JGI IMG/M metagenome (GOLD analysis project Ga0180431, IMG submission 132459) | Hypersaline lake sediment archaeal communities from the Salton Sea, California, USA - SS_1_MS_1 metaG | ecosystem: Environmental > Aquatic > Non-marine Saline and Alkaline > Hypersaline >...
GCTGCCGAAACGTATCGTCGCTCCAACCACATGGCACCCGGATTCGAGGAGGATCCGGGCGGCGGCCGAACTGTCCACACCACCGCTCATACCCACGACTGCTCCGGTATCAGCTATAGAAGGGTTTATCGTTGATTTCATTACACAGGTCCGGATCTGTCAGCGGCTCTGCTTGATCGGCGATAATTCCCTCAGCCTTGCCACGATCCCCTGCAGCGCATCTGCAAAGGCCTCGACTTCCTCCTCCGAGTTCTCGGCCCCGAGGCTTATTCGTATGGATCCCTGCGCCGCCAACGGCTCAACTCCCATGGCCATTAGAACATGGCTCGGTTCATTCTCGCCGCTCGCACATGCGCTCCCGCCCGATACGGCGAATCCAAGCATACTCAGATTGAGTGTGATCGCCTCTCCCTCGACTCTCGCGATGCTTATGCTGCTCGTGTTGGGAAGGCGGGTTGTACCCGCTCCATTGATATCGATATCTTCGATCCTGTCCAGTATGCTCCTCTCGAGACCGTCCCTGAGTTTCTCTATCCGCTCGATCTCATCGGGAAGTTCCTCTATCGAGATCCTGCATGCCTCGCCGAATCCGGCGATCGCAGGTATGTTCTCTGTGCCCGGACGCAAGCCGAATTCGTGGCTGCCCCCCATATACACCGGTTCGAGCGGAGTGCCTCTACGCACGTAGAGCGCGCCTATTCCCTTGGGACCGTAGAACTTGTGTGCGGAAACCGAGAGAAGTTCCACGCCCAACTCGTCCACATTGACATGCATCTTGCCAACCGCCTGAACCGCATCGGTATGGAAGTTGATACCTCTCTCCCTCGTCATTCGTGAAATCTTCTCGACCGGTTGAATAACGCCCGTCTCGTTATTTGCAAGCATGACCGTAACCAGCACCGTCTCGGGCCTGAATGCCTTCTCGATAAGGTCAACACGAACCACCCCACCGGTCGAGCAGGGCACAAACGTTACATCGACACCATCGTCCTCGAGCGACTTGCAGGTACGCAGCACGGCCGGATGCTCTATATCGGATGTGATAACATGGGGCTTCTTGCCTGGCTCACGCACCGCGCTCACAGTCCCGCGGATGGCTATGTTGTCCGATTCCGTCCCCCCGGAAGTGAATATTATCTCGGCGGGTTCAGCTCCGATCAGAGCTGCAACCTGCTTCCTCGATTCATCAACCGTTCTTCTCGTCTGCTGGCCGTAAAAGTGAAGGCTGCTCGCGTTCCCGTAATGCTGCCTGAAATAGGGCATCATCTTCTCGACAACTTCTATCCGGGTGTACGTTGTCGCGTTGTGATCAAAGTAAACCTTCCTTCCCTCTTTTTCATCAGCAGACATTTATATCCTCCATTTGCAGTCACATTTATATCATCATCTTGTTTTTATTGTAAATCCTGTTGAAGCACCGGTCAAGGGAATCGGGAAAATATGGCGGAGTGAGGTCAATCCTCATCAAAGAGCCTTCCCCCCTGAGGAAGAAGGCTCCGGAAAAATTTCCGAATTATCGTGAACCCTGCGGCACCCCCGCTAGAGCTGCTCCTCCATCGCCTTTGCCCGCTTGATGAGGTCCTCCTGACGCTTTATCTGCTTCTTCGCGTACTCGGACCATAGCAGATCCTTTGTTGCCAGCACCTTCTCGAATTTTGTAATGGCCTCGGTATAACGTCCGAGCTTTGAGAGGGCCTCGCCGTACTGGTAATTGAGAAATGCCTCTTCGCCCTGCCCGAGGGCCAATCCGCTCTTGGCGGTCTCGAGAGCCTCGTTGTACTTCTCGTTCTCATTGTAGATCTTGGCTAGAAAAGCATAAAGGTACGGGTCATCGCCTTTGAGCTCGATCGCCTTTTCCAGGTTTCCCGCAGCCTCTGCCTTTCTTTCGGTTTGGGACAGGGCAAAACCGAGATTCTTGTAATAAGCTCCCTCTTCGGGGTATTCGGCGACGAGAGCTTCGAAGACCGGGACGGCGCTCTCGTAGTCCTTCTCCTTCAGGTAAACACTTCCAAGCATAGTCTTGAACCTGAAATTATGTGGATCCGCTTCCATCGCCATATTGAGATACTTGATCTGATTTTCAGTGTCGTTCTTCTTCTTGTAGAGACCGGCCAGCGTTCCCATCGCGACGGCATCGTACTCGTTGTTAACGATCGAACGCTCGTAGTAGAAGATCGCGTTGTTCAGATCCCCTCGCGACTGGTATATGAATCCGAGCTTCGCATTGGCTTCCGGGTTCAATGTATCCTTTGAGATCAGCCTGTTGTAGTACTTCTCGGCTTCGTCGTAATTCTCGAGACTGAGGTAACAGTAACCTATCGAATTCAGCAGGGCCTGGCTATCCGGTTCAAGCTCCAGCGCCTTCTCGAACGCGCCTGCTGCCTCCTCGAAATTCTTGAGCTTCTGAAACGCATTGCCCAGAGCGGTCCATGCATCGAGGAATGTTGGCTTGATCGCCGTGGCCTTTCTCAGATGGTTGATTGCTTCGTTGTAATTGCCCACCGACAGAAACTGCTGAGCTGACTGATATTCAACCTCGGCAGGAGTGAGTTTCTTGCTGAATCCCCTGTTGTCCGTGACCTCCCAGGAGCTGTCTCCAGAACTCTCCTGCGTGCCGCCGCCCGATGCGCAGCCCAGATATAGAACGCAGGCGATAGCCAAACATACGGTTAAAATCCTATTCATAAGAACCGTCCCCTCTTTCAATTCATGGGATTGGCATTTTGCGGTTAGCAGATCATCAACAACATAATAAGACTTATCGTCTGCATCGGCAAGTGTAATTTAGATAGAAGCTACCTTGTCGGTTTCCAGCCGCCGTAGCTTGGAGGAGCGTTCAGGGCTTTTTGAAGGATCGAGATATTCTCCTGCGCTTTTTTTGATAGATATCCATCTGGATCCAGCTCGATCACTTTTTCCCATTCGCTCATAGCTTCCCTGTAGATTCCGCTCTCCCAGAAAAAAATCGCCAGATAGAAATGCGGCTGGGGGTGCTCGGGATCCAGCCGGTTTGCCTCGGACAGAGAGTTCCATGCCGATCCGTATTCCCCCAATTGAAAATGTATAAAAGCCGCGTGAGCTTGGGCTAGTATGTCTTCCGGATTTATCCGGGCCGCCTTCTTGTACGTCAGTAGAGCCCTTTGCTTCTCACCCCTCTCGTCGAACAGCACGCCCATGTTCACAAGCGCCTTCGAATTGCTGGAATCGACTGCTACTGCCCTCCCGTAGTAGCAGATCGCCGAATCCGGACTGTCATCCTCATGAAATGCCAACCCCAGCTGGAACAGGATTTCCGAATCGGCTTCACCTGTCTCGAGCAAATGCTTCAGGTAGGCAATACGGGCGGTTGGAGGCAATCCTTCAAGCTGTACGCCGATCGGTATCTCCGTACTGTCGTGTTCAGAGAATTCCCGGCCGACATCAGGGACCATCGGATCTCTCACCGGAGCGCAGCAGGGTGAATCGGCGGGACACAGCAATAGAAAGAGCAGAATCGATCCCGTTATTTCCAGCCGGCCCGGTATCAATGCTCCTCCCTCCTTCTTCGTGTCCATCTTTCGGACATGTTCATGCTCAATCCCAGCCTCAGGACCGTTTCCTCTATCCCGTTCTCGTCCAGGGATCCGATCCTGCCCAACTCTACGGATATATCCAATGAGCCGGGACCGCTCGGCATCGAGAAACCGGTTCCGAGGGTAGCGAACAAGGACCTGACCGGTTTTCCCGAAGGATACTCCAGATGCCAAACATTCTCGTAGAATCCGAGCCTGATTGGGATCCGAGAGAAGAAACCTCCATCTATACCACCTCTTCTCTCGATCCCGAAAGCTATCAAACGCTCGTCCCCGATCGAATTCTCCAGTTGCTCGAAGCCAGTCCGGTCGGGAGCCCTGCGGCTCCAATATGTAGATGACAGCCACCAGCGTTCGGTCAATCCTATGGCAACACCCAGTCCATAGGCGGATGGAAGCTCGAAATCCCACGTGGACGCCGAATCTAGGTGATCCCTGCTGTACTCGAAATACTCCTCGACAGAATAATCGATCCTGTCGTCGAAGAAACCTCCGAGATAAAGCCTCGAAAACGGATTGGCAAGCACCGAAGCGGCCCATGACGTGCCGGTAAAGTTTCTCTTCCTGGTCGAGACTGCATCATCAAAACTATCGTCGTTGAAGGTAATATTCACCTCGTCGGTGATCGATCCCCGCTCGAGCTGCAACTCCCCCGCAATGCTGAACCATTTCCACCTCTTCCAGGACGCGGTCAAAGGCACGCTGAATATCGACGACCGATGCTTGTAAATCTCCTGAGGCGTCGGGTAGTCCGGCAGGCTTTCCCCATTGAACGCAAAATCGTTACGCCCCTTGAAACGCGTTATATACCCCGAGCCGATCACGAGACCGTACCCGACCGGCACCGCAAGCATCACCGACGGCATCTGGAATCGGTTCTGGTCCGCGATCACGTCCCCGTACTTTATGCTCGACATATCCATTATCTCTGATATCGAGAACGAAATCCCGCCCAGCTCTGCGAGCGTTGCAGGATTCATAGTGAACACACTGCTCGTATCGGGCACCGCGAGAGCCGAGTAGCCGAGCGCCCTCGATCGGGAATCGCCGCGGATACAGTGTTCACCCAGATAGTTAAGACCGAAGACGGACTGCGACCTGGCACCCGACGCGTACAGTATCGAGACCATCAATACGGGTGTTATAATTGCCTTACTTCTCCATCTCATGGATTACCTGAAAAATCAGCTGGGAGTGAATATATTATTTCCAGACGGGGTGCAAGCGAGTCCGCATCTACACCGAAAAACGACACCCTCTGAAATCGCGAACCTTCGAGGTCGGACTGAAAAACTAGACCGGTGTTTTCTCTTTCTCCCTCTGCGACATCCGGTATGAAGCCTACAAGCGGAATCCTGACCGTCTCCGTTTCGTAGGGATCGAAATCTCCGGCATTGACACCGGTGCCGGAGAAGAACTCCTGATCGAGGTAGTCCCCCGATCCGGGCGTGTACAGGTAATAGTAGAAATTGGTCGGTAATTCAAGCAGTGATTCCTCTCCCGGTGATGCTCCGAGACTGAGCTCGTTGTCCACGGTTAGTACTAGCGACGAGTAGTGAATCATCGCCCTGTCATCCAGTCCCTCTATATCGAATTCGAAGTAAACCCTCGTCGCAACGCCTCCAACGCAGTCGAGACCGTCGGTCGTGAATGTCGCGATCGAGTAGTCCGCCTCCGCTGCATAGTTCGCCGTCGATCCATCTGTGAATTCGACCCTTACAACCGGCGGATCGGAACCGTAATCCCTCGCGTTCATCTCCACTATACCTGGAGAGGCCGGGATCTCGTTCGGAACGATGGCAATCCCCCTGTGATCCTTCGTGCCCTCGAGCCAGTCGTTGACGAGGATCGGGTCAAGATTGTAGCTGCTGCTTTGGATATTCAACAACCTCTCGGGAACCGTCCCGTTAGAATCCGGCACCCCTCCCGCCGCGAGAGGCGGCACGGCGGTTATGGAATCCTCTTCGCTGAAATCTTCCAAGAGCTCATAAAACGCCACCTTGAGGCTGAAGAGCGTGTCCTGCACTAACCTGACGGGCAGGTCCAGCTCGGCGTACGAGACCGTTTTTCCGATATCTTCTTCGGAAAGCGTGAAATCGAACCTGATCAGTACAGCTTCGAACTTTATCCCCTTCAACTCGCCCATCTTCAGGAAGCTGCCGTAGCCGATCCCCATCGGATGTTCCACTGTCATGGCATCAAGATCGAATACGGCGAGCTTCGTTTCACCGGCGTCGATGTTGTACGCGCTGTCTTCTGTGAACCTCACTACGACGGGGCCCTCCTGATCTGACGAGCAACCGGCCAGCAGGACGGCGAGTACGAGAAAGATGCAGTATGTCTTTAAACTAAGCATATCTGTGCAACGCAATCAGATCTGACACCATATCCCTTGCCCCGAGTACAATTAACATATCCATATGACGAAGGTCAAGGCGATTAGGACAAGCCCCCTATCTCCTCTCGTGATATCAATTCCTTTTACGCAGTATTGCTATAACCGTTCCTGTAAAAAATTCGCCCAGGCACGGAATCCTCGTAAGTGGCCTGAAAATACTGAATTTAGGAGGTCTAAGCTTTTCGAATACAGGCTCCAGGGAAGGGATTGAATCGACTATGCTCCTGTACCGGGCCACTGTGATCCTGTTCAGCTCGGTACGGTAATTCTCCATCAGCTTCGCCGCCTCTCCCCGTGGATCATGTGAGCTCCTCTTCCTCAGAACGGTCTCCAGCATTGCCTGGATAAGTTTTTCGGAGTAAATCCTGTGGCACCAAGGTGTATAGAGATAATCGTAAAGGTGAGATCCCAGCGGCGAACCCCAGGGTGTGAAGAACAGGGCGATCGATCCGCCGATTCTAACCACACGCGCCATCTCTGCCAACGCCCTCGCGGGACTGGGGAAATGCTCCATTGAATCGTTCGCGACAACAAGGTCGAAAGCTTCTGCTTCGAAGGGAAGATCTTCCACATCTGCGGTGACGAAGCAGGCACTACTACCCATGGACCCGGCGAATTCCACCGATTGAGCTATGTTATCCTTGCTTATATCAACTCCGATTACCGAGGCTCCCGCCTCATCGTAGGCCACGGTTTTTCCACCGAGGCCGCATCCGATATCCAGAACGGCCTTGCCTCTCATATCACCCAGTTGCTCGGAGTAGGTCTCGAGAAGCTCCTTGCCTATGCTGTACTCCCACATAGAGTAGGCCCGATCCGACTCCCTCCCCCCCACCTTTACGCGGGGAAAGATCCGGTCGATGTAGTACATAAAGTCGGCGAAGGCTCTCAACATGGCGGTCGTACCTCCCTGCCCCTTATTATTGATGCGCGACACAGACCGCTACAGCACCATCCTGTATGTAACGGCCCGATCGAAGATCTCGAAGTCAAGAGATTCATAGAGCGCCATGGCCGGATGGTTGTGCTCCTGTGTGCTGAGAGCGCAGATACGAACATCCTTTGAACGGAAATATCCCAGGGCTGCCAGCATGAGAGATCTTCCGAATCCCCGTCTCCGCGAACCTGTGCCCACTGCCAGCAAATCGATCCAGCCCGGCAAACCGGCGGCATCTGCCGGCAGCAAGCAGGTGCAAAATCCAGCTATCCCGCCCCTCGCTCCCCGTACCGAGAGTACACGGTCGGCCCGGCCGGAGAAGCTGTTACGGACCCATTCCGTGTAAATTCGGTCGGCATCCCTCTTCGTGAACAGATCCTCTGCATGAAAGCGGTCGAACTCGAAAGCCGATACAGCGATCGAGCATATATCCTCGATATCAACCTCGGTCGCTTGAACGACATCATGGCTAGGTGCGGCGGCTTCCGTCGATCCGCGAAGGAATACGAACCTCTCGATCCCGTCAAAACCATGACTCTCTATGAACTCCTGATTCACTTCACCGTGTCTTCCGGATCCGGCCACCCTCATCGTGACATACTCGATTCCCAGAGCGGCCGCTCTGCCCTTCCAGAACGAGAGGATCTCCTCCGGATGATCCCCGGCGAAGAATATGATCCTTGCACATGATCGGCCCAGGATCTTTGAATCCCATTCCAGTTTTTCCCAGAGAAGCGCCCCACAGACGGATTCCCCTTCCACTATCCCCACGGCCTCCACAGATTCGTTCTCGATCGAACCGGCCAAAATATCCGCCGTGTAATCGGCACGTGTTGCATCCCCGCAGTGCCTGCCCGACATGGCACCCAATGGAGTTGATCCGGCATTCCGCCGGATCAACTCCATCAGTCCGTCTATAAGATCTGCTGTCAGCACCTTAGGGCAACACATATCAAACGGGGCTTCCGTTTCCCGGGCTCCCGCCCTTCGCCGCTCAAGCGGCCTTGTCCTTTGCCCCTCTCTTCGAATCGTAGTACAGGTAAAGGCAAAGCCCTATGAACATTATCAGACCGAGAACCTCTCCTATAGGTCTTTCCGCAATCCCGAGGTTCAGGATCTCGTCCCAACCTGGCAACGCGACAAGAGCGCTCACAACTCCCATGAGGGCTCCACCCGCTATCAGCCCCGAGGCTATCAACCGGCCTCTCTCAAGCCTCTTCCTGTTCACATCCTCGTTCTTGCTCCTTGTAGAGACCAGGTGCGCAATCAAGCCGCCGATGAGCAGCGGTGTATTGAGCTGGATGGGAAGGTACATTCCCAGAGCGAACGCCAGGGGTGATATCTTGAGAAGCTCTAGGATGATTGCCATGAATCCCCCTGCGATATAAAGCCCCCAGGGAGCCGCGGTGTCCGACATCAGCGTCCTTATCACGGCCGCCATCGCGTTGGCCTGGGGCGCCGCCAGGGATCCCTCACCCACGAATCCGTAGACGTGATTGAGGAGCATCATCACGCCCGTTATGCAGGCCGCTGATACCAGCACGCCTAAGAACTTGAATTTCTCCTGCTTCTGGGGTGTCGACCCCAGCCAGTAACCAACCTTGAGGTCGCTGATGAACGCCCCCGCGGTGGCGAGAGCGGTGCAGACGACACCTCCTATAATCAGAGCCGATACCATACCACCTGCACCCGAGAGGCCGGCCTTGACAAGTATCACGCTTGAGAGAATCAAGGTCATCAGCGTCATGCCCGATACCGGATTCACACCCACGATAGCAATCGCCCTGGCCGCCACCGTCGTGAACAGGAACGTGATTACGGCTACGACAAGAAGGGCCAGCAGGGCGAACCGCCAGGAATCAACTACACCGAATCCGAAGAAGAGCAGGACGGCCAGCAATGTAATGATGAGCCCGCTTACGACAGCGGCCATCGAGATATCCCTGTCGGTTCTCTCCGCCGTCGCTTCGGACTTGCCGGTGAATATCTCCTTGAAGCCCACCGTGAACGTCGTGATGATGATCTTCGACGATTTTATGATCCCGATCAACCCGGCGACCGCAATCCCGCCTATTCCTACATGGCGAATGTAACTCGAGAAGATCTGTTCCGGGGTCATCTGTGCGATCGGGATCTCGGCATCGCCCAGCGTAACGCCCAGGTGCTGGCCGAAGTACCATACCGCAGGTATGAGTACAAGCCACGAGACGAAACTTCCCGCGCATATGATCGTCGAATACCTGAGCCCGATTATGTATCCGAGCCCCGTGACTGCGGCGCCCGCGTTGACCTTCACAACCAGCTTCGCCCTGTCTGCCACAGCCGCCAGAGGGGGCAGCACTCGTGTTGATATTATCTCCCTCCATATACCGAACGTGGCGACACAGAAATCGTATATGCCGCCGATGATCGCGGCCTTCACGAGGATCTTCGCCTGCTCCCCTCCGCTTTCCCCCGTGACCAGCACCTCCGTGATCGCCGTTCCTTCGGGGAAGGGAAGGTAACCGTGCTGGTCCTTGACGAAATACCGCCTCATTGGAATTATGAAAAGGATCCCCAAAAAGCCGCCCAGCAGCGCGGCAAGGAATGTCTGGAAGAACCTAAGCTCCAGGTCGAGGATGAATATGGCCGGTAGGGTGAAGATCATGCCCGCCACGACCACGCCCGAGGCCGAACCGATGGACTGGATTATCACGTTCTCACTGATCGTGTTCTTCCTGGCGAATATTCCGCCCAATCCGACGGCCAGGATCGCTATCGGAATAGCCGCCTCGAACACCTGACCGATCTTGAGCCCCAGGTACGCGGCGGCTGCGGTGAAGAGAACGGCCATCAGGAGCCCGGTGACCACCGATCGTACGGTTGTTTCTGGAATGGTCCTGCCGGCCGGCACAAATGGAACGTACTTCTCCCCCGGTTCCAGCATTCTGTAAGCATTTTCGGGGAGCGATTTAGCGCCTGAATGTTCTTCCATCGATTCCTCCCTTTTCGCCATCAGATCCAGGACTGTTTCATGGAATCCACAACCTTAATCAAATAAGCCATTTCCAACGATTTCTACATTAGAAGGGCTACCGTGTCAACCGATTCCTAAGTGTTCTATTCGAGTCAGCCCCTCCTAAGTATGGTCCGCACCTTACTCCTCGCTATCATATATGCTTGAAATCCCAATCCCTCCATCGAATTGGACAAGAAAACCCTGAACCTGTCCAGCCCCGAGAGCGGGGGATCCGTGATCGCCCGCTCGTAGATCTCCTCCATCCGCTCGGCCCCCACCCTGAAGTCGAGGTTCTCTATGACGTGATCACGCGCAAAGCGGGCAAGCGAATCACGTCTGGCAGGATCGGTGACTAGACCCTCTACCTCATTCGCCAGGAGGTCAGGGGATACGGGCGCCCTGACGTTTCGCCCCGCGAAATTGTAATAGGCCAGCTCCTCCACCGTATCGGGCCCTACAACACCGGCCAAACCGTTCTCGCCGACCACGAAAGTCGGCTTGCCGCAGGCCATACCCTCCCATGCACACCGCCCCACGCCGAAAACCAGATCGGCCCAGGAGAGAAGCTGAGGTGTCTCGACTATCTTGCCCAGCATCATGACCACGGTTCTTCCCGTCTCCCTGTTGACATCATCAGCGAGTGACGAGATCTCTCCCACGTGAGAACCGTCACCCGCTATAGCAAGTACCGCGTCGACGCCGTTCGACGAGAGGATTCTCATCGCCTCTATCGCATGACGCAGGGAACCCACCTTCATCGAATCGATCCTGCTCATGAATACGATCCGGCACCTGCTTCCGGGAAGACCCATCCTGGCTGCGAAATCCCCGTAATCGACACCGGGCTTGAACATATCGAGATCGATCCGGTTGGCAACCACCTGCATCTCCCTTGCGGAACCGGAGAACCGGGGCTCTAGATAATCCTTGAACTCCTCGGCCACGAACACGACCCTTCCCGGATAGTAAGGAAACCTGAAATCGCGTCCGAACCACAGCATCGTCAGCACGACCGGTATCTTCCTTCCGGGTGCGGCGAAGAGCGCCAGGTAATAGGGATTTGGATGGAATGCATGAACGACGTCGATAGAGTAACGATCCAAGGCCCGGCAAAGCTCACGATACGCCCCCATGTTCAGATGATATAGGTGGGGAAGGAAGGTGCTGTGAGGGGCGGTGATCAAAGGTATGCCCGCCTCCTCCAGCCGGTCCCCGTACATCCCGCCGCTGTGCGAGAAGAAGAATACATCGTGTCCACGCTCCTTGAGGCCCCTTGCGATCGTGATTGCGGTGTTTGGGGCGCCCCCGAGCTCCAGCCATGGATAACATATCAAAACATTCATCAGCGTACTCTACCATTATCGGCGAATGGAAACAAGTCCCGCGTAGTCCAATCCGGCCACCGACCATGAAAAGGATAAGCTTGGCCGGTGGAACGTTTTAAAACCTTTGGCATTAATTATAATATGTTATAATATCCTTCGATTCGATTTCGTCCATATCGACAAATCTTGCATGCGGTTTGCTGGAGACCGACTATGGGATTGAAGCAGTATTGGGATTCAGGCGTAAAGGCGTGTTGCGGTCCTGGGCGGCATGCCACCTCCAGCGCCTATATAATCATTCCCCTGCTCCTCACGGCGCTTCACTACTCGAGCCTCAAATTCTCACATTCCTTTCCCTCACACATAACGCTGTTCATCTTCTATTTCCTTACAGTTATCCTCTTGCCCGGATTCTCGATCTCATTGCTCGTACTCCCGAAGACGAACATTCCTATCCGCATTCTGGCCTCGATGATTCTGGGGACCGCGTTTGCGTACTGCGTGCTGTTCTTATTCTCGGTTCTGAACCGTGACATCTATTACGCCGGCGTGCTGATCCCGGCCGCAACACCGTTGGCGCTTGCCCTTCTTCCCTGCCTGCCAGGCAATTTCAAGCGTGACGGGGGAGATTCGAGAATGGGTGGTAATCCACTGCCCCCACTTTCCACCGCCCTTTTGATCGGGCTTATCATCTTCGTCTGTTTCATCGTCTTCTTCAAGGGCGATTCGCTTCCCTACAACTCCGATTCACCCGACCATATAGCCTATATAAGAACGATCTCCAGATCCCACGAGGCCTTTCCCGATCAGAACCTGTACAGGGACGGGGGAATGCTCACGAGGGATATCCGAAAGGGACTGTACCACTCGATGTGGGGAATGCTTAACACCTTGACAGGGCACCGAGATGTTGTTCCCGTATGGCCCGTGGTCTCGGCCGTAGGCTCCGTGTTCACAATCCTCTCGATCTTCTGCGCGGGATTGCTGCTATTTCGAAGCCCTGCGATCGGATTGCTCGCCGCATACCTTCGCGTCTTGGTATACAACGGCGGGCTCACCAACCGCCTGCTCATAACAGCTGCCTATTCCTTTCCATTCGGAACGATGTTCTCCATCTCCTTCCTCCTCTTCGCTCTACGCTACCTGACGGGTGGGAGAAAACGGTACCTCGCGCTTGCGGTCGCCTCGTCCGTCGCCTCATCGGGCACCCATGTAACACACCTACTGCTGAACATCTTCACGATCTCATTCCTGTCGATCGCCTCATTGATCGAGAAGATCGGCGGTCGGAGGTGGGAGCTGATCAGGAGCAGGATCCTCCCGCTGTCATTGATCACGGCTGCGGCAAATGCTCCGTATCTAATCCTGCGGTACGTCAGGGACTACGCGCCCAACAACGAGATCCACACGCATCTCCAGGGTGTTTTCAAGATATCAGAGAAACTGTACATACTGAGCCCATTCATATACCTAGCGCATTACTGGCCGCTGGCCCTGCTGTCCATACTGGGCCTTTTCCTTCTGTGGAAGCACTCGAAGACGGATATGAACCTCAGACTGCTGCTATGGGGGCTGATCGCCCTTTATGCCATACTCTTCAATCCCCTGCTAACACCGCTCCTGATCGAGAGGATAACGTATCTGATCATCAGATTTCATGCTGCCCTCCCGAGCACGATCCTGGCCGCCTGCCTGCTCGTATCGATATGGAGGAAGCTTCGGGGCGAGAGCATTCTCCTCTCGAGCAAGGCCGCGGTCATATGCGGATCGTTCGCGGTCGTCGTACTGGCACTCGCGCTCGGCAGGACGCCGTCCGGGTTCGCCTACTCGAACAGAAATATCGAACGCATGAATAGATACAGCAGCCTCAATCTGGCCGGTCTATACTCCGCGATCAACGAATCGGTCCCCGAAGGCAGCGTAATCGCCTCGGACCCGATCACGAGCTACTGCCTGCCGGCGTTCACGGATCAATACATAATATGCACGAACGGCCAGCACTCTATCCCGAACGATTCGACCGCCCTCGAGCGAGTGCTCGACAGCCGTACGATATTCCGGCCCGACTCGCCTATGCGGGACATAGTGCAGGTGCTCGACAAATACGAAGCCGGTTACCTGGTTATTAACGGCAGGATCCCAACCCTGCTGATGTCCCTTTACTGGAAGCCCGGGCCGGCCGTGATGGATAGGGTGAGAAAAAGGATGTTGAGATCACCGGGCAGGTTCGAACCGCTGTACGACCGGGACTCAATGACATTATTAAAATATACCAGAGGTGGAGAGGAATCCGATGGGGAGGATTCACTTCTCTACCCCTACCCCACAGGATCGAATGTATCCAAAGCCGAGTTGGGCTACACGAGCGAATCCGGCGAACCAGGAATCTTCATCAGGGATATAGGCTTGAGCTCGGGAACGGTCAAGAGGGGAGAGAACCTGGTACTATCCATAGAGTGGATCGCTTCCGGTGAATGCACTCCCCAGAGATACTCGTCGGTTATCAGGTTCGACACGGATTTCGAGAGGGGGCGTCTCTACCACCGTGCGTACGGTAAGTTATACAGGAAGATCCGCGAGTACTTAAAAGGTCAGAGGTACAGGTTCAGTATCGAGCACATGCCCTTCCAGGGCCTGTATTCACCCGACCTCTGGCCGGCGAACCGTGTCGTGGAAGACTCCGCATCGGTGAGGATACCCAAAGACATCGCCCCCGGAGTTTATTCGATATCAATAAGGATGTTCAGGAAGATCCAGTACCCGAACTATACTTTAAAGGATATTTTCACGAACGACGATTTCTATAATGGCATAGCGATAAAAACTGTTATAATCGAATAGCGTTCCGGCTAATCCCCGAGGTTGAACGATCGGCTTCATAAAACGAGCAAGCGGAATATTTCTATCCAACATATTCGCGACCGTTCTCGCCACGGCAGCAGGTATAATCGTGGCCAGGCAGCTGGGTCCGGAGCAGAGGGGGCTCTACGGACTCGTATTCATGGCCGTGCACCTGCTTTTCACGTTCGGTCACCTCGGCTTGGGATCCGCCGTCGCCTACTTCACCGGAAAGAAAAGTTACAAGAAAAATGAAATCCTCACATTCGTCATTGTGAGCTCCTTCGTCCTGGGCATAGCGCTGGCGACAATCTTCTTCTTCGTATATCCTTATATAAAGGGTATATGGACCGACATCCCCAGATCAGCAATGCTGATCGGGCTCGTTGCATTGCCGTTCTTGTTCTTCCAGAATTTCATATTCCGTTTTCTGCTGGGCATGCTCAGGGTGAGACAGAGCAATATTACAAACCTTCTTCGAAGCGCATTCTACATAGTTCTCGTCGCCCTGCTTATCTGGTTCTACAGGGGTGGGCTAAGGGAAGCGGTACTGTGCTTCACGCTATCCCTGTTACTGTCCGGTGTTCTCGGCTTTGTACTGTTTACCAGGGATATTCGGCCCCTTGGAACGCTCAACACGGTCATGCTGAAACCGTTCTTTCAATACGGGATCAAGATATACTGCATTGTCGTCATCAACTACCTCAACTACAGGATCGACATCCTGCTGATCAAGTACTACATGACCGCCAGCGATGTGAGCTACTACCAGATAGCCGCGAACCTGGCGCAGAGGTTCTGGTATATACCAGACGCGCTGAGCACGCTGCTCTTTCCGACGCTTCTAGCCATGTCAAACGAGAACAGATCATCGAGATTCACCGCAAAGATATGCCGGAACAACTTCTTCCTCATGATACTACTATCGATCGCCGTGCTCATAATCGCGAAACCGGTCATCGTGTTCCTCTATGGAAGCGAGTACAGCCCCGTATCAAAGGCACTCTTTTCCATTCTATGGGGCATTACCATTTTTCCGTTCTACAAGTTCCTCTCAGTCGACTTCGCCGCCAAGAAGCAACTGGGTATAGGCATCCTTGCCTCCTCAATCGGCGTCGCCGTGAACGTCGCGGCAAACATATTCATGATTCCGAGGTATGGAATAATAGGAGCCGGACTGGCCACGAGCCTCTCTTACTCGGTGCTGTCGATCGTTCTGATAGTGTTCTTCACAAGGCAGAACAGGATAGGTCTGCGTGAGCTGCTGATCGTCAACGGAGAGGATTTCAGGAGTTATGGAAACGCCCTCAAGAAAGGATTGAGCTATCTGAAAAGACTCGTCGGCAAGCGGAATAACCAGCCCCGGGTTTGAGCCGATCCTACAGCATCTGCTGCTCCAGCTCGAGATAGATCCCCGTCTTTTCGAATACTCTCCGTCGCACGGCTGAGATCAGAGCGGTGATGTCAGCCGCCGAGGCGCCGCCCAGGTTTATGATGAAGTTCGCATGTCGCTCACTTATTGCCGCTGCACCGATGCGCATCCCCTTGCATCCCGACTCCTCTATTAGCCGGCCCGCGTAGTCCCCCGGCGGTCTTTTAAATACACTTCCCGCATTGGGGTAATCGAGTGGGAATTTTCGCTGTCTCTGTTCCCAAATCTCATCCAGTCGCCGGATTATGACGGAGGGATCACCCCTGCGCAGCTTGAACTGAGCCCTCAGGATCAGCCAGCCGGATCCCTGGAACGTGCTTTCCCGGTAGCCGAAAGAGAGCTCTCCGCGCTTGAACACCCTTCTCTCGCCCGAAGCCGTCAGGACTTCGACCTTCTCCAGGACGCCCGCCGTGTCTCCCTCCTTGGTGCCGGCGTTCATCAGCACGGCCCCGCCCACGGTTCCCGGGATACCAGCTATCGGCTCGAATCCCTCGTATCCCTTTTTACCCGCCCACCTTGCCAGGTCTATAAGCGTCACACCCGCGTCCGCAAGGATCCTGCAGTCGCCGGGGAACGAGATAAGCGCCGATCGATTCCTGACCTTGAGCACCAATCCCTCGATACCGTCGTCCGGCGCTATGACGTTCGATCCCGCACCCAGAAGCGTGATGGGAATCCCGCTTTTTCTGGCGAACCTGAATATATTAATCGCCTCGTCGCTGCATTCCGGGGAAACGAGGCATTCCGCCTTTCCCCCCACCTTGTACGTGGTGTGCCCGCTCAGGGGCTCCGAAAGCATCAAGATGCCCCTGAAGCTGTCTCTTATCTTTTCTACCGTAATCCTGTTCATGATTGATAATCGAAGTATGATGCGCTATTTCTTCCGACTGATCACGGCACCGAGCCCCGCCAGCTTCTTCTCGATCCTCTCATAACCCCTATCGATCTGATAGATGTTATCTACAACCGTTGTCCCGTCCGCCGCCAGGCCGGCCAGTACGGCGGAAGCGCCGCCCCGGATGTCGACCGCCCTGACCTCTGCGCCCTTGAGCCCACTGCCTCCGCGAACAACTGCACAGTTACCGTAATGGTTTATTCTTCCCCCGAAGGAGGCGAGCTCCTTCACGTACTCGAAACGGTCCATGAAGCGTTGGTCGGTTATCGTCGACTCCCCATCGGCCATAAGGGCCAGTGCCGCGAAGAGGGGCTGCATGTCGGAATTCACTCCTGGATACGGGGCGGTGAACATATCGAAGGGCTTGATCCCATTTTTGCCGGATACGTATACGGATCCGCCCCATTCGAATATCTCCACGCCGCTCTCCCTCAGATACCGTGCATCGGACTGTAGGTGATCGAGGTTGTAGTCATTTATCACTATATCCCCGCCTGTCATTCCCGCAGCGATCATGAACGTCATCGCCTCATCCCTGCCCTTCATAACCGTATGCTTGGTGCCATTAAGAACCGAAACTCCCCTTATCTCCACGAAACGGCTGGACATATCGATATCCGCACCCATGCTGTTGAGGAATCTCACGAAATCCTTGATCTCCGGCCTTGTGTTGGCATTTCTTATCGTTGTCCTTCCCCTGGCGAGCACGGCGCCCAGAAGGATATTCTCCGTGCCCGATGTCGTGGGCAGATAGAACTCTATGTCGTTGCCCTTCAAGGATTCGGCCTCCCCAACTATCCCGTTCTCTCCGACCTCCATCCTCGCCCCCAGGTCTCTCAGACCCTTGATATGAAGGTCGAATTTCCTCGTACCGATGTCGCATCCTCCCGGAAACGGGAGCTCGACCCTGCCGAACTTCACGAGAAGAACGCTGAGAAGAAGAAGGGAGTAACGGATCTTGGATACAAGCTCCATAGGGAGGACGGCCTCACCGACCCCCGAAGGATCGATCACGACCGACGTGCCCTCGACCTCTACACCGGCACCCAGATGCCTTATCACATCTATCGAGACCTTGACATCTTCCATCAGGGTGGGAACATCCTCGAGCTCGACGATGCCCTCGGAGAGCAGCGACCCGAACAGTATCGGAAGGGCCGCGTTCTTTGCGCCGCTCAGGCTGACCTCACCGCTCAGACGGTGCCCCCCGTCGATCTCGAATACTGCCATTCGTTCCAACCCCCGTTTAAAGAAAAGCGCCGATGTCATTATAGAAGCAAGATTCGTTCAAATCCAGACGAATCGCTCAAATTACCGGTCTAAGAGTGCAGGTCCGAAAACACACGTTCAATAATCGCTCATCGATCGAATTCTATTGTAAACAGCATGGATATGCTATACTTTTTACATCCCTGACAGTTGGGGGAGTATTCTATGACCAGGAAAATCATAATCGTCCTGCTGTTTTTGAGTTCGGCTTCGTTAATTTCACCCCTGCCCCAGCCTATCCAGATCGTGTGCGGCTTCTTCCACGCCCTATTCATACCCGGACTTGTATTTCTGTATCTTTCAGGAGATGACAGGCTTCACCGGTTCGACATGATCTTTCTCCCCCTGATCCTCTCCCCCATCCTGCTCTCGATCCTCGTACTTGCGGTAAATCCACTCCTGGGATCGCTGGACCTGTCATTCAAATTATCAGCCGGGATCTTCACGGCCTGTTTGATAGTCCTGCTCCTATCAAGAGCAAAGCGGATGGAAGTGGTGAACGGGATACCCCGTGGAATACTGATAATATGTCTTGCATATGGAGGCGTTATCCTTGCCTCCTACATTACGAATCCCTTTCTCATGATTCGTTCCGACGCCTGGTATCATGCATCGGTAGCGAACGAAATCATGAACAGGGGGATCCCGCCGAAGGAGCCGTTTCTTGCGGATATTCCCATAAAGTACATGTGGTTCTATCACCTGTTCCTGGCTGGATGGAAGAAACTGTCAGGGCTGTCTCTTTTCGGCGCTATGAGCGCCTTCAATGTCGTCAATGCTGTTGTCTTCCCCTATCTAATAGCCCGCATGACGTCATTCTACACGACTAAACTTCGAAGCATATTGATAACACCCCTTTTTGCTGTGGCCGGCCTCGAGTCCGCATCATGGATTCTCTGGCCGACCTGCCTGATATCCATATTCTCGGGTGAAGTCAGGGGGCTGGAGGAACTAAGCCGCACAATAAGCAGAATAAATTTAAACGGTATAGAGGTGATGAGCTTCCTGAGGCCGTGCGGTGCATGGATGGTCAATCTGACGGATAAGTTCCTCACCGTGACCGCCTTCACGTATTCCCTCAATCTATTCCTGTACTGTTTCATAAATGTTCTCGACAGGGAGACGCATTCGAGGCATCCCGCAAGGACCGGCATCAGGCTGTTCGTGGTAGTTCTGGGGGCTCTGTGCTTTCACGTCGTCACCGGAGCTGCGCTCGTGATCACTGCCGCCGGCTCCTGGATTCTACTCTTACTGTTGGAAAGGTTCGCCTCCGGTAATCAACGATGGCACACTAAGCCATTGATGATCCCCGCGGCCATAGTTCTGGCGGCGGCCATAGGGATACCATACGTCATCTCCCTTACAAAGACGGATCCTGATACGGGCGGAAGCATGATCGGAAAATACCTGCACTTCGGGCTGTTCAATATCTTCACGATAATCGCCCCCCTCATCGTCCTTTTCTGTCCCGCGCGCTCCGCGCTGAAGAGGATATTCTCATTCAAGGACTACAGGCTTAAGATACTCGGGCTCTGGATTATCTGCCTGATCCTGCTGAACGTATTCATGGATCTGCCCACGGTGAACGAATCGAAGCTGATCTTTCCACTCTTCATGATAATGGGTTTCATGATCTACCTCCAGATCATCGAACGGATCGAGAAAGCATCCGGCGGGAAACGTCTCCTGCTTCTGGTCTTTGTATTCATCCTCTTCTTCATCCCGCCTTTCATGACATTCCGTGGATTCATCCTTCAAAAACCCGACACGCGGCTCTATGACAAGCGTTACAACCTGACCGGTGAGGATCGCAGGTTTTTCGACTGGATCAAGAACGAGACCTCGAAGGAATCGGTTTTCATGGAGGACAATATCTATCATCTCATACCCGCATACGCAGGCAGGAGAAATTTCCACTCAACCGACGCCGTACTGAGGATACTTGGGTACAGCGGAGACGATGTCGATCTCTACAGGTCCATACATGACGAACTGTACTCGGGAAGGAGGCTCGAAAGGAGCACCGTGGAGAGGCTTCGTGCGATTAAGCAAGATATTTATATAGTGATAAGAAACGAGGATATCAGGAGAACGCCGTCACTCGAATATAAGTTCAGATCCGATCCGGAGCTCGTGCGCACCGTCTACAGATCGGATTCCTTGGAGGTCTACGCCTTTAGGTGATGGATGTCAGGTGGAATTTAATGTTATCCATATACAAACATAAGACCTTATGAAGAACCTTTATCAGCTACTTTGCCACCGATTCGTTTTCTTAGAGACAACCTGTTCCTAAGTTCCCTCAAGCTCTTGCGCCACCCCTTAGATGCTCTCTTGTTTCTCTTTATACATCTGTCCAGAGCGAATACCCACGGATCAGAAATCGAATCGGTCCTTGCCCTGACCAGAATCTCTTCCATGTAGGCTATCGGGACTTGGTTCAAGCCTTTGAGGCTAGAGATCTGTTTGTCTGTGACATCGTTCTCGAAACATTCTGGAAGATCCTTGCCCAAAATCCTGAAATTCAGGATAGTACGAATACACTTCTCGCAGCTACAGCAGTTTCTATCCATGTTCTCCTGCTGCCAGCAAACCCTCAGGTGCTTCAGCGCCTCGGGCCAATCCGAGATCACCTCTACCTTATCACTCCTCGTGAATGAGGCACCATCATGGACTATCTCCATTCCGTCGCTCGAAAACAACGGATCGGTCAGTGGATTGGAACCCCATGGAAGAATAAGCCTGCTGTACGGCTCGGTGCTGCCGATCAATCCCGACGAGTATCCCTCCTGGAAAAGCATAAGGCATGAAGCTACAGCAGCCCCATGAGTATCGCTGTAATACCCCCCCAACTCTCTTATATTAGTCACTAACGGAACAAGATCCATATTAAGGCTTTCCAACATAATCCTGGATTTCTCGACCGCCGATGAGAAGATATCCGTCCTTTCGAGTGGAATATCGAGTCCGTGGATCAGGAGGCCCGATTTGATGTCGCGCTTCAATCTGCCGCACAGTCCCCTGCTGTGCCTGTAGACCGTGAAGCATCCATCCACACCGCCGGAAAAGGCCGCGATAGCGGATGACGTTCTATGACCATCCCGACCATCCGTTTCTCTATCGGCGGTGATCTCGATCTTCGTGTACCTATCCGGCAGCCAGTGTGCCCATGCGGACTGAAACTCCTCGAGGTTTCTTAGAAGCCTCCGTGAAACTTCCCCGTGCACGATGACATCGCGTGATTCACTCATAGCCGTGAATAGAACACCTATAAGAAAAGGATCACAGGAGTCCGTCAGCACTCCCCGGTACCTGTCCGGACAACGATACCAAAGGTGTCTCCTATCACCGGTTCCGGACTCGATCACAGAACCTATGGTTAAATAGCCATCAGACTCTATAAGCTCATCTTTCCATAAATGCAATTTTGACATCTCTCTCACTTTGATTTCTCCATATAGAACCTTTCGTATATATCCTCTATACGTTTTGCCGTGGCGGCTAATGAATAGCTTTTCGTCACCTTCGCATATGCCGCATCTATCACCTTTTCTCTCAATTCACCATCGCTCAACAGGTCTATTATGCCCTGCGCCAGTTTGACCTCATCCCGTGGAGGCACCAGTATGCCTGTTACACGGTTCTCTATTACCTCTGGAATGCCTCCAACGTCCGTCCCGACAGCAGGCACGCCGGCAACGACCGCCTCCAGCAGCGAGATGGGGGTGCCTTCCGTGATCGATGACAGAACGAACACATCCATAACGCTCAACAACTCCGGGACGTCGGTCCGCGCGCCCAGAAACAGGGTGCTGTCCTCTATTCCCAGCTTCTTCGCCCAGTTCTCTAAGTCCCCCCTGAGCTCGCCGTCACCCACTAAGAGGCACCTGGCATTCGGGAAACTCTCTCTTACGATCGAGAACGCCTGAAGCATGTACTCCAGGGCCTTGGCGAAATTCAGCCTGGCCACGGTTCCTATGACGGGGCCTCCATCGCCCAGGCCGATCTCCTTCCTTGTTTCGGATGATCTCTCCTTCGAGACTACGTAATCTTCGGCATCGATCGCGTTGGGTATGTAAACGAACTTATCCGGAGGGGTTTTCTCTCTTTCAATGCACAGCTTCCTTATATCCTCGGAGACGGCAATCCTCATATCCGTAAAATGATTTGCCATTCTTTCGAACAGGATGTGTCTTCTCCTCTTCCACAGCGACTTTCCCTGTTCCGTGTATATGATGACCGGAACCCCGGTCAACAGTGCGGCGATCCTGCCCCAGAATCCGCAATGAAAGAGATGGGCGTGAAGGATGTCTATTCTCTTTCTTCTCATCAGCCTCAGAAGCTTGAAGAAGGCGATGAAGAAGTATCTTGTCCTGAAATTAAGATGAACGATCTCTACTTTCTCACCTTTGAGCTCCTCTTCCAGGAGCCCTCCCCCCATCATGCAGCAGAACGTGACATTATATCTGTCCTTGTTCAATCTCTTGGTCAAGCCGACAGCGTGCTTCTCGGCTCCACCTATCTTCAGCGAGCCTATGAATTCGAGCACGTTGATCTTATCCACGTCCTGACCTCTCATCTCCGCATAATAGCTTTCGATGCCTAGGCATACGGTTTATATTGGCAGATAACTCCAATCGGGGCTCTAAGCTCTCCATCGAAAGATAGTAGGGATCGATATTGCATCTATAAATAGTGATACGCCCGCGAAGTCTTGACTACCGGCACCTACAACTTTTTATTGCTGTCGCTCAGTATCTTCCTCAGCCCGGTCGACTGACCGTCCAGCCTCTCTTCCCTATCCCTTTCCTTGAAGTACTCCCACACATGAGTAATCATCTCATCGAGCTGCACTACTGGTTTATAACCGACAAGCTTCTTCACCTTCGAAAGGTCGGGAACGCGCCGCTCCATGTCTTCGAATCCCGTCTCATATGCCTCGTCATACGGGATCTTTACTATCTTCGATCGGCTGCCCGTTATGCTCTTTATACGCTCGGCCAGATCCATGATACTGATCTCGTTGTCATTGCCGACATTGTAGATCTGGCCCACGGCCTCCTCGTTATTCATCAAGGCTATGATGCAGTCGACGACATCCGAAACGTATGTAAAGCATCTCGACTGCTCCCCCGATCCGTAAACCGTTATATCTTTATCCTGCATGGCCTGCTCGACAAAACGGGGAACGACCATTCCATACTGCCCGGACTGTCTCGGGCCTATCGTGTTGAACAGTCGTACTATCACCACGGGCAGCTTTTTCTCCTTGTAATAAGCCAGAGAAAGGAATTCATCTATCGCCTTGGAGCACGAATAGGACCACCTGCTCTTTGTCGTCGATCCGAGCAGCCTGTCGTCCTCTTCATTGAACGGAACGTCATTGTTCTTGCCATAGATCTCCGATGTCGATGTTATAAGCACCTTCTTCTTGTACCGGTTGGCTATCCTGAGAACGATTTCGGTCCCGGCGACGCATCTCTCAATCACTTCGACGGGGCTAGTGACGATAAGCTCTACTCCCACCGCCGAAGCAAGGTGAAAAATCATGTCGCATTCGCTTACAAGCCTGTCCATGACGTTTTCATTCATTATCGTCTCTATGACCAAGTTGCAGTTCTGGAACGATCTTATATCGGCCACATTCTCGAGCTTCCCGGTCGATAGATCATCGATAATCGTTACATCATGCCCCCTTTTCAGGATGGCCTCCGATAGGTGAGAACCGATAAATCCCGCCCCGCCTGTGATCAATACCTTCATTTTCAACCTGTTCCTTTGTTTGAAAAAACTGATAACTCCAATTATATATGCATGCTACGCCAATGTCAATAAGCACTCCCAATCCGGCTCGCCCCGTTCGAAGCGGCAACCGATTTTTATCCACCGACTCTATTTCTCTACTTGGTTCGCCGTAATCACGACGAACCGCGATAGACGCAATGGAGAAAGCAACAGGTCCATCCAGTAGGAAATCTCGTATAGAGGCAACCTGATGCAGAACTGAAGAGGAACTGTCAACTTCCAGATAAAATGTGCGATGCCGCTGTTTCGTTCTTCATTCGCACTTTCGGCTTCATCTGAATCCCTTCCATGCATGTATCTCTCTCCCCTGAGCTTCATGATCAAAAGCCGGAAGAAGGTGATGACCAGCTCGATACACGTTGCAAAAGGCCCACCCACGTAACAGGCACTCACACCTTTATAACCGGCGTCCCTGATGATATTCGTGAGTTCCCCCACATCGAAATAATGATGGGCCTGGCCGATTGAATCGTCGCTTGCCTTCCAGAACAAACTGTGCATCTCGCCCGTGTATCTTGCCCATTTCGTCCCGGTCGATAGGAAAATGGCTCCCCGCGCCTTCAGAACATCCCCTATTGAGGCTAGAGCGGCCGCTATATCCTCGACATGCTCTATCATGAAAGAGGAGAAAACGAGATCGAACGTTCCATGCCTGAAGGGAAGCTCCTCGATCCTCGCCCTGCAGAAATGCGCACCATCGATCAATGACCTCTTGAAATTGTAATCCCCTATATCTATACCGATATACGTGTTGCCCCCGAAAAGCCTGAAGTACTCCCCCTCTCCGCAACCGGCATCGAGAACGAGGAGGTTCTTCATATCCGGAACGATGGACTTGAGAATGCGGGAAATCCGCCTGTTGTACGAATAACGGGAGGCGCTTGTGACCAGCACATCCACCATAAAGGCAAAAAAAGATCTCATCAACAGAACCATTACTATTTGGCTTCCTTCAAGAAAGGATTAGAGGTAAATAAATTGCGACCGATCATATAAGTCAAGTATACTTGTCTTTAAACAATTTTTATACCACATGTGATCAATCCGATGAAGTCTTGTAGGCGGCGCTGGTAGCGGCATCACCTATCAATCCCGGCTGATCTCCCGATCTCGACCAGGGACAACCCCTCCAGAAACAGATAGACGAGACCTATCGCCGTAACCGGGATAAAGACGCTGGCGTGATATATTATCGAGAAGCTCAGGGCCTGCGCCTTGGTTACTCCGAAGATCGCCAGGCCGATCACGCAGCAGTACTGAACCGTGCCCACGAATCCCGGCGCGGAAGGTATCATGATCCCTATACTCAGAAGAACCAGCAGCACGAATGATGCGTACAGCGGCAGGTCCATGCCGAACGACTCGATCAGAAAATAGATCACGAATGCATTCGGTAGCCAGACAAGCAGGGACAGAAATGCCGAAGCTATTATATCTCTGCTGCTCTTTAATACCTGAAGACCATGGACGAACGAGTTGAGGGCTCTGGTGACTAAGCTTCTGATTCTCTCCGGAAACGGCCTCGTGATGAATTCCGCAATGCCCAGCGCCGTCCCCGTCCTCGTCTTGAGGAATATCAAAAACGCCAGGATTGCCGCGTAAAATACTAATACGGAGTAGGTTACATTTCTAAGCCAACCAGGAAAGGAAACGGAATAGAAGGTCAGAATAATCACTAGGAAGAAGAGGACCGTCATGCCGTCGAATAACCGCTCCACGACGATCGTGGCGAACGACGAGCTCTTGCTTATCTTTTCCTTGTCTCCTATGACGTAGGCCCTAACGAATTCACCAAGTCGCGCCGGCAGCAGGTTGTTCGCCATGAAGCCTATCGATGTGGCTGAAAAGAGGCTCGGGAGGTTGATTTTCTTCACGGGTCGCAGCAGGAACATCCACCTCAGGGCCCTGCACCAGAGGCTGAAAACCACCAGGAACACTACGGGGATCAGATATATGTACCTTGCGGTCCCGAACGCATGCCTCAACTCCTCAACGTCAACCTTCCGGAAGGCCAGATAGAGGAAAAGAGCGCTGAGGATCAAGCCTATGTAGAACTTCCAGCTTTTCATGTAATTCCTGTCTTACCGGGCTATACGGCACAGGCGCACTACCATCGAAGCTTACACTCAGGATCGAAAACGCGCCGGTCCGGTCACCGGACTTTTCTTTTCAAGATACTGTCTTTATTTACGAAACGGTACTTCGTGAGATAGTAAATATGCTTGAACCCGTCTTTCCAGCTTATCTTCTTGCCCTCGTTGATGCTCCTGGGCTGGTAGCTGATCGGAACCTCGACGATCTTGTAGCCCAGGCGGAGGATCTTCGCAGTGACCTCGGGATCGAACTCGAATCCGATGCACTTCAAATCGAAGCTCTTGAAGATATCCGTCCGTATGAGCTTGTAAGCCGTAGCCATGTCCGTGAGCCTGCTCCGGTAAAGGATATTCGTGTATGTCGTCAACAGCCAGTTAGCGAGTATACTGTACCAGGGGAAGGGGCCTTTGTGCTTGTATCCCAGCTTGAAACGGGAACCGTACACAACCTCGATGTCCTCCTTATCTATAAGTTCCTGGACCATCTTGATTATATCCTCCGGATTGAGCTCCAGATCCGCGTCCTGGATAACAACGTAATCCCCCACTGCGTACTCCAGGCCGAACCTCACCGCCGCCCCCTTTCCCAGATTGATCAGCGATGTATGAACCTTGAGTATATCATCCCTGTTGAACTCCGATATTATCTGGGATGTACGGTCGGTCGACCCATCATCGGCAACTATGATCTCGGTCTCGAAGGGAAAGGAAATATTCATGAGCTTTTCCAGGATCCTGTATATCGTGAATTCCTCATCGAAAACCGGAATTATTATCGATAGCTTCATTCTAATTACCTCTGTACAAACGATCTCTAATCTTATAATTATAGATTAGCCTGGTGCTTAATTCAACAACAGAAGCTTCGCCGGCGCTTAGGATCGTATATGTACCCTGCGCGGGGCTTACGTCCAGCTCAGAAGAGGCGCCGGAGGAAAACCGGCCGGCCACGAGCGAGCATAACACAGCTGAAAACGGAAAGGACAATAAAATTGATTAAGGAGAAAATAGAGCAGGCATCCCATATAATGAAGGAAGAGGATATAGACCTCTGGCTGACCTTCGTCAGGGAGAGCGAGGTCAACAATGATCCCGTCATGGATCTAATACTGGGTGCCAACTGCACATGGCAGTCCGCTTTTCTCATCTCCGCCGACGGTGGAGCTACTGCGATAGTAGGAAGCCTGGACGAGACCAGGATCAGGGAAACGGGCGGCTACGAGGTGATCGGATACAAGGAATCCGTAAAAACTCCGCTCCTCGAGCAGCTAGAGCGCCTGTCGCCTCGGAGCATAGCGATAAACTACTCCGAGAGCGACGTCATGTCTGACGGCCTGACCCATGGGATGTACAGGATCCTCGAGGGGATACTGGAGAAAACACCTTACAGGGATCGCATCGTCAGCTCAGAGAACCTGATTTCGAAGCTCCGGGGCCGTAAGAGCGCTGAGGAGATAAGAAGGATCAAGAAGAACGTGGACCTGACACTCGATATCTTCTCCAGGGTGACCGCAATCATCAAACCGGGCATGACCGAGAAGGATGTCGCCGCCTTCATCCTGGGCGAGGTCGACCGCGAGGGTGTAAAGACATCATGGGAGAGGGAACTCTGCCCATCCGTTTTCACGGGGCCAGATTCCGCGGGAGCGCATGCCGGGCCAACCGACAGGAAGATCGAGAAGGGACACGTATTGAACATCGATTTCGGTACTAGAAGCGAGAACTACTGCTCGGATCTACAGCGTACATGGTACTTTCTGAGGGCAGGTGAGACACAGCCGCCGGATGAGGTCACAGGTCCGTTCGAAACGATACGGGACGCGATAGCCCTCGCCGCGGATAAAATCCGGCCTCAGATGGAGGGCAGGGAAATAGACACGATAGCCAGAAGCCACATCACTGGAAAGGGATACCCCGATTTCCCCCACGCCCTGGGGCACCAGGTCGGCCAGATGACCCACGACGGGGCCGGATTGCTATGCCCGGAATGGGAAAGGTACGGAAAACTTCCCTACTTGAAGATCGAGGAAAACCAGGTCTATACACTTGAACCCAGAATTACCATTAAAGGTTACGGGGTCGCGACGATCGAGGAGATGATAGTTGTGCGTTCGGACGGAGGGGAATTCCTGTCCGATCCCCAGGAGCACATCATCCTGGTATGACATCTGTATTCGCACGCCGATACCGCCGCGGGCATCCTTCTTGCATTTTAATCCTGGTACCGGAAGTGTTTCGAGCCATTAACACGATAAACGTCACACCTGTGGAAACCCAGTCATGAAAACAGTTGAGGGACACGATACCGATAGTGAAGTCAAGCGCGGGTTCATCACCAGGGTTCTCTCGGCCGGCAAGCTGAAAACACTTCTGTTCATAGCCGCCGTGGGAATTATCCTGGGCAATCAGATATACGATCCGACCAAGAGGGTCATCGAAGCTGTAATTGGCATCATCATAGTCGGGCTCCTGTGGAACTTCTCGACGCTCGGAGCCATTTGGCTCATGGTGGTCATGTATCCCTTTCCCTTCGGAATGTCACTGGGTAGTTCGAACTACTTCCTCACGATCCTCATATTCATCCTCCACATGATCCGTGTCTCGGCCGGCCAATACAAGATGCACTCTGAAAAGCTGCTCAACCTCCCTATCATCCTGATGGTGCTCTCCTACATACTTTCCCTCTATAACCTGCCGATGGATCCGGACAGCAGAAAATTCGCGTACCTGCACACATCCAACTTCTTCGCGACCGTCCTGTTTTTCTACCTGCTGGTAAACCTCATCAACGACGAGGAAAAACTGGAAAAGACCGTGAAGCTGATGATGGTCTCCCTCGCCCTGATAGTTGTCTTCGCATTTATCGAACTGCTCTTTCCCGGAAGAACGATAATCCCTGGATGGCTAGGAACCAGACACAGGATACAGCTGGTCATGAGGGGGATCAGGGTCGGGGGACCGTTCCGGGATTACGAGCTTCTTTCCGAGTACGCCGCAATCAATATACCGATCGTCTTTTTCATGATCATACGCGCCAGAAGGCTTCTCACCAGGATTATATTCACCGTCCTACTGATGCTGACGATGTTCATGCTTCTTACGACCGCCACCCGCGGTGGGCTGATCAGCCTGATAGCCGGCCTTATATACATGATCGTTCTTTCGGGTAGGGATTTCGGATATGTCAAGACCGTTGCGACATCCGTCGCTGTAGTGGCTGCCTTGATCGTGATACAGCTGCTCGTTCAGCAATACACGGTGGCAGGTTCTCTCTTCGACCGCCTCGTGGGAACTACGGTGGCGAAAGGATTCATCCCCGACACGCGGTACGATGCCTGGGGGATTTCCTTGGAGAGGGCGATGGAACATCCATTGATCGGACACGGCCCCGCATGGGACTTTTCCAAGGGAATATATTCCAAGGTCTGGCCCCACAGCATATACCTGTACTACATGAATATCACCGGCATATTCGGCCTATTCACATTCCTGTTTATTCTCTACCGGCTGATGAGAGCCACATTGATGGGGCTGAAGCAGTCTTTGAGCAAAGCCCCGTTCGCCGAGGCATTCATGAAGATCCTGCACATATCCCTGGTTATATTCATTCTGGACGAGATCAAGATAGATTACCTGAGAAACATACACTACTCCTACTTCGTGTGGCTCTTATTCGGGATTATTATGGCGACAAGGAATATTATACTGAAAAAGCAGAGGGAGCAGACCCTGCCCGCCCCCTCGTCATAGAGCGCCATGTGCTCCCCGCCCTTTATTTCAACAGGAATCTTCCGTTTCGAATGATCGTCTTCCTGCCAGCGGTCAGTGTGACTTTCTCCACGAGCCCGTCAAAATGCCACTTGCTCTTGTTCTTGCCCAGACTGTAGCTGTCTCCTATGGCGAAGTGCACGGTCCCGAATGCCTTCTCGGCTTCCAGCATATTCTTGCATATCTTGGCCCCGCGGTTGGTCCCTATGCCGAATTCGCCGATAATCCTGCCGGTGGGATCTTTGCCGATTCCCTTTACGATCTCCTTCACACCCTTTCCCTTGAAATCGACCAGCTTGCCCTTATCAAAGACCATCACGCCCCTACCGACCTTGTCGTCGATCAGGCTGATCACGATCCTGCCGGAAAAGCTCTTTTCCACCGGACACGTGTAGCACTCCCCGGCCGGCAGATTTCCATGCATACCCTTCTTGCTGATGTTACCGTTATCGTTCTCCCATTTCCTGCCCTTGACGCTGAATGATATATCCGTACCCAGCGCGTTGGTTACGTGCACTTGGGGGCAGTCCTTTATCGTCCTGATAACCTTCCTGGTTAGTGAATCCATCCTCTTGAAGTCTATATTGATCAGGCGTTCCATCATGTTCACCGTTATTCCCGGCATCATGCATATACGGCCGTACCTACCGCCGTTCTCGACCATGAATCCCCTGAATGGCTTCTCCTCCACCCTTGCATCCAGCATGTAGATAGTAGCGTCAGCCTTCTTTATCATAGCCTCGAACAGTGATGTTGCGCCCGTAATGGGACGCAGGGTTTCGGTCATGAGGTATGTGGTAACCTCGGCACCCGATTTCTTGGCCCAGTGCGCAAGAGCCTCGGCGATCTTCATCTTCTGCCTGTCTGTGACTAGCAGGAGCTTCTCGCCCTTTTTCAATCTGAGCGAGTCGTATATTGACCGTTTCGCGGCACTGAGAAGCTTGCTCATCATTTCCTCCTTTGCAATGAATCGGTACAGCGGACGGTTTGGTTACTCCGTTTCCGATCCGGCCTTTATAACGCCTTTCTTTCCGAGGAAAGATACCGCAACCCCTTACATCCGGGCAAGATCATAATTGTATGAAAGAGATTCACTTCAGAAGAACCATCTTCCTCGACAGAGCGGTCCGGCCGACCGACAGGCGCATGAAATATACACCGCTGGCCGCTTTCCCGCCGCCATCGATCCTGCCGTCCCAGGTGGCCGAATACACTCCCGGCTTCATCATGCAGTCCCGAAGAACCGCCACCCGGTGACCCCCGACATCGAACAGCTCGAGACGGACTCGGGCATTGCCGGACCGGCCGACTCCCTCCTCTCCGACGGTGAACCGCACGGTTGTCAACGGATTGAAAGGATTCGGGAAGTTCCGCGAGAGATGCGTACGCAACACGGGCATCTCGGCGGGAGACAGCTCATCGACCGTATGAAACTCCACGTTGCTCCAACGGCTCTTATGCCCCTCTTCATCCTCAGCCCTGACTAGATACGCATAATCCCCCATCTCCTCGGGACTCCGGTAATAGCTGGTGGATGTGTGGGCGTCGGCCAGCACCATCCGTCCCTCGTGATATACCGTAGGTGTAACGAGGTCGATATAGATGCCCTCCTTGGTTACACTCGCATCCGTAATGTACGAGAAACGCAGCAATATGGAGCTGTCCTCTGTTATATCACTGATATCGCATAAGTAGAACTTAGCTTCAACCCAGCCGCCGGAGTTACCCGTGATCCCGTTCCCGCGGTTGCTTCCGTAAGGATCGAGGTCTGTCGTTACGTTTCCGGGAACCGGTTCCCATATCAGACCCTGGTCCAGGCTCGCCTCCAGGTATGCGAAGTCATAGTAGTACTCTATATCGTACCAGAGCCGGCAGAACAGCGTGTCACCGAGAACATAGGGGTAGAATGTCGCCATCCCGAGCATGTTGTTGAGCCCGTCGCCACTGCCCGAATAGAAGCTGGAGCTACCCTCGTATGCCCGGACCGTGCTGAATGAAAAGCCATCCTCCTCCCACAGAGTATCCCCGGCCTCGCAGTGGCAGGTCGTACCGCCGAGGTTCTTGTACTCCACTATCTCGTATGTTTCGGGAGGATTCGGATCGGACGGATCGGGACCGCTCCAGCTGAGCTTGAAGGTCGGTGTCGGTGAGCCTCCGATATCGCTCAGCACAGGGGGCTCGGGGCCCATTACGCTGTATGGATCACCGGCCCTGCGCAGCAGAGTGAGGTTCAGCTCCAGCGTCTTCTCGAAGGTGGGAGCTATCAGGCTCTCGGGAGGTGCAAATCCACCTTCCTCGTACGAATTGAGCTCTATCGTGAAGCAGAAGAACCTGTTCTTGGTCGAGGTTTCTCCATACGCCCAATCATCGGTGTCGCCGTTCGTGGTGTAAAGGGTTCCCATCGCCACGTTCCCGGCCGTATAACCCGTTCCCCTCGCCAGGGAATCCCCAAGAACGCTGAACATACCATGGTCTTCGGTGTACAGTGGGGCATAGCTCCACGGATAGAGAACGAGCTCACTGTACGAATGATAAGAGAGTGCCAGTGAGATCGAACGCTCCCCGCAGAAGTCCCTAACTGCCTGGGTTTCCGGCTCGCTGAATGGAGCCGGCCCCCTGTAGACGAGCGAAGATGTGACGGGCGAACTGCCGACGTCGTCGTAGCCCCACTGGTAGCCGTAATTCCTGTTAAGGTCGACACCGAACGTGCCGTCCCCGTTGTCCCTCCTGTTCTTCCTCCACCACGTCCACCAGTCCCCGCCGTGGTTTAACTGCACATAGACGTGGCCGTCGGGATTAATCATAGGAGCTATCCATATCTCCAGGTCGTTCAAAAGCTCCGTGACTTGGGGGCTCGAACCGTAACCGTCAAGGAGGTACTCGGCGAAGAGAAGGGGGATCTCGACCGACATTATCTCTCGTGCATGATGGCATCCCATTATCAGCAACTCAACCTCCTCCTCGTCATCATCGGCGTTGTCGGAGATCTTGATCGCCCTTATCAAACGGCCCTCGATGCTAGTCCCCAGTGTGTCGATGCGCGTGAGATCCGGGTACAGCGCGGCAAGCGAATCCAGCATGACCTCGGTCTCCAGGTAGGTGTGATACTGCCCCAGGTTCTCGTCGAGGGCCGCCGGAGCCTTCAACATCGCCCACTCCAAGACGGTCACCTTCGGCGAGACCGACCTTATCCATCCGAGCTGCTCCTCGTTCACGACGAGATCAGCCGTTCCGTCTGGGTACACGGCGAGTATGTCTATCCCTCGCGATATGATTTGCGCATAAGACAGGTCTTTCGAGATTCTCGCACGGATCAGGGCGGCAGATCCGCTCGAATCCGCTTCCGATCCAAAAGCGGAAACGGCTGCAAGGAATACGGTCACAAGAAGCACGACGGTTATACGCATGACTATGAGCTCCTCTGGTGAGTGAACATGGGGCCATCGATTATAATTAACTCTAGAATTATAACATACCGGAACAACTTAAAGCGATCAAAACGGTGGGATAGAGCGAAGAACCAGTAGTATCCTTCGATCAAAACACCGGAGGACCCATGAGCGGCGGGAGTTGTTAGCCAATGGATTAAACGGAAACTCATCCGCCGGTTTCGGGTGTGAACTTGTAGAGGGGGAGCAGGAATTTCATGAACGCGATCTCGACGTCCGAGAGTCGTTTAGAATACGTCCTCGTGGAAACGTTATAATATGTGATATCGGTTTCCATATCGGCCGGAAAATCCGTGACGACCTCTATGCGCCCCTGATCGTAATCCGATTCTTCGAAAAATCTCTTCTTCTGTTCGTGCATCATCTCGAGCTTCTCATCGACGGAAGTGTCCATGAACGGGGCTCCTATCTTGGGGGTCAGATCGACGGCTGGACAACCTCCGTATACATGGTTGGGCTCCATGTCTTTCGTAACGACCGAACCGAGCATGGCAACGCTCTTGTTACCGGCATGGATGGGAGAAACCATGCAGTGGCCGACGAACCATACGTCGTCATCTATCATCATCGGCTTTGTGGAATTGTATCTGCACCCCTCGAGCAGGTCGCCGAACTTTATATGTGTCCATAATTGACTGTAAGCACCCACTCCTACACCGTTGCCAATTCTCAATTCGTCGGCGCAGTTCAGGACACAGTTCTGGTCCATCCAGAAATTATGCCCTATACTGCACCTTTTATAGCCGGAAATCCGGGACGCCTTGTGAATGGTGCAGTAATCGCCCAGTGAGAATTCCGGCACCAATATCAATGTGTTCCTTCCTATGAAGCTGTTGTCACCGATCTCGACCCGCTTGCACGGGATATCGTATATACCGGATATCACGACCCCGTCCTCTATTACTACATCCTCACCAATCACGATCTCATCGGCTTCTATTCTGTAGCCCTTATCGTCTCTGTCATTACCGATCAATGCTCCATCTCCCACTAAGAATCCATTCTTTCATGCGGACAATTTCTCCTCGCAACACAGGAACCAGTATAAATATGGCCCCGGACACGGTCAAGCCACATATACATAATCGAATATCAAGTCGAACCATCGTATTTTGAGATTAATGCATAATATACTTTCATTCTAGGCGTGTATCCCATAACATCATCGCGCCTGTGAAATTAAGAGACGATCCAGACCGGATAAAAAAGGAAAAGAAGTCACGAGAAGGCGTACCGATTTTATTGGAGGGATACACGGAAATGGGCGTCACGGATACAGGTCGGAATTCGAAGCGATTCGTCTCGCTGCTGCTGCTAGCCGCCGCCCTGTTACCGTTCGTGAGTATCCCGATCGTGGGATCCCAGTTCTACTTCAGGCACGATGACTCCGGCATCCTGCTGTGGGCGAAGGAATACACGGGGCCCCTTCATCATATATTCTCAACCGATCCGGAGCTGAACCGTGTTGCTTACTACCCAGGACCCGCCGGTACATGGCGCCCGTTCTTCTGGCTGTACGTCAAGGTCATGTGGCATTTGTTCGGGAGCTCTCCCGCACCCTACTTCATAATAGCGGGGCTGATGTTCGTCGCGGCGGGTTATTTCATATTCAAGTTTACGGAGGGGCGCTCCGGCGCACTCGAGGGCATGCTGGCCTGCTTGCTGCTCTTTGCCGCGTTTCACAAAACGATGTACAACCTCTTCCACATCGGGGTGCCAGTATCCCACTTCTTCCAAATTGCAACGATCTGGATGTTCGTCGAGTTCCGGAGGAAAAGAGACTGGCGGTATCTTTTCGGGGTGGCTCTTCTCTTGGGGCCGGCCATGATGAGGCAAACCACCGCAGTGATCCTGGCCGTTGTATTCGCCCTGGAACTCCTTGAATCGAGGGATATCCGGAGCATCCTGTCTGCAAGGGGAATCGTGTCGGCGCTGCTTGTGCTCGCTGGCTTCTTCCTCCTGTCCCTTACGCCATCGGTCGGAAGGGGATCTATCCTCTCGGCCTTTCCGGATATAAAGGAGATAGCCGGATACATGTACGCAAGGTACTTGTACTACGGAGGGATACTGACGAGGGGTGTGGCGGGGATCCTCGTGCTCTTCACCTTCAGCTGCGGGCTGCTCCACAATCTCTCCTTGAGAGCTACGGCGGGTGATCGTCTGAAACGGTACGGGTGGGTGTGGTTCCCGGCTTCGATCCTGGTGACGCTCCTCTTCTATAAGCTTGGCGCACCTTCGGTGTTCTGGTTGACTCTCTGCTTCGCACTGTTGTTTTTGACCGACCCGGCGCTCAGATTGCCCCTGGCCTGGGCGGGCGCCTCACTACTATCCTACTTCTCGGTCGATTATTATCACGGCGGCTATCTGCTGGAAGCGGGCTTCCCGATGGCCGCCGCAATGGGAATCATAGCCGGCAGAATACTGCCGCCTCTCGTTCACGCATACGGGCGTCTTTCATCCTCCTTCGCCGGAAGGCGGGCGATCGCCATTCATGTAATAGTCGTCATGCTGGCGGTGGCAGCGGTATTTACGGGTGCAAGAACCCGGTTCTTCAGGGATCGTTTGGATATAGTGAGGATCTCAATCGAGTCGAACAGGAATTTCAAGAACCTGATCGGCTACATGAAGGACGAGTTGCCGCCGGACTGCGTCGTCTATGAGCTCTCGGAGAGCGAAACGGGCACAACGAGCGGGGAGCGCCGCTTCCTTCCACTAAAGGAACGCGCCGCAACCGTAAAGATAATGAACGTACGCGATACCGCACACATGCTAAAGGTGCTCGGGCGCGGGGATATAGAGCTTCTTCCCTCCATGGTGCCGCCCCCTATCGGCCGCACAGGCGGATCATTCTTCATTGCGCTAAACAGCAGCGAGAGAAGAATCGCAGAGAACCTCTTCGAGCTCGTGCTTATCGAAGAATTCAAGTCCGAACACGACTCTGCCGCGCTTTACATGATGGAATAACGGTTAGGCGTGCCTGTTATCCCCCTCGAGGCATACGTGCCTCGGCTTGAACCGTAAAATCAGCGTGAATGATATGGAATCGGGTGACAGCGGGCGGTAACCTTACCTGAAATCTCCGATCTGCTCTTCGATTATATAGAGCGGCCTTCTCTTGCTCTGTATGAATATCCTCCCTATGTACTCCCCTATTATTCCCATGCAGAACAGCTGCACGCCTCCGAGCAGCAATATCAAGGTTACCAGCGTGGGCCACCCCAGGATACCCATGCCGAAGAACAGTCTCTGCACCAACACCACTATCAGGTAAACGATACTCAGCAGCGAAACTACCAATCCACACAACGACATAAGGCGTAACGGCTTGGTGGAGAAGGAAAGCAACGAGCCTATGGCCACGTTTATCTGCCTTAAGAGGCCGTATTTGGTCCTACCCTGCTGCCTCCTTCCGGATGTGACCTTAACGGACTGCGTCGGTAGGTTGATCAATCCCATGATGAACGTCAGGCTCGGCTCGTTCTCCCTGAATCTCAGCAGCTCGCCAACGGCCCTTCTGCTGACGATCCTGAACATGCTCGTGTTGTACTTGATGTCGTAATCCGACAGCCTGTTCAGCACCTTCACGAAAAGCTTGGATTGAATGTTTTTGATGAATGTATCGTTCTTACGATCCTTCACACCGTAAACGATATCGTAACCCTCCTGCATCTTCCCATACAGCTTGGGGATGTCCTCGGGACAGTCCTGAAGGTCCCCGTCCATTATAACGACCGCATCCCCCCTGCAAAGCTCCAACCCCGCCACGACGGCCACGTGCTGGCCGAAGCTGTTAGTGAGCTTAACCACCTTTACCCTGCGGTCCATGCCGTTCTGCTCTTTCAGCACATCGTATGTTCCGTCCCTGTTCAGGTCGGTTACGAAAATGAGCTCGAACTCGACATTCATACTTTCTATCGTTTCGACCAGCCGGGATATGAGCCCCGGCAGATTCTTCTCCTCGTCCCTGACCGGTACGACAACTGAAAGATCCAGCACTTCGGTTCCTCGCTAAGTAAGAATGGCCCCGAAACCAATCACTCCAGTATCCTCTTCACCCTCTCGCAGATGAATTCGACGTCCGAGCCGTCCATCCCGGAGTACAGCGGAAGCGTCACCTCATTATCCGCCACATACTCCGTTTTTTCCAGCCTGACGTTATCGTCATTATAGATCGAAAAACGGTGAACAGCGGGATAGTGCACGCTCGTCTGGATACCGCTCTTATGAAGATCTTCCCTGACAGCCTCTCTTCTTCCAACGTCCGAGTCCTCCAAAACGATCGGAAAGATATAGTTTGAGGTGAATCCATCGTGCTTCTCGAAAGGAACAATGACACCCGCGGCACCCGATAGTTTCTCTAAGTAGCAACGCCTTATCGCCGACCGTTTATCCAGATCGGCCGGGAGCTTCCCGAGCTGAACGATCCCTATCGCCGCTCTCATATCATCCATTCGGTAGTTATAACCGAGATCGACTACGTCGTAAGAGGTCGAGTGCCCCTTGGACCTCTCGTAGGAAAGCGTCGTCATGCCGTGAGATCTTAGAAGCTTTGCCCGCGAATATACCTCTTCGCTCCCCGTCACGAGCATGCCCCCCTCCCCGGTGCTGATGTTCTTGTTCGAGAAGAAGCTGAAACAGCCGATATGGCCTATGGTGCCCAGCTTCTTCCCCTTGTATTCGGAAAGAGGCGCATGGCTGGCATCCTCAATAACCTTCAAGCCACGGGAGCCGGCTATTTCCATGATCCTGTCCATATCGCAGGGGAATCCGCCGTAGTGCATCACCAGTATAGCCTTTGTCCTATCGCTCACCGAATTCTCTACAGCGTCCGGATCGATAGTCAGATCATCGTAACTCGCGATATCGCAGAATACCGGTTTTGCGCCCGTGTACCTGACCGCGTTCGCAGTAGCTACGAATGTCAGTGACGGGACTATTACTTCATCCCCCTCTCCAACACCCAGGACCTTAAGGGCCAGATGCAGGGCGGCCGTGCAGTTCGTGAGCGCCAGTCCATATTCGATCCCCAGCATCGAGGCGAACGTGTCCTCCAACTCTCTGTTCTTCGGCCCGGTGGATATCCATCTGGATACGAGGACATCGAGGACGGCTCGCTGCTCCTCCTCGTCGAAATTCAGATTGAAAAGTGGGATCTTGTAGTCCATTTGAACCTTTTTACGGCAGGTTTTCGCCTAAACATTATATATTTCGGCCTTGTACAAATCGATATTATCACCTATCCAGGCTATCGTCTCCTCCAGACCCTTCTTTAGGTCGTATTTGGGTTTCCAGTTCGTCTCCGATATTATCTTCTTGTTATCACACAGCAACCTCTCCACTTCGCTTCCAGCGGGCCTCACCCTATCCTCATCCGGCACAATCTCCACCTCTACTCCCGCCAATGAAGCTATCATGTCGCATAAATCACCTATCGATATCTCCTCGTTAATCCCGATATTCGTGACCTCCCCTATAAGCCCGTCCGACTCGAAGATCTCTATGAATCCCATGGCTGTATCCTCCACAAATGTGAGGTCTCTCGTCGGAGAGAGGTTTCCGAGCTTTATCTTTTTCTTACCGGATAGCATCTGGCTGGCTATCGTGGGAATTATCGCCCTCGATGACTGGCGGGGACCGTACGTATTGAACGGCCTGACTATCTTTACGGGGAACGAATACGAGAGATTGTAACTTAGGGCAAGCTGGTCGGCTGCGATCTTCGACGCCGAGTAGGGTGATTGCCCCACGAGTGGATGGTTCTCGTCTATAGGAGTATACTGTGCGGTACCGTACGTTTCGCTGGTTGATGTCACCAGCACCTGCTCCAGACCATGCTCCTTAGCCGACTGGAGAACATTGTAAGTACCCTCCACGTTAGTCTTGATATAAGCAAGCGGTGACACATAGGAGTAAGGAATCCCTATGAGGGCGGCCAGGTGAAATACGGCGTCACATCCCCTCACAGCGTCGCTGACCGAATCGAAATCCCTTATGTCGCCTGAGATTACCTCTATATCATTCAGGCGTGGAGACCTATCGAGCCAGCCCCAGCTGTTCATGGAGTTGTACCTTACGAACGCCCTTACGTCGTATCCAAGCTCGACGCACATCTCGGCCAGGTGGGATCCTATGAATCCCCCAGCACCGGTAACGATAACCTTACTCAATTTCCTTGTTCTCCTTGAACATCTTCATGTATATATCCTGGACCTCTTCGTAGCTCTCAACGTTTCCGATGTCCAGCCAGTACTCGTGCATCTCGTACTTTGCGACCGGTACGCCTGATTCCAGCATATTTTTCAGCAGCGTGTCCATTCCGAAATATTCGTTGTCTGGGATATGATCGAATATCCCCGGTGTCATCACGTAGATTCCCGTCAGTATCTTCCGCTTTATATCCGGTTTTTCCTCTATCCCGGTTACGAAATCACCCTCGTAGAAAATATTACCGAACTGAAATGGAGTAACGATTTCCTTGATTGCCACGCACAGACATGTCCCCACACCCAACGCAAACTCGTAGAACTTAGATATATCCATCAAAGTGAGTATATCGCCGTTCATCACGAGAAACGGCTCGGTAAGCCTTTCCTTGAGAAGAGACAGGGGACCGACGGTGCCAAGGGGTTTTTCCTCCTTGCTGATCGTGAGGTTGATCCCGTACTTGGATCCGTCCCCGAAGAAATTCTCGATATACTCCGATTTATAGTTGGTGGCGAGGATGATCTCGTCGCAGCCGTACTCTTTCAGGTGCTCGATCTGTATCTCGAGAACCGCCTTCTCCCCCACAGGAAGAAGCGGCTTGGGGATTATCTGCGTGAAGGGGCGGATCCTCGTTCCAAGACCACCTGCAAGAATAACCGATTTCATATATCCGACCTCGAATTCAGGGATATCATTCAAGCTCCGATATCCCGCCGGGCAATATTCGTGCGCATCCAGGCTCATCGATAGGAGCTACCGGATCTACACGGCCCGAAGCTCTGCCCCACCGTTGATTACACTCCGGATGGATTCATCTAATCTTCACCATAACAAACAGTTAGGAAAATGTCCAATAAAAACACCGTGATCCCGTTAATCACCGGTCAACATTCCTTCCGATCTCGGTCTCTTCGATCCGAATGGACCGGGCGAACCGTAAAATGCAATCAGGGGCAAGAATGGATCGATTGTTGACAATCATACTCTCACCCCCCGGTTAGATGCATCCAAGTTTTTCTCAACCAGCGAAACAATCCTCCGAGCACTTTAAGCGGCAGTAATCCGAAGATCGCTTTCCCGGCTTTTGAAGAGCAAAAAGCGAATTGGAGCGATACGAGCAGCTCCACGATCCTGCGGCCGGCAGATATAGATGGGTACTCCGTCATGTAAGCCGGAACCCGAACACCGAAGCATTTCCACATCCCCAGTCTGATGAAAGCCCCAGATTTTTTTAGATCCAGTGCATGCGAATGCATTCTGACAGCCTCATCTATCGATATCTCCTCAATATGGATGGCACCTGATTCCACTGCCGCATCGATGATTTGCTCGCCCTTCGGAGTCCTTGTTAAAACAATCGACCACCCCTCGCTGCCAATTCCCTCCTTTGCCCAGCCGTCGCCGACGGAGATATCCGCCAGTTCATTTGTCAGGTCCGTACAGAAAAGACATCTACGGTTGATAAAGAATGGGATGGTCTGATTGAATTCCAGCTTTGTCACCCTGGATTCCCTGCCGTCCCTTGTTCTCACATAAAAATTTCCGGGCCACCTCCCCTCCCTGTACGAAAGCTCCTCTATGCTTTCGAGTGACTGGATTCCGAGCTTTCTGAGCATAGCTGCGGTAGCTTCGAAGTACAGATTATTGCCACAGTATATGCCGATTATGGGTGATAGATCCACACCGGCCTTCCATCCGGTTATTTCCAGCTTTCTCAATGCATGAACATGACATGGAAGGCCCACATACGCGTACCTGCCCTCCTCTCCTTTCAGGTCTCTGAGCGCCGTATTCATAGGACTCAAGTGGTATCTGCTCTGGGAGGCCCGTTTGATCTCCTCTTCGTCCTCTATCACTCGCCCCGCCCCCTTCCACCTGTCGATTTTATCCTGTGCGTAGAGCAAGACCCCGTTGACCTCCCTCCTTTCGAGAAGATTCATCAACAGAGCCGTAACGGTGCCGCCACTTGCGCCCTTTCTTCTTGTACCCTCATCAGAGGCATACGCCAGAAACGCCTTTCTGACAAATCCTGTCAATCGATTCGATCCTAATGTGCCGAAAACCATCCTTTCCAAGGATTCAAAATCAACCCGCGCGCCCGGACAGCCCTCTAGGCAAAGTCCGCATGAAATGCAAACGTCCCCCGCCTCCGGAAGACATGTGCCGAGTGGATCGGGGATTTTTATATTCTCCACGGGGCAGATCCCGACACAGGTGCCGCAACGCGTGCACAGCCCCGCCTCTACAACATCACTAATGAGATACTCACACGGGTTTCTTGCAGACATAGAACGTTCTCATTCCGAGCTGTCCGAGAAAGGTTTTACCGATAATACGTGATATCGCGAGATCCAAAGCCTCGACATTCATCCCCCCGAAAGGCAGGAACAGTGTTCCTGTGTAATCCACGAGCGTTAGACCGGATTCATCCAACATCTGTTTTACTCTTCGCGGTGAAAGGAACCGATGCGGTCCCTCTCCGTGGTGGAACTTGACAATTGTGTTAATCCAGCTAGTCCATTCGGCCGTAGAGGGTGGAAGACTCATGACGAGCACACCGCCCGGGATCAATATTCTTCTTATCTCCACCAGAAGCAGCAAAGGATCAGGAACATGTTCCAGCGTTTCGAGCGACATCACTTTATCAAACGAGCAGCCTGAAAAAGGGAGTTCATGAAGCGACGATTGGACATGATTCTCGCCGGGATTGAGACAACGGCTCACCTTTAGCATCTCATGGGATAGTTCAGCATTGACGAGTTCGATATCGCTACAGCTATCCCTCAGAAATGGAATCCCGTCACCTACACGAGACCAAACATTCAGCAACCGATCGCCAGATCGCAGAGACAGTCTCTTTATCGCTTCCCTGAAGCGCTGCGTATGAACACGATTCATTCTTTCGTTTGCATTTTCATATTCGTGCCGCGCGAGTTTGTCCCAGAAATCGCGCACGGCGTCCATCGTGAAGTTGTTACTGAATCGGCTCATATTTCATTGCACCCTTTTATTGCACACAATATCTCAATCCCTATCTTCAAGCCTCCGAATGTGTTGAGCCTTTTACCCCCTCCCCCTCTGCATCAAACGGTGAAGAAAACCAGGAAATGAGTCCTATAGCACCTTGAATAATATAGATAGCGATAAAGGACAAGGAGAATGTAACAGCAGACTCCTTACTAAAACCGACACTCCCGAATATCAAGATGAGGACCAGTTCACGCGTACCCAAACCGGAGATTGAAACGGGCAGCAGTGAGGTGAATATCGAAACGGAAATAGCTATGATAATTATCCTTATCGATACCTCGGCCACAAAGGCTTGTGCGAGGATTATGAAAACTGAATAATGCATTATCCAGGCGAGCAACGTTAAAAGAACTATTCGTACCATGCCTGCAGGTTCCAGTGATTTGAACTCATCTAACAACTGTGTAAAACCACTATCGAGTCCCTGCCTGTATCTCTCCGGAATAACAGATGAAGCAAACTTCCGTGCCACCTTCTTCAGCAGTTCTCGTCTCCAGAATACAAGACAGCTGACCGTGACTATAACGATGAAAAGTAGAGTGCCCACCAGAACCTGATTTTCGAAGATCCCTGGAAAAACCAGAATACCTGCATACCCTGTTATTACCAGAAAGACAAGATCCAGCAGCCTGTCCAGAAATGAGCTGTAAATTGACCTGCCAATAGGCATTCCTCTACCGATAAGATACAGGCTCTTGGCGAAATCGCCGATCTTGCCGGGAGTTATAAATCCGAGGTAGAGTGAAGCGGAATAGATCCGGAAAGATCTCATAACGGACACATTGATCCCCTGCTGTGCTACGATCGTACGCCAGCGAAGACCCTTGACAAATGTAAAAGCGATGAGGATCACCATTACTGACAATCCATACATCAGATCTATACGTTTGAAGGATTCAAAAACATCATTAATCTCGACTTTCAAGAGAATAACGGCGAACAGAGCGATCCCCAGAAGATGCATAGCGAACTTGACCACTCTTTTGCCGAAGAATCTCATTAGAGCACTTAGGGGATTAATCCAACCGTTTTTCGCGCCTTATCGATGAGATCTGATCTGACATCACACCCATGAAAAAGAGAAAAACACTGGATAGTATTATCAAAACTCCAATATTCGGGGCTCTGCCGTAGGCTGCTATCCCGTACAGTGTAAATAGCACCCCCAGCGCCAATAGAAAAAGTGATGCAGGGATGAATACTTTGAGGGGATTGAACAAAGTAATAACTCTGATGATCAAAAGAAACGTTTTATAACCATCCTTGAAAAATTTAACATTACTCTGCCGCCCAACTCTTATATCAACGTCGACCGGTACGTATTTCACGCTGTATGCAGATCTCAGGTAGGCAAGTGTGATTGTCGTGGAAAATGAAAAACCATTCGGACATATGTGCAGAAATTCCTTTACCGTTTTTTTTCTAAAAGCTCTGAATCCAGAGTTGAGGTCGGGTATTTTCATATCACTGAGATAGTTTGCAACTATCGACAAGACCTTTTTACCTGGAGCCCGAATCCCGGCGGCCTTATTTCTCTTTCCGACCACCATGTCGTAGTCATCCATGAAGGATGCCAATCGTTCGATATCACCTGTCTTGTGCTGCCCATCCGAATCCATAGTAATAACGATTTCCCCAGCTGCCATTCGAATTCCCGTTTTTAAAGATGCTCCGTAACCCTTGTTATACGGGTGTTTTGCCAAGCGTGCCCGGTGTTTTCTAGCTACACTTTCGGTATTATCGGTGGAACCGTCATCTACCACAATCACTTCCCACCCCTTGCGCACAGCCAAAGGGACAAGACGCGCCAGCAATAAGTCCAATCCTCTTTCCTCATTGTAGGCCGGGATGACAATCGAAATATCCGAATCAGTCATTAATACACCGCTTTGGATCGAATAGTAACAATCTATCGTGAGTTATCTTAAGTGATTATATAGCATATAAGACGTTCCAGCAAGAGAAAGGTTTCCGGATGGATCAAATCCGGGGATCACCGACAAAAGTGCTTGTAACCTGCACGGATGTCTATTAGAATCAGCGCGTTAGATTTCGACTATCGATGTAATTCCTTCTCGTTGCAGCCCGTGGTAGAGGCAAAGGATCGAAAGATGCGGAGAAAGGAAAAAAGATGCCTACGTATCACTACGAATGTGAGAAGTGCGGGTATGAGTTCGAAATAGAGCAGAGGATAACCGATCCTCCGCGCAAACGATGTCCCAAGTGCCGTGGGAGCGTTTTCCGGGTTATCCATCCGGTCGGTCATATACTGAGGGGAAGCGGTTTCTATCGAACCGATTACAGGAGCGAGGATTTCAGGAAGAGGGAGAAGGCGGAATCGGCGCGTGATCAGAAGCCGATGAAGACCGAAAGGGAAAAGACCAAGAAGGAATCCAAAGGAATCACGAAAAAGAGCTGATAACAGGCGATCAGCAATGCATACCCGTGCATGTTTCCGGGTAACGATGTCACCAAAACAAAGCAGAGGCAGCCCCCCAAAAGAGGACGCCCTCTGCTTCAATCAGCCTAATATCATTATACCTTTGTCAATGCTTTCCCGATGATCTCAGCGGCCCTGTCGATCTCCTCTTTACTGACGTTTAGAGGGGGGCGGAACCGTACCGTTCGTTGGCCACATTTGAGAGCCAGAAGGCCGTCCTCCGCCAGAACAGAGATCACCTTGTCACGAACAACCGGATCAGGAAGATCTATCGCGCAGAACAGGCCCCTGCCCCGCGCACTCGACAAGAGATCCGGCTTTGAAGCCTGGAGATCGACGAGGTGTTTCTGGAAGATCTCACCCATCTTCGCCGCGTTATCGACCATATTCTCCTCTTCGATTATCTCGAATATCCTCTTCGCCCTGTACATATCCACGAGGTTTCCACCCCATGTGGAATTGATACGGCTCGAAACCTTGAAGACGCTGTCCACCTCGTTGATACGATCACTTGACATAATACCGCACACCTGGGTTTTCTTGCCGAAGGCGAGGATATCGGGTTCTACCCCGAAGTGCTGATGACACCACATCTTGCCCGTAATACCGACTCCCGTCTGGACCTCGTCGAATATCAGAATCACCTCTTTTTCGTCGGCGATCCTTCTTAGCTCCTTGAAAAACTCCGGACGAAAATGATTGTCTCCACCTTCACCTTGTATAGGTTCAATTATTATGGCAGCTATATCCTCTCCATCTTGGGCGAGCACCCTCTCGATAGCCTCGACTGCGCGCTTTTCCGCCGCCTCTACCTCCTCGATATTATCTTCCAGAGGAAATATGATCTTCGGATTCTCGATCCTAGGCCAGTCGAACTTGGGGAACCTAGCGATCTTCGCCGGATCGGTGTTGGTCATCGACATGGTGTACCCCGTTCGCCCGTGGAATGCATCCCGGAAATGAATGACCTTCTGTCCTCTGTCCCCCTTGATCCCCTTCATATTGTTCTTCTGAACCTTCCAGTCGAAGGCCGCTTTCAGGGCATTCTCCACTGCAAGGGCTCCACCGCTGATAAAGAATAGATGGGGCATGCTCTCTGGAACGGCTACACGAGAGAAGGTATCCACGAATTCCGCCATCTCGACAGAGTATATATCTGAATTCGAAGGCTTATTTACTGCAATCTCCGCAAGTCTGCTGTAGAACTTCTTCTCTAAAAGCCCCGGATGATTGTGTCCGACTGATCCCGAGGCGAAGAATGTGAAGAAATCCAGATACTGCCTGCCGGTAACGGCGTCAATGAAGTACGATCCGCGACTCTTCTTGGCGTCGAATACAAAAGGATAACCGTCCACCAGCATATGATGGCCCAGGATCTCGTGCACCCTTGCGGGCTCAACTACAGTACCGGAATCGGTGTTTTTACCACTCATCTAATTATCCTCCCCCTTGACTTGCATGTAACTAAAAATCCAATGAACTCTTATAACTACAATAGTTTATTAAGATGCTCTTCAATATATAAACTTTCCCGTGATTTTTCAATTTTTTTCGACAGGATTAACCGCTATTGTGCAGCCCTTTGCGTAACTTAAAAACCAGCCCTGCATTACAGGGCTGACTTGGGGATTGAATAATAAATACTAACAGCAGTTTATTCTGAATAGCCCGTCAAGGGAAATTAACAAAGGGAAGCGGGCAGAAAGCGGTAATCACGTTTTTTTTCTCCTCGAATTGGGAGAACCTATAACTGTCGGCCCGCTCCGGTTCACCGCCTTCCCTTTGCCAATTGCTCCCTTGTGAAGTGATCGGCCAACTTCACGCTCCCGAGTTACATAATTACTAGTATCCTGGAAACCTCTCGATCCGCTCCCGCTTGTATTCGGGTCTGAAACGAATCGTTTTCACGAGCCTGGAATCCTCGTCAAAGACGAACTCCAATCCAAGATCGTAATACTTCCAATGCTCCAGTATCCTGCCATAGCCATATACACGCAGCCGGTGCATGGAAAAACCGTACTCCTCATATATCCGGAGTTTGTCGTTTTCAAGCTTTTGGTGAAGTAAGAAATAGCGTTGCTGCCTGCGGTGTTTCTTGCCCCATCCTACGGCTTCGGCTTCCGGCGCCAGAGAGCCGATCAGAGCTGCAAGGGTCAGGAATAGGATCAGACGTCTGGTCATTGCCCACACATCCTTTCTTGCTGCCGTTACCAAAGATGCATTCCTTGCCACCCGACCAAATCTTATTGTACCATAAAAGGGTCTGTAATTGCAAGGGAGGACTTGAAATTGATCAGGATTTACTATCGTGCCGCGTGATTCCTCTCCTAAGATAACCGGTGAAAACACGGTGCGTCTTCTTCTGGTGCTCGTATTCATCATATGGTCGAATTCATTCACGGCCATAAAGCACCTAAAGGAGATCTTTTCGCCGGTGGAATTGATTCTTGCCCGTTTCCTGCCGGTGATGATCTTCAGCATCAGCTACCTCTTCTCACGGAAGAGGAACAGATCGGAATTCCTGGAGATCCTCAGGGCGGCACCGATCAAGCTCACCGCCATGGGCCTTTTCAGCATAGCCGGTTATAACTACTTCCTCTATGTAGGTCAAAGTGAAATCAAGCCCGGAGCCGCCGCCCTCATCACAACTGCATCCCCGATTTTCACCCTTATCCTCGCCATTGTCACACTGAGAGAAAAAGTGCCTCTTCGCAGAATCATCGGAATCGTTCTGGCATTCATAGGGCTCTATTTCGTCATCAGGTGGGGCAAGGTCGGACTTGGAAATATTACGGGAATATCCAATGCCGAATTACGTTACGCACTGATAACCGCCCTGGCGCCTCTGAGCTGGGCGCTCTATACGATAATCGGCAAAAGCCTCTCCAGGAGGGCCACCCCCCTGTCAATCACATACGGCTCTCTCTTGATCGGTACGATACCATTCTTGCTTATCATCGACGCGGATTTCCTAAGCAGGTTCCTTCAGATGAGGCCGACACACTGGCTTGCCCTTTTCCACCTCAGCGCGTTGAGCACGATACTCTGTTTTTGGCTATGGAACCTAGCGCTGCATCATCTGCCTGCAACGTCCGTGGCGTCCTTTATCTTCCTCAATCCGCCGTTCGCCGCCTTCTTCGGCTGGTTGTTGTATGATGAGGAGGTAACCCTGCTGTTTCTGGTCGGAAGCGCTATCGTGCTCTTTGGACTACGACTCACACAAAGCGGCAAAGATGATAGCATTGGAGTCAAATAGTTGTTGCCTATCCGGTATGACATAGAGTAACTTCTTCAAACACAGTTGAGTACAATCAGTGAAGATAAAAACCACGGCTTTCTGATCCAAGGAGAACCAGCAGTGAGAACAGGTGATGGAAACGGGCGGGGTGAATGGAATTCCCGCATAGGTTTCATACTTGCTGCCGCCGGCTCGGCGATAGGACTGGGGAATATCTGGAGATTTCCTTACGTAACGGGTCAAAACGGAGGAGCCGCTTTTCTGGTTCTCTACCTCGTTTTCGTCGTCCTGCTCGGTGTCCCGGTAATGATCGCCGAGCTCACGATCGGAAGATTCAGCAAACGCAATCCCGTCGGCGCCTTCGAGACCATAAGGCCCGGCTCACCATGGAAGATAGTGGGATATATGGGGGTGCTGACCGGTGTATTCATTCTCTCGTACTACACCGTGATGGCGGGATATACTCTGGGATATATCGTAAAAACCCTAGTCGGCAACGAGACGGCGTTCGATTCGTTTACGGCTAATCCGGCCCTGAGCCTGCCGCTGTTCCTCGTGTTCACGATTCTGACGGTATCGGTGGTCAGGGGCGGCATCAAGAACGGAATAGAGAGATGGGCCAAGATCCTCATGCCCGTCTTACTGGCCCTTCTGGTAATCCTAATAATCCGCTCCGTGACACTGAGCGGTGCCGGGAGGGGATTGATATTCTATCTCAAACCGGAGTTCGGAAAGGTATCGGGCAAAACGCTGCTCGCCGCGCTCGGACAGGCCTTCTTTTCATTGAGCCTCGGAATGGGAGCTATGATCACCTACGGCAGCTACCTATCGCGGAAGAGCAACATCGTTATCTCCGGATGTTACGTAGCATTCTTCGACACACTGATTGCGTTCATGGCCGGACTGCTCATTTTCCCTGCTCTGTTCGCCATGAACATGAATCCCGCCGAAGGGCCCGGGCTGGTTTTCGAGGTCCTGCCTCAGATATTCTCACAGCTGCCGGGAGGGAACATCATCGGTGCAGCCTTCTTCCTTCTTCTCTCGATCGCCGCGCTCACATCGACGATCTCATTACTCGAGGTTGCAACCGCGTACCTGGTTGACGAGAAGAGTTGGCTCCGCGGCAAGGCCGTATGGGCCGTGGCATTTGTCAGCTTCTGCCTTGGGATCCCCTCTGCCCTGTCCCAGGGAACGGTCTCTTGGCTCTCGGACCTCCCGCTTGTTCACATGAGCTTCCTCGGCCTCATGGACAAGATATTCGGCAACATAATGCTGGCTTTCGGTGCACTTTTGATTTCTGTATTCTTTGGATGGGTATGGAAGGTAAAAGCTGCGGGCATTGAAATCATGGAAGGATACCCGGCGTTCAGGAAGATAGCCGTTTTTCTGGAGATCATCCTGAAATTCCTTTGCCCGGTGGCGATCGCAACAATTCTGTTCTTCATCTTCAAGGAGGGCATTTAGCGGCCGCTGGATCGCGTTTCATACGGATCGCTGAAAGAACGGGAGATATAAATGGATGCCGTCAAGAACGTGATTGACTTCGCGTACAAATATATATGGGAATTCCCATCGGTATTCCCCTACTTCATAGTTCTTCTGCTGGGAACGGGCATAATACTGACAATAAGGATGCGCTTTATACAACTACGCAAGGTATCCCACAGTCTGGCGACGATCGCGGGTTACTATGACAATCCAGAAGATTCGGGCGAGATCAACCACTTCCAGGCACTTGCCGCAGCCCTTTCCGCCACAATAGGAATCGGTAACATCGCCGGTGTGGCAACGGCCATCCATTACGGAGGACCCGGCGCCCTCTTCTGGATGTGGGTCACGGCTATCCTGGGCACAACGTCGAAGTTCGTGGAATGCACCCTGAGTACGCATTTCAGGAACATCAACGAAGAGGGAGTGGTATCCGGGGGACCGATGTATTACATCGAGAAGGGATTGGGCCATAGGTGGAAGGCGCTGGCGGTAATGTTCGCCGCCTGCGCGGTGATTTCTTCATTCGGCAGCGGTAACGCCGTTCAGGCCTTCACCGTTGCGGACTCCTTCAGGAGCGACTTCGGAATTCCAACATGGATAACCGGCTCCGTCATGGCCACCCTGATCGGTCTCGTCATCATAGGCGGAATAAAAAGGATAGGGAAAGTGGCCAGCCGCCTCGTCCCGTTCATGTCGATCATCTATTTCTGCGGCGCCGTAACGATACTCCTGCTCAACGCCGGCCGCCTGCCGGAGGCCATAGTCACCATCTTCAGGGATGCCTTTCAACCAAAAGCACAAATCGGCGGATTCTTCGGTTCGACCTTCATGTTCACGCTTCTTTGGGGCGTGAAGCGGGGAATCTTCTCTAACGAAGCAGGCCAGGGAAGCGCGCCTATAGCACATGCAGCCGCCAGAACCAAGGAGCCGGTCCGCGAGGGCGTAGTAGCCATGATCGGCCCGTACATAGATACATTGCTCATATGCACGCTGACCGGATTGGTTATTATCACGGTCGGAGTCTGGAATGAGAAGAAGATAGACGAATTCTCGTTCGAGAAGAAATCCGAGATAACAGTAATGAACGTGGACGGAGTTATCAGAAAGAACGGTGTTATCGACGACGAACACCATTATACTGGCGTTTTCAAGATAGAGAACGGGGAGGCCCGCGGCGTGGCCTTCTCCAAGAACAGCAGTACCGTCGATAAGCCCGTTATCCTCGCTGATGAAAAACCGTTCAACGGCAGCGCGACGGTCGACGAAGAGGGGATAGTCAGCTTCACAAACGAGTACGGAGAGAGAATAAATGAGGAGCAGGTATCACTCCTGGGAGAGATCCTGCTCAACGGCTCTCCGCTTACTGCCTGGGGATTCAAGAGGGGCCTATCCCCGATCGGTAGCTGGGGAAATTACATAGTCACAATAGCCGTTTTCCTTTTCGCGATATCCACGGCTATCTCTTGGTCGTACTACGGCGACCGCAGCATCGAATATCTGTTCGGTTCGGGCTCGATCATCCCTTACAGGATTGTCTTCTGTATAGTTCATTTCCTGGGTGCGATCTTCTCTCTCGAGATCGTTTGGGGATTCGGAGACACGGCACTGGGTTTGATGGCAATTCCAAATCTTATAGCCATACTGGCTCTTTCCGGAGTGGTAAAGAGGCTGACCGCCGATTACTTCTCACGTGAACACAAGAGGTACAAGGACTCCTTATTCGGTGGAAAACGGTGACGCCGCCGGTTGTATCTTCCTCCATGGAATCAAGTGAAATTACAGCATCGAAACCGTTGCAGCTTGATGCCCGCTCCACGGAGCGCACCTGCTCTATCACCAAGTCTCACAACGGGATAGCTGCCTATAAAGAGGAAGCGGATTCTCCGCTTCAAAGCAAACGACCCAGATATCAAGTTTTCTTAAGACATTTCGCAAGGCGACCGTATAACTCCAATTCACATCATTGACAGCATGGCGAATCCGGTATATAATTTAATCAAGAGCCCTGCTGAATCGGTGAGATGCAAATCTTGGATTGGAAAACCGCGGACTCGGACTTTAAGAGAGCGATAATACCAAGATGCCCCGCCACCATTCAGCGGGGACATCTTTTAATTACAGAGACACCGTTGATCGAGAATCAGTCCGGTGGAGGGCCCGCGGACACAACCGCTACTCTTCCCACGAATCCACAATCCCGTCCAAAAGCACTATATATTGTTTTTCTTTCGTATTCTGAGGATTGATATAGATCCACTGCTCCTGCAACACGCCGCCGACCTCATTGCTGTTCATCTCGTCGGGATAGCCCCACGATTCCAGCGCCGCCTCACGCCTCATCCCCTTGAACAGCTCATGGTTGAATATCGCCTTCGCCGTCTTCTTACCGTATTTCCGCAGGTTCATCCTATATCTATAGGTCGGCTTCTCGAACCAGAACAGCTTGCGCATCTCCAGCTCGAAGGATTCCTTCGTGACGGGTCTCTTGAGCTTCAGTCCATGCCTGATTGTATGCCTATCTGATCTTTCCACTTTAACGGCGCCGTTCCAATGCATATCCAGATCTAGTATCTTAACCTTCTCATCTCGCTGGACAATATGGGCATCAGGGCCGAGATCGATAAGAATGGCTCTTGTCCAGGCGGTTCTTCCGATGAATTCATCCTCGAGCGCATCCATCTCTTCGATCGGGATATCCATCAAGACCTTATCCTTTATAACGCATCCGGACACAACAAGCATTATACTAATAGCTATCAGAGCAGACCTCTTAACCATCTTTTGAAATCCTCCTTGGTGGTTTCAAGTCAATGCGTATTAATAAAATAGAAACAGGGGCCGATTAAATCAAGTAATTTCTAAGTAATTCCCTTGATGTGAGTTAGAACCATCATATCCCGTCTGGAATCGAGGTCGACCGCCACGAGGTCAAATCTGATTTCACTAACCGTCGGCCGTTGCTCCTGTGATAGATATAGACGGGCGGCTTTTCGCAGGTTCCTGATCTTGCCGGCCCCTACAGCCTCGACAGCTCTACCGAATGAATCGCCTCTTCGCAGCTTGACCTCCACGAAAGCAAGGCAATACCCGTCAAGAGCTATCAAATCGACCTCGAGATGACCGGCTCGGTAGTTCTGCTCGACTATCCGGTATCCGCGAAGCCTAAGATAGCCCGCTGCCATCCTTTCTCCGATTACTCCCGGATCAATCCTTTCCTCCACCTGCACTACCCCCTCACACGTTAGAATGAATCCTGAAGCTCCGCCTGTGGAACTCGGTCCGCCCCCTCTCCTTAAGCGCCGATATATGTTCCCTCGTTCCGTATCCCTTGTTCCTTTCGAAACCGTACCCGGGAAAATCTTTATCTCGCCCTCTCATTATTCGGTCCCTCGTCACCTTGGCGACTATCGAAGCAGCGGCTATCGAGAAGCTCTTCGCGTCCCCCCCCTTGACGGCCAAAGACGGATATGCTACATCGGGCAGGTGATTTCCGTCGACCAGGACCAGTTCGGGAGATGGATCCAACCCATTCACGGCCCGCTTCATCGCCAACAGAGTGGCTCGGAGAATATTGATCCGATCAATTTCTGCCGCCTCGACGATCGCCACACACCAATCCAAGCTGCACCCGCATATCTTTTCGTATAGATCTTCCCTATACTTTTCCGATATCAGCTTGCTGTCATTGACTCCGGTAAGATCTTTGTGCGGATCGCAAACAACCGCGGCAGCGACTACGGGTCCCGCCAGCGCCCCGCGCCCCGCCTCGTCCACGCCTGCGATCCGGCGGTTCGAATCACCTCTTCTGGCCCGGTCGAATTCGACCAGATCACTATAAGTGACCCGGCGGCACGATGTCATCTGTTACCCTTCTCCGTCCTTTCGGCGATACGGGCGGCCTTGCCTCGAAGCTTACGAAGGTAGTAGAGCTTTGCTCTTCTAACCTTTCCCCTACGCAGCACTTTGATCGAGGATACGTTGGGAGAATGGAGAGGGAACACGCGTTCCACTCCCACCCCCTGGCTGATCTTACGCACCGTGAATGTCTCTCCGAGGCCCGTTCCTCTCCGCTGGATAACGGTTCCCTGGAACTTCTGAACCCTCTTTCTCTCTCCCTCGATGACATTCACATCGACCCTCACGGTATCCCCGATGCTGAATTCAGGTACCGATCCCTTCATGTGCTTCGCCGAGATTTGATCGAGGATATCCATATTCCCTCCTTGCTGTTCTTACCTCGTAGTCTGCAACGAACCCGGACCGCCCCCATCCGAGGAGCACTCCGGCTTACCGCTCTATTCAATGGCACCCGGTATCCGCCGGGCCGTTATCATTCTTACTAATGAGATCGGGTCTGAATAGCCTGGTCCTCTCCTCAGCCGATTCCCTTCTCCAATTTTCGATCCTGGCATGATCCCCCGAGATCAGAACATCGGGGACTTTCAATCCGCGATAATCGGGCGGTCTGGTATAAAGAGCCGCACCCAGCGAGAACTCCCCGCTGCCTGAAAACGAATCCGTTTCTCTCGACCGTTCATCCCCCAATACACCTGGAAGGTATCTGGCGACCGCGTCAGCGATAACCAGCGATGGCAATTCACCACCGCTGAGCACGTAATCACCTATCGATACCATCTGTGAGCCGGTCAATTCACCCACCCTCTCGTCGATTCCTTTATATCTTCCGCATATGAATACGAGCTTCTTCTTGCCTGCAAACTCTTCGGCCATGGATTGGCTGAAAAGACGTCCGCACGGTGAAAGCATTATCACGGATACAGTTTCACTTCTGCGGTCACCGCAGACCGACTCAACGGCCTTGACCAGCGGAGGAGCCATAAGTATCATCCCCGGCCCGCCGCCGTAAGGATAATCATCGACCGTGCCGTGCTTGTCCTCGGCAAAATCCCTGAGGTTGACAACACGGTAATCCGCAGCCCCTTTCCTGCGGGCGATGCCAAGAACTCCGGCATCCAGCGGTTCACGCATCATATCCGGAAAAATCGTTATGAAGATCATCTCCAATTTTCCACCAATCGGTCACCATCTGAGATCCAATAGGCCCGCAGGAGGATCGATCTCTACTACGCCTTGATCGAAATCGATACTCAGAACGACCTCCGGCACATTCGGCACTATATATCTATCTCCGCCGTTTTCTACGATCAGGCAATTTTGAGACGGGCCGAGCAGCATATCTATCACCTTCCCGAGTCTCTCGCCATCCGGCAGAACCACTATCATGCCCATCACCTGGAACGGCATTACATCATCCGGCCTCGCGGATTCCTCCAGCTCACTCACTACGATCTCGAGACCGCATCCAACCAAGGCTTCCGCCTCGTCGATCCCCTCCACCCCCGACAGCTTAAGGATATAGCTCTTACCCTTTGCCCTGAACCTGTCAACGTGCACCCAGCGCTGCTCATCTTCCCCGCAGTGCAGGATCAACTGTCCAGCATTCAGGGCCTTGCTCCAGAAGTCCGGACCCGGTAGCAGCTTGACCTCTCCCTTTCTGCCGACAGCTTTGACTATTTTACCCAATACAGCCGTCTCGTTCACCGTATCCACATCTTACTCTCGTATCTCGAGGAGAACCTTTTCGCCCATTCTTGTCGCCGCCGCGTTTACGAGTGCGCGCAGTGCCTTGGCCGTCTGTCCGTTCCGGCCGATCACTTTACCGACATCCGCCTTGTCGACGGACAAGACGATGATACTAGTATCATCCCTTTTCTCCTCTTTGATCACTATCTTATTAGGCTTATCAACGAGCATTTCGGAGATCTTCTGTATCATATTACTGATATTCTCAAAACTCATTGGACCCCTCTTTACATTCCGGACAGCTCCGTGTTTTCGTACTATCATCCCTGCTTCTCATCATCCCCGTCGCTTTCGAGCTCTTCCGGATTTTCCTCTTCCGGTTTCCCATCCTTGGACGGTCCCTCCCCAGCTTTGTCCTGCTTCTCATCCTTCAAGGGTTCGGCTTCCGCCTTTTCCTCTTCCTTGCCGGCCTTTTCCACATCAGCTTTTCCGGACTCATCCGCCGCTTCCTTCGCCGCCTGCTCCTCGGCTTCGGCTGCAGCCTCGGCGGCCGCCCTCTTCTTGCTTAGCTTCTTGCCGACGGTCTTCAGCTCGGATTTGGGCTGCTTGGCTCTTCTCTCTTCTATCCTGGCGTCGAGTTCCGCTATCTTGGCACCTTCCTTCAGCATCTGCCACTTCTCCAACAATCCTACCTTTCGGAGAAGCTGCACTGTGTTTACCGAAGGGATCGCGCCCCTGTCGAGCCACTTGTACACCTTGTCGTCATCGAACTTGATCTCCGGGGGATCTTTCAGGGGATCGTAGTAGCCGAGGGTTTCGATAAATCGCCCGTCCCTGGATTTACGCGATTCCGCTGCGACGATCCGGAAAAAGGGCCTTTTCTTGGACCCCATCTTTTTCATTCTCAATCTAACAGCCAATGTCTACCTCCTGATACTTATACGTTCTCAAGAAAACGGAAAACTCATCGGCGCCTTGCCTGCATTCTTGGAAAGGCGCTTCATCATCCTTCTCATCTGGTGGAACTGCTTGAGCAGCCGGTTGCCCTCCTGGACCGAAGTTCCACTGCCAGCGGCGATCCTCCTTCGCCTCGAACCATCGATGATATTGGGATTACGCCGTTCTTCCGGAGTCATCGATCTTATGATGGCTTCGATTTTCTTAAGCTCACTCTCGCCTATATCCGACGGGACCATTCCGCGCCCCTTCATCCCGGGGATCATTCCGAGAAGCTGATCGAGAGGCCCCATACTCTTCAGGCGTTGAAGCTGATCAAGAAAATCCTCCAATGTGAACGCATCCTGACGCATCTTCCTTTCGAGCTCGTGCATCCTCTCTTCATCCATCGTCTCCTGTGCTCTTTCAACAAGAGAGAGGACGTCCCCCATCCCCAGGATCCTGCCGGCCATCCTGTCGGGGTGGAAAACCTCCAGGTCCCCGATCTTCTCCCCCACGCAAGCGAAGCGTATGGGCATGCCCGTCACCTCCGTTACCGACAGCGCAGCCCCTCCCCGCGAATCACCATCGAGCTTCGTCAGAACGATACCCGTGAAATCGATCTCCTTCTTGAACTCCTCGGCAACGGTTACGGCCTCCTGGCCCGTCATACTGTCGAGAACGAGTAAAATCTCCTCGGGGTTCACAATCCGCTTTATGCTCCCCAGTTCCGACATCATCTCCCGGTCGATATGTAGCCGTCCTGCGGTGTCAAAGACTAGGGTATCGTTCAGTTTCCTCTTCGCTTCCCTTATCGATTCATTCGCTATGTCGGACAGCGGGATGTCTGTCCCGGGAGCATAAACCGCAATATCCGCCTGCTTCGCAAGAACCACGAGCTGGTCCACCGCTGCAGGGCGGTAGATATCCCCCGCCACGAGTAATGGATTCCGCCCCTTTTTCCTCAAGTGGTGCGCGAGTTTGGCGGCAAAGCTCGTCTTGCCGGAACCCTGCAGGCCGACGATCATAACCACCGCAGGCGAGCCTGATAGATTGAAGGGAACAGGATTTCCCCCGAGTACTTGAACGAGCTCCTCGTGGACTATTTTTATAATTTGCTGATCAGGAGTCAAGCTGTCCAGGACTTTTTGGCCTAGTGCTTTCTCGCTTATCCTCTCAACCGACTTCTTGGCCACCTTGTAGTTCACGTCGGCCTCGAGCAGCGCCATCCTGACTTCCCGCATCGCACCCTTTATATGACCCTCGCGAATCTTGCCGTGGCCTCGTAACTCCTTGAAAACGCGGGCGAATTTGCCACTGAGCTCCTGAAACAACTATCAATCCCTCCATTTTTTAAACTAGATAAGCTAACATTATTTCAGGAATTAAGCAAGTGAAATAATTGCATGACGTTTGCCGATCGAGACGGCCTGTATTGATAGGTCCTGCTATTGTCGACCTTTGATTTAATGGATTTTGCTCTTTCGAAACCAGATGCGGCTTATCCCCTGATGGAACGGATAACCTCCCCGTAATCACCACTCCCGAAGACCGCCGAGCCCGCAACCAGTATCCGGCCGCCCGCTTCCCTGATACCGGCCGCATTCGAGGGTTTTATCCCGCCGTCGACCTCGATCACGTATTCAAATCCCCTTTCCCTCTTGATCCGATCCGCCTCCTGTATCTTATCCAAAACATCTGGTATGAAAGCCTGTCCCCCGAAACCCGGAAAAACGGTCATAGTCAGCAGAAGATCGATTTCACTCAGAAGATGATCCACTTCGGATAAGGGTGTCCCGGGATTGATCGCAATGCCGGCACCGCATCCGAGCTCTCTTATCCGTTTAACTATACCCTCGTGGTCACAACCGCCGACCTCCCAGTGAAAGCTTACGAGCGAGCTGCCTGCCTCTATATATTTTTCGGCGTAATCCCCCGGTGCATCGATCATCAGATGTGTGATCAGAGGGATGTTCGCCAGCTTCGCGATGGCCTCCACGATCATGGGGCCGAACGTCAGATTCGGCACAAAGTGCCCATCCATAATATCGATATGCAGGAAATCCGCACCTGCCCGCTCAACCGCTCTTATCTCCTCGCCCAGACGGGAAAAGTCAGCCGATAGAATCGATGGAGCCACTGCAACGGCGTCGCTTTCATTCAACCGTCGAAACAACGAGTTCAATCGTCCCTCCCTCCCTAATACAGCTCCCGGCTTCCGGATTCTGCGCCAGGATCGTGTTCGGAAACTTCTCTTCCATCCTCCGGCTCACCACCCTCGCCACCTCGAAACCCATTCCCTCCAGCCTGTCCTTCACGAAGGGAAGGTCCAGACCGACCAGGTCCGGCATGATGAATTTCCGCGGTTCGGCCTGCATCGCAAGGAGTATGTCAACACTCGATGAACGCGGTACGCTTGTTCCGGCCGAGGGGCTGGTCGAGGCGACAGTGTTCTTCCCACCCTCGCTCGTGAAGATCCTCACGATTCTGCCCCTCTCCAGACCAACGTTCTCTAGAAGAAGCTCCGATTGCCGCAATGACCTGTTCCTCAGCTCGGGGACCATCTCCATCCTATGCCCTGCGCTTACTATCACTCGGACCGCCCGTCCGAACTTGAGGGTTTTCGTGTAATCCGGGTCCTGCTCCAGAATATAGCCCTCAGGCGTTTCCTCCGAATTCCGTCTGCCTATTACGACAACCTCGAGCCCCCTGTCCAGACACTTCTCTTTGGCCAGTTTGAGGCTCAGCCCCTTCAGGTCCGGGATGATTACGACGTCACTCCTCCCGATGAGCTTCGGCATGATCAGGTAATTGAATATGATCATTCCCACCATGAATGCTCCGAGAACGAGGAAGGTGTAGAATACTGCAGGTCGATATTTTACTCTCCCCATAATCATTTCCCTCCACCCAGCACTTCTCCTGTCTCCAGAGGGTGCCCTCTTATGAAATCCGCCGCCTCCTGAGGTTTCTTCCCCCGTGCCTGGAGGCGTTTAAAACTGATCGCACCACTGCCGCAAGCGACGAGCACACCCTCCGATCCGGATTTCAGAATGCTCCCGGGCGCCACCGCCCGCTTGAGGAGATCACAGGGCTCGGCCCGATGCACCTTTATGTAGTCGCCCCTGTAGTACGTATAACTCCCCGGCCAGGGATTCATTCCACGAATATGATTGTGCACCGACAGCGAATGGCCGCTGAATGGTATCAATCCATCTTCTTTCTTCAATCGGGGAGCGGTGCTGACGCCCTCTGTCGGTTGCTCGGTAGGAACCAGTCCCCCCGAATCTATGCCACAGAGTGTATCCAGGGCTAGGGACGCCCCCCTCCCTGCCAGCCTGACGGAGAGCTCCCCCGCGTTCTCCATCGGATCCACCGGTTCCATGCTCTGCATGTATATAGGCCCTGAATCCAACGATCTCACCATTTCCATTGTAGTTACACCGGTGAAGGGCTCGCCGTTCACTATCGCCATATTAACAGGACTGGCCCCTCTGTATGCCGGAAGGAGCGACGCGTGCACGTTGATATTGGCCTTTTTTGCGATCTTGAGAGCATGATCGGGAAAGATCAGGCCGAATGCCACGACAACAAAGTAATCGGGTCTGTCTTCACGCAGCCTCGTCAGAAACGAGTCTTCCCTGAAGCTAGCAAGAGTAGCAACCTCGATGCCGCTCTCCTGCGCCCTGCTCTTTATGGGAGTCGGGACCTTGTGCCTGCCCCTGCCTGCAGGCCTGTCCGGCTGTGTCACGACCAGCACCGGTTTGTATGGGGAATCAATCAGGGCGTCGAGAGTCGGAACGGCGAAATCCGGAGAACCGAAAAAAACTACCCTCGCCATCGATCTTACCCCCGGTCGCTCCCGTTTTTCAATCTCCGAAGCTGTGGTTTGATGAGCATCTTCTTCGCTACGGAGAGGTGATCGATAAACAGGATGCCGTTTAGGTGGTCGATCTCGTGCTGTATAATCCTCGCCAGAAGACCTTCTGCTTCGAGTTCCCGTTCGACTCCGTTCTCATCTTGAAAATGCACAACTATGGAAGTAGGGCGGACAACGTCGCCGTGAATACCGGGGATGCTAAGGCATCCTTCCTCGACAGTATTGACATCATTCGAGAGGGTTATGATCTTAGGATTAATCATCTTGACGACCGTGCTTCGGTTATCCGGCTCCTCATTCGCCACAATGATACGTTTCGACAACCCGACCTGAGGCGCCGCCAGCCCGACGCCGCCCTCTGTACTCATTGTCTCTATCATCTCTTCGAGGAACGGGCACAACTCTTTCCCGAATTCCTCCACCTTTCGGCTCTTCGCTCTCAGCACTCCGTCTCCATAAATGCTCAGATCCATGGATTCTCAACCTCCGCTGTAAAGCAATCCGGCATAACTGCTATTCCTTCTTCTTGCCGATAACCGTTGCGACGGAACCCTTGACAAGCTCGACCTTCACATCATCCGAGATCTTGATGACGATAACATGCTCTTTTACATCGACGACGGTTCCGTATAGCCCGCCGTTTGTAACTATTCGGTCTCCCCTGCCGAGAGCCGAGACCATCGCCTGGTGTTCCTTCTGCTTCTTCTGCTGCGGACGGATCAGAAGGAAATAGAATATGATGAATATGAATATGATCGGGATCAGACTGGTCAGCAGCGATGATCCGCCTTCTCCACCCGGTGAACCGCTCAATGCGAAAATCAATCCGGTCATTATACCTCCTTACAGCGTACTCTAACGCTCTCCCCTCAGGGATTATGATATGACCTATAGAATCCCTCCCGCCACTGCCGGAAGGAACCGTCCCTTATAACTTGCCTTATTTCAGCAAGTAAATTCAAGTAAAAATGAATGCTATGTAAAGTTGCGAGCCTGGGCCCCAGCATCTCCCCGGTGTTGAACAGATGCCGTATATAGGCCCTGCTGTATGTCCTGCACGTTTCACATCCGCAATCAGGATCCAGGGGGCCGAAATCATCGGCGTAAACGGCGTTTTTCAGAACCAGTTTTCCCTGCGAGGTAAACACCGTGCCGTTCCTGGCGTTCCGTGTTGGAAGGACGCAATCGAACATGTCGATCCCCCTCGCTACGGCCTCGACTATATCCTCGGGAAGCCCCATCCCCATAAGGTAGCGCGGTTTTCCTTCGGGAAGCAATCCGGCCGTCAGATCTATCATCTCAAACGTATCCTTTTTTGGCTCGCCAACACACAACCCCCCTATGGCGTAACCGGGAAAATCCAAAACTCTCAGCTCCTCGGCGGAACGTTTTCTGAGTTCCGGGTACACCGAACCCTGTATGATCCCGAACAGCACACGCTCATAACCCGACCTCGTTATGCGTGAACCGGAGTTGTCGAGACTTCTCTCCGCCCACAGCGTCGTTCTTCTTACAGCATCCTCGGCAGACGGGAGGTCGCACGGGTAACCAGTGCAATGGTCGAGAACCATCATTATATCCGGGCCTATGGCAAGCTGGATATCGACAACACGGCCCGGCGTCAGCATATGCGCCGAGCCGTCCAGATGTGACTTGAATTCCGCCCCCTCGTCGCTGATCCGGCTCAGATCGGAGAGACTGAAAACCTGGTATCCTCCGCTGTCCGTAAGGATCGGCCCGTCCCAAGACATGAAAGAATGTATACCACCGGCCCGCTCGATCACGTCTTCACCAGGCCTCAGGTATAGATGGTATGTGTTGCAGAGAACGATTCCCGCCCCGGCTTCCCGAAGGTCACGGGACGACATGGTTTTGACAGTGCCCTGAGTGCCCACTGGCATGAAAGCGGGTGTCTCCACGGCACCATGATCGGTCTCGAGCCTGCCCAGCCTGGCACCGCTCGGATCAACCTTTAACGTTTCGAACTTGATCGGCACCAGCCATCCCCCGTTCACCTGATAAACATCACATCACCGTAACTGTAGAAACGGAATCTGCGTTCGATGGCCCACTTGTAGGTCTCGAGTATCTTGTCCCTGCTGGCAAAAGCCGCCACAAGCAACAGCAGGCTGGACCGCGGGAGGTGCAGATTCGTCAGGAGAGAATCGATCACACGGAAAACGAATCCGGGATAGATGAACAGATCGGTCCATCCCGCCGTGAACGCACCGTCCTCGAGCTCCAGGCGCTCCTGTTCCATCAATCCGCCCGCTGCAATCGCTTCGAGCGCTCTCGTCGTCGTCGTACCTACAGCGATAACCCGTCGTCCGAGTTCCCTCGCTTCTACGATCTCCCGCCAGTTCTCCTCCTTGATCATCACGTATTCGGGCGGCAATGTGTTGTTCTCCACCGTTTCATCGGCCAGGGGGCGGAACGTGCCCGGCCCCACGTGGAGCGTGAGGGGAAGGAGAGTTACCCCTCGACTCCTCATCATGCGCAAGATCTCATCGTTGAAATGCAACCCGGCTGTGGGGGAAGCCACGGAACCCTCACGTTTCGCGTAAATCGTCTGGTACCTGTTCCGGTCATCGGTATCATCCCCCCTCTTGATATAGGGTGGAAGAGGTACGTGCCCGAATCTTTCCATAAAATCGTCTTCGGAGATATCACCGGGCAGGATCACCCTCCACTCCCCTCCCGCCGTTCTATCGCGCACTACGACCTCGTAACCCTCATCGCCGACAAGCAGTGAATCCCCCGGTCTAACACGTCTCGACGGGCGGAGCATCGAGAGCCATTCACCTTCACCGGTCCGTTTGACCAGAAATATCTCTATTTTGCCGCCGGTCCTCTTCCTACCGAAGATTCTGGCCGGTATTACCTTTGTCTCATTGACCACGACGATATCCCCCTCCATCAGATACCTCGTGAAATTGGAGAAAGTGGTTTCCCGGACCTCATCTCGATCCCGGTCGAGCAGTATCAGGCGGCTGTTGCCCCGTCGGGCCGGAGGATACTGAGCGATCAAACCTTCGGGAAGCTCGTAATCGAATTCGTCGAGTCTCATCTCTTCTCTGTGTGATAGGTAAATGCCGGCAGTTTAGAGGAATTTGCCCTGTTTCCCGCCGCTAGCACCCCTGTCTATTCCCAGATGTTCGTATGCCGATTCTGTTGCAATACGCCCCCTGGGCGTCCTCTGCATGAATCCTTCCTGGATCAGGTAAGGTTCATAGACGTCCTCAATCGTCTCGCCCTCCTCGGACACGGCTACGGCAAGCGAATTGATGCCCACGGGTCCGCCCGAGAATTTCTCGATGATCGAGCTGAGTATGATCCTATCCATCTCGTTCAAGCCCCTGCCGTCGACCTCCAGCTTTTCCAGAGCGTACTCGGCTATCGCCTTATCTATCCTTCCCTCACCCTTGATCTCGGCAAAATCCCTGACCCTTCTCAGCAGCCTGTTCGCTATCCTCGGTGTGCCTCGGGAACGGCGAGCGATCTCGGTCGCGCCGCCGGTATCGATCTCGATCCCGAGAAGCCCGGCGGATCTCTTTACTATGGACAGAAGCTCCTCCGATGTATAGAAATCGAGGCGTGCAACTACACCGAACCTGCTTCTCATCGGCGGTGTTATCATTCCGGCACGGGTCGTCGCTCCTACCAATGTGAACGGTTGTATGGATAGGGAGTAGTGCCGCGCATGCGGACCTTTGTCGACGACGAATTCACATCTGAAATCCTCCATGGCGGGGTAGAGCTGCTCCTCGATCACCCTGTTCAGCCGGTGTATCTCGTCAATGAATACGACATCCCTTTTTTCAATCTGTGTCAGGATGCCCAGAAGTTCCGCGGGACTCTGGAATGACGGTCCGGACGCCGTTCGAAGGCTCACACTAAGCTCGCGGGCGATGATGTATGCGAGCGTAGTTTTCCCCAAGCCGGGGGGACCGTAAAGCAGCACGTGATCCAGCTGTTCGCCTCTTTTCTTGGCGGCTTCTATGAAGATCGACAGGTTTTCCTTGAGCTTGGGTTGTCCCACGAATTCCTCGAGAGTGTTCGGACGGAGGCTGAACTCGGATTGGAGCTCATCGGGCGAAGGTTTCGGATCTGTTATCAAGCCATCAGACATCACTATCTCCCGGTGTCATTACTTCCTCGAAGCGCTCCTCCTAAGCACCTCGCGCACTATATCCTCTACACTGCAATCCTCTCCGAGCTCCCCGGTTGGCAAGCTGTCTAGTATTCTGGCCGCATTAATCCTTGTCATTCCGAGAGTCTCCAGCGCCATCGCCGCCTCATCCATGAGCTCTCTGCCTATCCCCGGTGTCTTGACTCCCGCCTCGGGCAGATACCTTTCGATGTCGATCCTGTCTTTCAGCTCCAGCACGATTCTCTCTGCGGTCTTTTTACCGATACCGGGAAACGACATCAGGGCACTCGTCTTCTCCTCATGTATCAGACGGGCCAGCTCACCGGCCTCGCTGACCGAAAGGATGGCCAACGCGACCTTCGGCCCCACACCACTTACGCCCAATAAAGCCTGGAACAGCATCTTTTCGTTCCTCTCCAGAAAGCCGAATATCGTGAGCGCATCCTCCCGCACGTGTAGATAAGTGAACAGCTTGACCTTCTCCCCGATTGCGCCGACAAGGTCGATCACTCTCAGAGGTATGAATACCTCGAGCCCCACACCCCCAACCATCAAAATTATCCTGTTTCCCTCTTTATGGGTAATCGTACCTTCCAGGAAAGCTATCAAGGCAGCCTCCCCTCGAGACTTATTTTTCTGTTTTCATGGCAAAAGGCGACGGCCAGAGCATCCGTTTCGTCGTCCGATCCGGGTTCCTTTTCAAGCTTGAGCAGCTTGACTATCATTGCGGCCACCTGGCTCTTGTGGGCCGAACCGGTTCCGACGACGCTCATCTTCACCTCACGGGGCGAGTACTCGTGAACCGGTATCCCGTGCTCCGCGGCTGAAAGAAGAACAATTCCCCTAGCTTCCCCCAACTTCAGCACGCTCTTGGGATTCTTCGCAATGAATATCTCCTCGACGGCAATCGAATCCGGAGAGTATTGTTCGATGACACGATCGATGCTGATCTTGATGATCCGCAGCCGTTCCGGCCTTGTCTTCTTAGTGTCGGTCTTTATGACACCGGAACCGGCGTATTCGATGGAACTCCTCTTACTCTTCAGCACTCCGAATCCCGTTATGCGACTTCCAGGATCTATTCCAAGTGTAAGCGCCAAAATCTATCTCCGCTCCTACCTGCCAAAATATCCCAGGACCAACGGAATTCCGGTCCCTATAACCAGGAAGACACAATTTTAATAGCGGTTACAGCTCATCTTCGATCGACTTGAGAACTTCATCCGGGATGTCGAAGTTTGCACTCACACGTTGAACATCGTCGTTGTCATCCAGCTCATTGACCAGCTTGAGCACCTTTATTGCATCACCCCGGTCCAATTTAACCGTGGAACTAGGGTACAGTGAAACTTCCGCCAGCTGGAACTTCATCCCGGCCTCCTCGAGCCCCTGCCTTGCCGACTCGAAATTTTCCGGTGCGCACAGGACTTCGACAACTCCCGCCTCGGAACGAACATCCTCCGCTCCCCCTTCGAGGGCGACCTCCAAGATCCTGTCCTCGTCCACCCCGTCACTTTCCAAAACTATTATTCCCTTCATCTCGAACATCCATGAAACCGAGTTGGGTTCTCCAAGATGTCCGGAATGCTTCGAAAAAAGATGCCGTACCTCGGCACTTGTCCGGTTCCTGTTATCCGTGAGGCATTCGACCAGGACGGCCACCCCCCCCGGCGCATAACCCTCAAATGTGCACGACTCGTAATTGACCCCGGGCAGCTCACCTGTTCCCCTTTTGATCGCTCGATCGATATTCACCCCCGGCATATTGTTATCCCGGGCATTGTTGACTGCTGTTCTGAGCCGTGGATTCGACGCAATATCCCCACCGCCCTCCCTCGCCGCCACTACGATCTCCTTGATAAGCCTGGTGAAGATCTTACCCCGCTGAGCGTCTGCCTTCCCCTTCTTCCTCTTTATCGTGCTCCACTTTGAATGTCCTGACACCGCATTTCCTCCGAAGTGGTTTTAGCTCTGATCTTCCTTCTCCGCTTCAGCCTCAGCTATGAGCTTCTGTACTATGTCATGAGGCACCACCTCGTAATGAGAATGACTCCTGATATGTGTGGCCCTGCCCTGGGTCATCGAACGAAGAGAAGTGGAGTAGCGGTATAGCTCGGCTTCGGGAACCTGGGCACTTATCTTCTGTATCTTTCCCTCCTGTTCCGTCCCTAGGATCTTTCCGCGCCTCATGGACAGATCTCCCATGACATCACCCATAAACTCCTCGGGCACGGATACTTCGACATTCATTATCGGCTCTAGGATTACCGGCTTGGCCTGCTTCACGGCGCTTTTGAATCCGAGGGATCCAGCGACCTTGAATGCATTCTCCGATGAATCAACCGAGTGATGGGAACCGTCGTATATCGTCACTTTCACATCCATAACCTTGTACCCGGCTATAACGCCTCCATCCATCGCTGCTACGACCCCCTTCTCGACGGCTGGTATGAACTTAGACGGCACGACTCCCCCTACGACCGCGTCTACGAACTCGAATCCACCACCCCTCGGCAGCGGCTCGAGGCGCAGCCAAACATCACCGTACTGTCCCCTGCCGCCGCTCTGCTTCTTATACTTGCCCTGCGCTTGGGAACTCGATGTGATCGTTTCCCTGTAAGCAACCTTCGGCTGGACCATATCGACTTCGACGTGGTATTTCCTCTTCAAACGGCTCAGAATCACTTCTAGATGAAGCATCCCCTGACCCGAAAGTATCGTCTGTCTGAGCTCATTATCCATCTTTAGAGTGAATGTCGGATCCTCTTCGTTCAGCTTGTGGAGGCCGCTGCCGATCTTGTCGACATCGGCCTTCGACTTTGCTACGATAGCCGTACGAAGCGTGGGTTCGGGGAACTCGATGTCATTGAATTTCACAGGCCTCGACCGATCGCTGAGAGTGCTGTTCACGGTGGCCGATTTCAGTTTTATCACAGCCCCTATATCGCCGGCTTCGATAGAGTCCGTTTCCACCTTGTTCTTGCCCTGAATAAAGCAAAGCTGATTTACGCGCTCGGTCGAATCCTCCAAAGAGTTGTATAGTTCCTGTCCGGCCGTGATACTACCGGAATACGCCTTTATGAGGGATATATCACCCAGATGCTTGTCCGACAGTGTCTTGAAGACGAAGGCCGCCGTCGGCGCAGACGCATCCATTACGACCTTTACCCCTTTTCCCGTAGAGGGCTCCACGGCCTCGATATCTTTACGCCACTCAGGTGACGGCAGCATAGAGACGATTATATCCATCAGTTCCTTTACTCCAATATTCCCGGCGGCAGAGGATACGGTCAGCGGAACCAGTGTCCCCGAGGCGCAACCCTTTGCCAGCCCTTTATTTAGCTCCTCGTCCGAGAGCTCCCCGCTTTCCAGGAACTTCTCGAGCAGGGAATCATCCGCTTCGGCTGCGAAGTCCATCAGCTTCTGCCGCCATTCATCGACCTTGCCGGAGAGCTCGGAGGGAACGTCCTCCTCCGAGAATCTACCGCTGTCATCCTTATATACGAACGCCTTCCTCTTTAGAATGTCGACGACACCCTTGAACGATTCACCTTGGCCCAACGGCAGCATAAGGGGCATTATCTTGCCGCTCAAAGATTCCTGTGCCTCCGCAAGGCTTTTATCGAAATCGGCATGCTCCTTGTCCATTCTGTTCATACAGACGATCCTTGGAAGTCCAAACCTATCCAGATATTTCCATGTCTTCTCCGTACCAACCTCCACGCCGCCGTCTGCTGTCATAACCACGATCCCGCTCTCTACCACGGGAAGGCACGATAGAACCTCTCCGCAGAAATCGTCGTAACCCGGAGTGTCGAGAATATTTAATTTGCACTTCTGGTACTCGAGACATGCAAGCCCCGCCGAAATGGATATTTTCCTATCGACCTCCTCAGGAGAGGAATCGAGCGTGGTATTGCCGTCCTCGACCTTTCCGATGCGGTTCGTGACACCTGAATTGAATAGAATCGCCTCACAGAGAGAAGTTTTTCCTGACGATTGATGGCCAACGATTACTACGTTGCGCAACATGCCGGTTTCATATTTTTTCAACATAACCTCCCGATCCTGAAATCATTACGCCGGATATAATCTCCATTCCTAAGAATATTAATAATAGGGCGTACTTTGGCAAGTACCCATTACGCCGTACTCTAATACGATAATCGGACCAGTTTTTCTAACCCATTCCCCCACCGAACAGGGAGCTGACATAGAGAACGAGTAATGAGATAAGCCAGTTGACTAACACCGGAATTGCCGATTTCTTTAAATCGATCTTGAAGATCGTGGCGATACCGAACAGTAGAAGCACTAGATACCAGATCTGAAAGATGCTCAGGCTCTCGAGGAACGCGAACCAAAAGCCCTCGAGCTCCGGAAACAGTGCTGCAAGACCGAAGCTGACCTTCAGATCTGACATAGACTGGATGCTCTCTATCCCCCTGAACCTGATAATTACATGCTTGATGATCTGCTCGACCATTCCGATCAGCCCGCAGAATGAAATCAAGCTCAGCGTCTTCTTGAAGTTCGACGACATGCTTATGATGTTTATGACCAAATGGGTTATCCCTGCGATTATCAAATAGATGACGAGTATACCGATAGGAGCGATTATCAATCCCATCCAGCCGAATCTTTCCATGTTTTCCAACATCGCCTGGACCTGCTCCTCGCTCATATTCTCGGCGCCGAGTTCCATAGCACGGCGCTGCATCGGCATATTCAGCCAGCCTAGGATTATCGTGATGATCGATACGACTATATAGGCCTTCCACCATGCCAACCCACCGTCGATCCGGCGAAAAACCTTTATTGGATCGATAAAGATATCGACCAGTGATGCGAAGAATCCGCCCTTGACTTCCCCGGCAGGTTCCTGCTGTCCCTGGATCTGGGAACCACCGTCGGTTTGCTCGCTCATTCCGCACTCCTTTTCTGATCCGGTTATAACCGCCTAAAAAAGATTTACTGGAACGGATTCTAACATAGAGCACTTTTAACGAACTGTCAAAGGATTAAAGCTGTAACGCTCGCGGCCGCCCGCTCTCCCGTCTCCGGGCCGACGCTGGACCGGATGATCGAACGGAGCGATCCGGTAAAAAAGGTCCAGGACATGGCGTCCTGGACCTCCCCAGATGCTTTCAATGTTCCCGAATATCACTTCTCAAGCTCTGCGATACGCTCTTCGAGTTCTTTCAACCTCTCCTTCAGCTTGCTCATCTCCGATTCGAGTGTCTCCTTCTCGATGACGATCTCCTTGAATCTTTCGGCCTTAAAACGTTCCTTCTCGGGAATTTCGATCCGCATCCTCCTGCTCGGGTGCGAAAAGATAAACTCGTCCATGCAGAAATCATCATCAAGCTCGGCTTTGAGCGTATGCTTCTTGCCTTTTCTCACGACGTTGACCACAACCTCATCGTCCTCATCGAGATCGCGCAGCTCATCGAGCAAAACCTCGACATCTGGGACATCCTCCCCGTTGAACTCGACGATCACATCACCGGATCTGAAGCCGGCGGTCTCGGCAGGGGAATCCTCCAGCACCTCGAGGACGAGGATTCCGTCATCCTCTTTCACATCGAAGTACTCCGCCAGATCTTCGTTCAATTCGGCTAGAACGAGACCGAGCTTGCCCTTTGCGCCGATGGATTCCTTTATGAAGAAATCCCCGGTTCTCCCCAATCTCCCGTGAATCCTTCCCAGCTTATGATTGAAGTCTTCTAGTTCTTTCAGCTTTAATACGGAAATGGCATCAACTGAACGTTCTCCGAGCTCCGCCTCAAGAGTTATCTTATCCCCGTCACGATAGATCTCTATCTCGACTTCATCTCCGGGTTCTCTCTCGAGAACCATCTCGCTGAGTTCATCCGGATCCTCGACCTTCTTCCCATCGAATGTGCGGACAATATCACCTGCCTCCATGCCCGCCGATACTGCCGGACCATCTTCGACCACATCCGAGATCAATACACCCCTCTTGAACGGGTAGTTGAGTTTTTTGATTTTTCCCCTGGTCAACTCCTCCATGTAGACGCCCAGGTAAGCGCCCTTTTTCACCTTTACTCTCTTCTTCTCACCTTCGCCGCCGACGAATACAAAAACCTCGGAATCGCCGCTTGAACTTCGATATTCACGACCGATCAAGGGCACCGCCGATCCTTCAGCACCTTCGACCTCACAGCTTTCAACGATCACTACCGGTTTCTCCCTCTTGGCATTACGTTGATCACCGGCGAAGGAATCGGACGCCTGGACGATCAATAATGTCAGGAGTAGAAAAGAAGAGCAAATTATCAATCTTCGCATATAACGGGCCGCCTCTCTTAGACAACCCATCACCTCCTTCCTTTCCTTGCATCTCCTGTGGACTCGAATCAATTCTTCTCTTCTATATATTCCACAGGGCAAGAAAAGTTTCAAAAACTGGAATGAAATCTAGCAGGGTGGATCCCGGCGGCCGGTGCAAATGCCCACTCCACAGGTTTATCAGCGGAACCTATACGCCTCTCTTGGTCCTCTCATCCCGTGATATCCCTGTAAACACCCACCATCCGCTCACCCCAGGCATCGATATCATATCTTTCCATGATCCTCACACGCGCCCTTCTGCCCAGCTCGATGCGTTTTTCCGAATCTTCGAGCAGATTTCTTAGTGCCTCAACGAAACCTTCCTCGTTCCCGGACCGAACGACCTCCCCGGTGTCTCCGATTGTCCGGCCCACATCACCGACATCACTTGCCACGCATGGCACAGCCGATGACATCGCTTCCAGAATCACCATGGGGACACCCTCCGAAAGTGAGGGTAACACAAAGAGATCGAAGAGCGGATATATCTCCTCCGTATGATCGCAGTAACCGGGCATCGCGAACCTGCCGGTTATACCCAGCTCGGCGGCTAGTTCCGTGAGCCTTCCGCGCTCGGCGCCCTCTCCGATTATCACGAACCTCAGGTCCAAACCGTCCCCGGCCGACTCAGCTATAAGCCTCGAGGCGATTCGCATGAATAGAGAGTAGTTCTTAACCGACTTCAGGCCACCGACCGATCCGATCAGAAGAGTCGGATCCGAAGGCGCATCAGTGAACACACGCCTCATGAATTCGTTTCTCAGCCCGGGCCTCTTCGCCGCCTCGGCGGGCCGGTACCTTCTTGTATCGACTCCGTTCCTGATGATCTTGACTATATCAGGATGATAACCGGCGCTTAATGCCTCACCCGCCGCCTGCTCGCTCACGGCTATCACGGATTCGAACCTGGATCTGATCAGGCGCAGCATCCACCTTCTCTTCCCTTCGAATTCGAGACCTGCGCTGTGCTTAGTCGTCACTACGCATCCGCCGGTGAAGAATGAGGCCAGGGCCGCGATGACGTCGGCGTGGTATAGATGAGAGTGGACGATGTCGGGCGCCGTGCGTTTGACGATCCTCCTAAGTGTGGCAAGCTTCCCGGGTGATGCCAGGTTCTTTAGCGACGAGAGGGGAAACCTGAAAAGTGGAATCTCATGCTGTAGAAAAATCCGCTCTAGTCCGTCTTCCCTGGGCGAGAGGGTGCATACCGACGGCCGGTGCGACCGTGATCTGAGGTAAGTGCAAAGGTTGAATAGATGGTTTTCCGCGCCGCCACGCCTCAGAGAGCTGATAATAAAGAGGATACTGTAGTTTCTCATGAGATAAAACGGCTATTTGATCTTCTCGAGATTGGCGGAGCTCTTCTCCCGGTGATACGCGACTTCTTTCTTGCCCTCTATCACCTGGAGCTTGGGTGTCACCATGGGATGCCCCTCGATATCCCTCGTGGTTTCGGCTTTCTCCCAGGACGACAGCCTTATTCCCCTTATATATGTGATTATCGCAGTGAGCGCCGCGGCATTCACCATTACGAAATAGAATGGAACAAGGAAGATCTTGGATTGCACCTTGCCCCTACGGAGCAGTAGACCGACCGCCGCGAACGCATAGAAGACATTCTGAAGCAGGAATACACCGTAGAAAAACGGCTCTCCCGCCAGAAGAAGGTTGGAGAGATACAGACAGGGCAGCATCGGCCCTATCCACCATCTAAGCAGCTTTCGGGACACGAATTGATACAGGCGGAACATGCCGCCGAAGTCATGCCTGAGATGCTTATAGCCGGTAAGCCCACGGATGATGATACGGCGCTTTCGGCCGAATTCTTCGCTGCATAGGCATGTTGATCTCTCATACGCTATGGCGTCTTTCTCGTATACAACGCCGTATCCCTGGGAGGCCACCTCGGCCGGAAGCTGGAAATCGTTGGCAACGTCCTTCATCACCGGGCGGAAGAGCTCGCGCCTTATGGCAAAGATGGTTCCCGTGGCGACCAGAACCGATTTCAGGCGGCTTTCGAAGATGTTGAGCAATGATTCGTAACGCCAATAGATGCTCTCGCCCCTTCCCACATAGGAGTGGTTCTTTATATAAACGAGCGAGCCGACCACGCAACCCACTTCGGGATCAGTGAAATTCTCCACCAGTTTCTTTATTGCATCTTTCTTATAGAAAGCGTTTGCATCGGAAAATATGAGAACCTCATCGTCCAGTCCGAGGACGGCCCGATTCAGCGTGGAGCTCTTGCCTTCGCGGCAGTCGAACTCCTTGAGGATCACGTTTCTTTCGATATACTGCTTTACGATGTCGTTGGTCCCGTCGACTGAGCCGTCACTGGCAACGATAATTCTCAGTTTATCCTCCGGGTATTCGAGTTCCAGGCTGTTCTCGATCTTCTCCCTGATGATCTTCTCTTCATTATTTACAGAAATGATCAGCGCTACACTCGGTAAATGCCCGGAATCGGAGTATTTATGTCTTTTCTTGAATAGCCCCAAGACGAGTAGGACAAGTGGATAACCCGCGTAAACGTATACAATTATGCCTATTATCGAGAAGAATGCAATCCTGTATGCCAAAGCCATATCCACTATCCTAGGTAACCGCCTGTTCGCACATTCATACCATACTTCGGAAAAACTTCAAATTATTTTTTAGAGGGAGACAAGAAAAAAAACGCCGCCTGTTTTCAAATCACCCTCCCCCCTGGAAAGGCGGCTCACAAAAACAGCGATGAAAACAGTAGCGTTTGTCCGATATTACTCCTTTTGTCTCATTATAGTGTCTGACCTTGGCTTTGTCAACAAAGACTATCCGTACCGCCTGACTATCCGTACCGCTCCCCATCTCAAGATTCATCGGGCTCTAATGTGATGACGGCACAAACCTGTTCAATCCGTTGAAAGCGGTTCCCAGCCAGACATTGCCGTACGCATCCTCGGCAATAGCGAGCACATGATCGCCGGTCAGTCCGCTAATGCTCTCCACATGATGCCACACGCCTCTCCTGAGCACAAAGGCGCCGTTTCCGTATGTCCCGAGCCATAACTCACCACGACTCGTGCCGCATACGGCAGTTGGCCTCGCGGATTCCCGGCCCTTTGGAAGATCTATGATGCTCCATCCCGACTCCTTGAACCGGTACATACGATCCTTCGAGCCGATGACGCTATTACCCATTCCATCAAGACCTATACATAGGCCTGCCGCTGATCCCAGCCCCGCTTCAGGAAGCGCAGCATCCCTGAGGTACCTGATGGCCGGATCCAGCATACCTGCCGTATCCGGTTTATGTGTATCGTATACCGGGTGCTGATCCGGTACCGGCAAAAGCATCTCCTCCCATGTCGCTCCGATGAACCTCGCCGTTTTTCCTCCGGAGGTCAGGATCCACGGCCGCCCGGCCGAATCGACCGCTAGATCCTCTATACGGTTATCGGGAAGACCGTGTTCGACGGTATAGTGAATCCAACTCCTGCCATCGAATTCGAGCACACCTCTATCGAACGTGCCGATCCAGATTACTCCCCTCGTGTCCACCGCCACCGACGTGAAATATTCAGTGGGAAGGCCCTGTCTCCTGTCGAATATCTGCCATATGCCCCTGCTGAAATACAGTATTCCGAATCTAGTTGCGATCCATAGTTCACCGGGGGCAGGCACAGTGAAATCTATCATGGATCCCCTGTACCAGCCATCCGGAAGCTCGACTTCCGTTAATTCTTCATCCAGCCTGTATAATCCCTCTTCCGTCAGACACCAGATCTCTCCGCCGAACATCCGGAACCGTTTGATCCTTTTGCCGGGAAACACCTGCGGCAGCAATATAGTCCTCACGCCTCCCCTCGATAGGATGTACACGGTGCCGTCATCGGTTCCGATGAAGCAGTTATCGTCGACATCGTGATGTATAGAGAGGACGTTCGAGCCGCTCAACCGGATCTCCGGCGGTCTGAAAGGAATCCACCCGGAACCGTCATATATACTCAAGCCCGAACTGCCCGCGGCCCATATACGTCCTGTCTGATCGAGGCTGAATGAGTGGATATCATCACTCGGCAAGCCGTCCATCGATCTGTAGTGACGCACTCTGCCGAGGCTGTACCGGACAACCCCCTGCCTTGAAACCGCGAGGAAAATATCCCCCTCCTCACTGTATGCGATATCCTCCACCGGCCCCAGCGGGATTTTGTATCCGTATCGGAGCGACTCCCAGTGAAAGCTGTCGGCCCTGCACAAGCCGCTGGATGTCCCGAACAACATGGAATGCCGGGGCTCCTCGATAATGCTCAATACCCGGTCATCGAGCAGCGAATCCTCCCTGGAGTAGTACGTGAGGGTATCACCTGCTATGTGGGCACAGCCGAATCCGAAAGTGCCGATCCACATTCTGCCGTCCCCACGCACGATATCCCTGATCCTCTGAAAAACACGGCGCTCCTCGGCGGTATAGTGCCTCCAGATACCTTCCCTGCGTATGCTCAATCCCGCTTCGCTCCCGACCCAGAGCGCTCCGTCGCCGTCCGCTGTGACGGCCGTAACCGTATTGAACAATGGACCGTCTATCGCGATGAGTGAATCACCCATTATATCATACGCGAACAACCCGCCGTCTGTGCCTATCCAAAGTGTATCGTTCAAGCTGTAGAGAGCGTTCACCTTTCTTGCCGGCTCGAAGCCGGTCAGCACACCACCGGCGACTCCAAGAGTCGATGATCCTCTTTCCACGAATGGATATACTCTTCCGGAAGAGATCCATCCTCCCGTATCGACTGATTCCTCTTCCGTTATGTCCGGTTCCTGCGATGACGCCGGAAGGGCGGTCACCAAGGCAAGCAGAATGATCGAGATCCCAACAATTCTACAGCAAAACATCTCATCACCTGTCCGGCTTATAAAATATTATCGAAGGAAACACCACGGTTCGGTGGAACTCTATTATAGAGAGGAAATATATTCAAGAAGAGACATGGTTCTCAAGAGGCAATTCTGGGGCAGGCTCCCGGACGAGCACCTGAAGGAATCGAGACAGATCGTGCCCGCATACCCGATTTATCGATTCAATCAGCACATCATCATCCACGCCGTTCCATTCGTCGGCGTTATCGTACATATACTTAAGCACATCGATCAATCCATTCCGACCGTCCGTTAACTCCCTGACCTTACGGTCCAGGGATTCAGAGACGAGAA